>Ga0209782_1000192_pt1 | contig 24158 bp, 10 predicted proteins | sample WorMetmaBAHAMAS1_FD_187390 | JGI IMG/M metagenome (GOLD analysis project Ga0209782, IMG submission 187390) | Marine gutless worms symbiont microbial communities from Max Planck institute for Marine Microbiology, Germany - Inanidrilus... | ecosystem: Host-associated > Annelida > Digestive system...
CACACATCAACTGAATGCTCTACCCACCCCACCACTGTTGTGGGGAACAAAAAGTGAAAGTATTAGTAAAGACAAAGATTGAAACAGCTGCATGCATCACCTGTCGGCAAGATCTCGCCATTTCATGAGGAACTTGCGAGGTCGCGGAGTCGGCAGCGGCAGACCAAGGCGGGTGGCAAAGAACTCGACAACTTTTTGATCCTCAAGAATCAGAGGCACTCGGTAGATAGACGTGACGTCCGGAACACACACCACCTGTTCACATGAGGCATCACCGTCGGCAAAACTAAATGTCGTGTATAAGCTAGGATATGTTTAGAAATAATAAACTGGAGAGTGTACGTGGCCAATGGTTATGATTTAAACCAAAGCCAACAAAAACAAACAACTTCTTAAGGTCATGTTTGCTGAAAAAGTGGTAATATCTTCAAAACGGTGCAAGACAGAGATAATGTTACCGCAGAACACTAGCAGGCAGTCATGTACGCCCTACTGAGTACTGACAGTTCTGATGACCTTAAGTAACATTTCAGAACTTGCACCCATTGCAAACCTTTACGAATGTAACATGAAACACAAATTGTTCAAAGTACCAGGTTTCAACTGACACAGAGAATCAAACAGTACTTCTGCTAGTGACAAACATCTGGCTATTTTAAGTTAATCCTTTGTATGGTTCAATGCCATATACTAAGCATGTGACCCGACATCTTTCTAGTTAAACATGTCAGAAAACGCAGAAATTTTTCACAAAATATGTGGACCATAACATGGCGAAATATGTGGCAAAAATATGCGGAAATAGGCCGTGATTACATATTCTTTGTTAATCTGACATTGTATGTTTTTGATAGAATAGCCGTTATTTAGTACATTTACAGCCACTTAACAACGAATGTTAAACCGAAAAATTACTACGGAGAATATTTAATGCTGCCCAAATGCCAAAATATGCGGAAAAAATATGCGATATGCGCACTTTGCTAAAATATGCAAAAATTCGGCAAAGTGCCAAATATGCGATTTCCGCATATTCGTGTTTTTCTGACATGCCTATCTAGTGCACGTAAAGTATTCACTATCACACTGCACTGCATCACCGACACGCGTCGATACAGCAGCTGACCTGTTTCTGCTTGACGTGACAGAAGTTTGACACTTTGGCAATGACACCGTCACTCAACATCGACTGACTGCGACACACAATCTACACACACAACCACGTCTCCAAACACACACTAGTCAGCCCCCAGTCCCCGAATTTATCACCAACCGCGTTGCATGGGAGGTAATGCAGTTGTCTCCATCTGTTCACTCTAACTTTCAAACTGAGTGACCTATGACCCTGACCTTTTGCATGGGATAGAAGATCAAGGCCAGAGGTCAAGGTAAGTGTCTTAGTTTGAAAAGTGGTTGGTGAGACCTCAATCCTCAATCAGACAGTTGTCTAGTTGAGCTGAAATTTTGGAAGTCACCAAATACAAAAATATGAGGTGCTCTTTCTAACCAATCAGTTAGCACTATACTGAAAAGATAAACCTAACACAACAGAAGCCGACGTGCACCAATAAAGCAAAATACAATGCACCAGGTAACACAAAAGAAACACTCAAAGCTAAAGACCGGCTTGGTCACCTTGTACAATGTCCAGCAACACACTGGACCTGTTCACAGAACTCTAGGGCGTGAAGAGGGTAACTGGCCCCAGAACTGTTCAATACTATCAATGCCTGCATCTGTGGCATCATATTACATCACTGTTGTATTCGATTTGCCATGTGAATCCCAATTTAGATTCACTATGCATCCGAATCCAGATTCTTTAATCGAATATCCCCTAAACTAACCACATCTCTTATTTATAGAATCACCTGTATAAGCAACACACTAGTTTGCCAACTGGCAATTAAAATACTATCAATGCCTGCATCTGTGATAGCATAGAAATTTTAACACCACAAATTCTCTGAAATACTCGATTTTTCAAGCAGTCGACAGTATAGCTGTGATATAAATAGCAGTAACAATAACACTTGCCAAGTCCGGACTCAGACCAAATCCACGTAGTTCCCGAACTGTATTCTGCGTCGGTTTTGTCTTCTGCTCACCAGTAGATTTTGGCTACGACAAATTACAAATTGTAGTGTTTTACACCGATTCAATTTCATACAACTGGTCAGTAACATCACAAATTCATGATGTTTAATATGTCACAACATTGCACCTGTCCACCATCTGAGTTTGCTTCAAAATACACCGCAGCATCGTAGTATACAATCACGATTTTGACTGTAAATTAACTGCACTGTAATTACAAATGCAAGCTTGAGTACATGTACATCAGCGAGTCACAAATTCAGATTTTCCCAAACTATCATACTCCGCCAAACCGCCATCAAATGACACAAGCAAATTTGATGACTTTTTGTGACTATCAAAACAAACGCTCATGAACTTCTTGGCTATCACCTGAAGGCATTACATTAAATATAACGAAAAGCATCTTACCTTCATCGCTGACTTCATACTTACAAAATGTAAGAAAAATTTAATAAACAAGCAAACTGTGTATTAATAACAAACAAAAAATAGTTTAATCATTAGCTTTATGTTTTAGGAGCTTTTTAACTCCTAAAACACAAAGCTAATGATGAAAATATAGTATATCTTCATAAAGTAAGCCACATTTAACTCGACAACATTTTACAGAAACTCCGAACATACTAACCTGCAATATAAGGCTGACAAGTACACAGCAGAAATTTTCTCTCTCGGCACGAAACTGAAACTGTCTGAAAGCCTCAATGAACGGCATGCCTTCAATGTCACCAATAGTGCCACCAAGCTGTGACAGACACCATTGTTGTAACACATGTCATCGTTAGCTGTGAAATGCTGGATAAATAGTGAGTACAATACACAGAGACATCGGCGACTGAACTGGAACAAGCGGTTAGGCAGACATATGATATACCAATATACTGGATAAGTTCACTCTGTAATAAAGTAAGAGAAGTGTTAAGCCTGGAAAATTGTTTAAATAATAGACAGGTCAATAATAAAATAATCTTGACAACTACAATATAACGACTGTCCTGTTTGCATCAAATGTATACAATGGTGGAGGCACACGAGAGCTAAGTAACGACCACATAACAACGTAGATTACCTCCACGATGCAAACATCTGGTTCACGGCTATCACCATCAACAGGAACCTTTGCTACTCTCTCAACCCACTCCTGTATAGCGTCGGTAATGTGAGGAACCACTACAAACAACCACGATCATCAAATAATAGATTAATTGACAGAAACGATGGAAAAGCTGTATCAGAAGACAAAGGCGTCAAAAGTGAAAAATGACAAATCCAGTAAGGCCTCTTTCACACTGGAAAGTTTTCTTTCAAAACCTACTTCTGAAAGAAACTTCACAGTGCAAACAGTCCATTTTCGAAAGTTTATCGCTTTCAAAAATCCCTTTTGCAATACAGAATGTGTCCTATTTTTTGTTAGTCACTTTCAAAAGTAGACTTTGGCATGGAGCCACAAAAAATGTGTACAAAGGGGCAGTCATCTGACAGTAGACTTTCAAAAGTGATTCTGAAATAAAGTTTTCAGTGTGAAAGGGGCTTAAGGTTGACATGTGACATGTCTTGTCCCATTCCAAAATTACACGGCATCTGTTACGATAAATTATTATTATCATAATTATTATAAATTGGCTGAATAGCGCTTGCTATGGCCAATCTATAACATATTAAAAATGCATAATATAACCTGTACATACTGCACTCTGTAACAGCATTACATGTCCAAACATAACAGCCACTCAGGTCTGGTTTTTCCACAGCAAATTAACCTCCCGTTAATTTAATCCGGCATTAAATCTGGCAGATCAATTTACTGAGATGTCGTTTTTCCACCGGCAGTTCGTCAATTAAATCGTCCGGGCACGGCAGTACAACCTTGAACGGTTTTTCCGAGGTAGTCGCCACGTCGTTCTCGGCTGATGACGTCTTGGTAGATCTTGCCAGTCGTGATGTTGTTGTCTCGTTGCAAAGTGACGTCGAGAAATCTTTCGTAGTTGCCGAGGTCGAGATCGACTTCACCACCATCATCCAGTACAAACACCTCTCCTGTACATGTGCACGTAATGTTATCGCACACCAATCTGCTGCTGAGCTAGACTACTGCTCTGACAGGGTCCGAAATTACATCTGCTTGTTACTGCTTAGCACGCAGAAGTTAGAACTCTAAAGCTCTGCATTAAGGTTTCACAGATGTATTAATATAAGTACAGTAAGCAAATGAGAAGCATTTAGTACAAACATAATGCAAGCTTTAAGAGTAGAAAAAGACAAGTAGATGTAGTAGGTTGTAACTTGTAAGATACAAGTACTAAATATAAATTATGATCAACAGGCACATTTGTACTTTATGGACAAAAACTGTTCAACCGAATAAACCAGCAATATACCTGATGTGTGCATAACAAGCAAACAAACCATGTTCATATGGAGAAAAAGTTCCGGCATCAATATTGATGTACGGATCAATCTTGATTGAAGTAACTCGGAGTCCACCAGCTTTGAGTATAGTGCCAATACTGCTGGCTATGATTCCTTTCCCCACACCACTGATCACTCCACCAGTCACCAAAATGTACTTCATCTTCTGCATGTACCACATTATTAGTCAAAAAATGATATTCATCTGATCGTACTTGTTGGTTAAAGTGGACAAGTTGCAGTACTGTCATGATAAGCATGGAACAATGATCTGATCCCACAATGGGAACCTACGGTGAAGACAAAAGACCATGATGACAGATTATTGAACAGAATGCGAAATCAAATAACTTGATGAAACATTAGTCAATATTAATAATCTTTAGTATGGTGAATCTACAAAGAGTCTTCAGATAAGTAATTTGATTATTGATAAAACTGGGTAGTGGGTACCACTGTACTTTATTTCCATGACAGCCATCTACAGCAGAATGATACTAATCCTAAAAATATGTCATTGCCACAAAAATCTTACGTTATTTCTTAAAAGAATAGTGCTAGTTGTAGATCAGCAATCTACAGTTAACGCCAGCAAAATTACTAGTGGTAGATCGCCGATCTATGCACATTTTACTAGCAGTAGATCAGCATCTACAGTTACAACTAGAAGTAGATCAGCAAACTGTATGAACACCATAACTGATCTAGTGTCTCCACTGTCAATTTTCGTAATTCCGATACCCAGTTGATCCAACAAAGTTCCAAGATTGTGAGGAAATTAACATTTCCAAGGAGTGGAGGTAGTGGCATCTGGCAATTTAACTTTTACTGGAACAAACTTACTGGAGAGATGTCGGCATGAATCAAAATGTTTTGTTATAAAGCATTCAAACTAACTGTCTGTTTGCACTTTGGTAACTTCTCCATAAACGTGATAGTCATTGACAATATCTGCCATTTTAAATCATCTAACTTTCTGCACTTCTTGCTAAAACCTCACAGATATTACAGTTAACAGTATGAAAGTTTAGAACATCAGTATGGGCAGGTTACCAAGTGAAGTTGAAGTTTCGACTATGTAGAGGCCTACTTTAGTTTGTAGTCGTTTGTTCTGATTACTGTTCAATGTTTTTGTTAGTGATATGATAATTAAGTATAAAACTACATATACATTGCTCACTGTTTGTTACTTACTGATTTCAGTCTTTTGCATTTGTCACAGTAATTAGTGTAGTTGCATAAGCTATTTATGTTATTCCAGCATAGAGGAAATGAGGCTGAGAAAATTATAAGACCATATATATCAATGCAATCTATCACTAGTAAAAAATGACGTATTAACGCGAGATCACCGATCTACTGCTAGAATTATCATTCTTAAAATCTGCACAAGCTTAAAGGCTGTCTAACAGATTGGTGAAAAAATTTGCAGCCAGGATATAAAAAGACCATTTTAGGTGATTTTTGTAACATTTGAAAAAACAAATGCAGCAATGTCTGAGTGCAGTCAGCTCTGGCGTACTGCAGACAGTAGTCAAAGACCGACAGATGGAGATGATATCTCTGGGTTGGTGTATGTGCATACTGTGGTCTAGAGTCTTGCAGAAATGGTCTTGCTTACATCTCTGCCAAACAGACGTAAATAATAATGTTTGCCAACAACATAACCACAGAATTATTACGCTAAACAAGATGTAATAAACATCAACAGCCAACAAACTAACTTGCCAACTAGTGTTGGCACGATACATCACATCGTATTGAATATCGCAATATTAGTGGAACATTGTATCGTCTTGATCTCGTGATAATTAACCACCAAACAAATCAATACTACGCACAACTCTACGTTTGTCGGCAACAATGGAAGCTGTGCTGCCATGCGGTTTTGTGCACTTATTTTTAAATTCAGTCCACCTCCCAAATTTGGAAATTAGTCAGCTGAAACCGAGAGGTCTTTCTATACCAAATATATCCTTATTAAAGCAGTGAAGAGACTGTCCATCCTGAACAAACCCAAAGACTCCCACAGTTCAACCAATTGATCAGTTCGCAAGCTTCTGCACACAACAGAATATAGGCCTAAGTAAACTAATTGGTTGCTTCTGTTGGCACATAAGTCACATCCAATTACACCATTAGACTATCATAGTACGAAATTGGCCTTTATAAATATATACATAGCCTACAGACTAAAAATATGTCAGTGCAGTAGGCCTAAGTTCATCCTAGTAATTTTTTACTTTTGTCGTGTATTTTTAATTTACTTAAGACATTTTAACGAAATTATTTCATTTAGTTAAACTTCCAGTCTAACTAAAACAGTACCAAAACTATTTGTATACTGGTACTATCCGTCAATAGTCTACTTAACTGCCCATCACTACCACGTGTCGTAGTGAATAACTAGTGATACTGTAAAAACGACGAAATATTGTGAATATTTCCTTAAAAAAATAATTTTCTAAAACACTATAACTAAGAAACGTGAAATGCATAAAACTATTCTACTGACGATTTTTGACAAGACAGGAATCACTTTTGCCGTTACCCACTGTCTGTATAAAAGCCACCATTACTGAAATCATTCGATTGCAATCGGTAAGAAAATCTCTTGCAAACTTCACATTCCAATTGGTAATCAGTAATCAAGCGATTATCAATCACTTGCCAAATACACCCAGCCATGGAACCTAAAAAGATCAACAGGAACAGCCCTAGTCCCGAGACACCAAGACCAAGACAGTAACGGTGAAAACGACAAGGCCAAGATGACAAGGCCAAGACGAGACAAAGACAGCAAAAATACTGTCTGAGACTGCCTGATACGAAACTTGTCTTGAAACGAGACTGGTCTCCAGACTTTCCACCTTAACAGGGGGTCGTTTATTCTGCATTGCGAATTCACTGTGGTGTTTACTTACTTTTGTGGATTTCTGTTGATTTCTGCACTAATAATTGCGATTATTAGTGTAGGCGTATGTACGTATTGGCGCATTATGTCATTTGATGTACTAATGTACGATTCATATAATAAATATATAAGGTGAAATTCGTGTTACTTTAGTTACTTGTGGTTAACTGTTATTGTTCTAGTTTGATATTGGTAGCTGGAATGTGCTATGTCGTCACTATGTTGTGGCAGTCGCAGTAAATCCATCATATCTGAAAAAATCGTCTTCTAAGTTCGTGCAGTCATTGATACGGTAACACGAGGTGCTACAGACAAAGTTGTTTGCAGAAAAAAAGACAATATTTCTTGAAAACACACCTAAAACATAAAAAATAATGTAAACAAACGCGCCAGATAATCGAACCAGAACGAACTGACGTAACGTAACAAAAAGAAATTTAACGTAAAAAAATAGACGTGGGCTGCAATGCTTGGCCGCACGGTGCTGCACGCCAACTTACAACTCGGGTGTTGGCGATGAGGTGCAGTTTTCCTGTGTTGCTTATTACTCACTGAAGGAAATCTGGGGAAATGAGTAACTACCTGTGCCCGACAGATGTGCTGTGGTTGTTGCAACACCACCGAAAAATTATATATTTTTTGTGGGGTTTATTTACTTTTGTGGATTTCTGTTGATTTCTGCACTTATAATTGCGATTATTGGTGAAGGCGTATGTATTGGCGGATTATGTAATTTACTGTGGCATTCTTACTAATTACTTGCATTGCTGACAGACGATATTGACGATTTTTTACCATTTTCATGATCTTTTCACCATATGAAAGCGATTTACATGCACATGATGGATGGATCTGTACTTTATTTTCTAGTTTGTCAAGGGACGTTGCCATGACAACCAAATAATATTGCCATAATGAAGGCAAACTGATACTACGTGCATTCTTTGCACGTTCTCCAGATGGTAGCATGGTTTTGTTTGGCTACTACTTGCTAGGGGGTGACTCTCCGGCGCCGAGCGGGCTATTCGCTAGTCTTTGCCATGCATTTCTAGTTTTTAGCGCGAGATGTAATATGGATATACTGGACCGATTTTCGCAATCTTTTCACCATATGAAAGCGCTTTACATGGAGATGATGGATCTGTACCTTATTTTCCAATTTGTCAAGGGACGTTTCCATGGCAACCAAATAATGTTGCCTTAGTGAAGGCAAATTGATACTATGTGCATTCTTTGCATGTTCTCCAGATGTTAGCACGGTTTTGTTTGGCTACTACTTGCTAGGTGACGACACTGTGGTGCCGAGTGAGCTGTTAGCTTAGTTTAGCTAGGCTTTGCCACTCATTTCTGGTTTGATAAAGTAATGTTATTCGGTAATGCCAAAATTACTTTAAAATATTTCACGTGTACTTATTTGATACTGTGCACTTGTCATAATATTTCTGTCAGGTGTGACCTGCTACTTTGTTATACACAAACTCTGGTGAACTTTTGGTAAACTCTGTATTTAAGGTTTGTCTCACCACTGTATTGTAGGACGGCAGGACTAATGTCAGCTGCACATTCTATAGTAAGCACTGTTTGCCAATTTTATAACACTTGCATCGATCAGTGTACAAGATGAATCGTATGGCCCGCTACCAGTTATTTCGTAACCAAGAGAATGATGACGACGTGGCGGCATTTCGACGGCTTGCAATGCTTCACCGCCAGAATGCACGTGATGCGAATCCACGCGGCAATGATCTTGATTTCATCCGGGCGGTGTTTCACAATGCTCCTGGTGCCGTCCGAGAGGCCCGCTATGAGAGAGTAACTGTGAATGGCAGCTCACTCAGGTATGGTAGTTTGCTAAACTTTTACTACAAGTGCTGGCAAACTGCCGGTGTAACTGTAGGTCAGTTGTTTTTTTGTTTGTAAACCCACAGGTGTGACTTTTTGCACTAATTAGGATAAAAATTGGAGGAATCAACTGGAGGTTTTATCTGTTATATCTTTTGGCTCTGAATCCTGATAACTAAAAATTGGGAATTTCAGGAAAATTATTGCTCCACAGAAGTGAGACTGTGTTCTTCTTATGAAATGTAAGCTACTTACTAGGCTACTTAATATTAAAAATTTGTCAAAATCTGTGCACAACTAAGCAAGTAATAAGCTACTAACTGCAATATTTTCCACAGATTTTCTTGTCCCCTAGTGGCAAGGTCCCATTGACAAAACTGTAGATTGTATCCAAAGTGTTTGAGTAATGTTAATGCTAGTGGACGATATCTGCCACTTTAAGCCGTGTTCACATCACACTGTCTCATCTTATCTTATCTGAATTGGACAGTCAGTTTAGTTTAGTTCACATGAGATGAGGTGAGATGAATGCCGCTTAAAGGTGATACGCAGCAGTTTTTCACATATTACATCGCAAAATGCTGAAAAGTCCAGTTTAATGGTCATTTTTACTAGTTTAGTTATTCTTGGGAAATTTCTGCAAATCATCGTAATCTGTAACATCATGCCACGAAAGCTATAGCTTGTTGTGTTTACAGTGAGATTCGCTATAATTCACAAGGAAAATTAGCGTGTTTAATTGCTCATAACCCAATTTTACGTTTATGCCCGGTAGCACTAGCATATTGTGCTCACCATTGGTAAGAGTGCCACCAGAAGTCGAGAAATGTCGGAGAGTGGTGACCCTGTTTTCAACTATCAGTGTAGCATCACTTTGCCGGTTACTTACGGCATGTAGTTGTTGTATACAGCTACAGTGGACAGGAAGACGGCCGTGTCGGCCTGTATGTTGCAGCTGAACCTCTCACGCCGGCCAAGAATTACTTTGAAGTGGAAATTGTTGAGTCCGGTGTTATGGGTGCAATTGGTCAGTGTCCCTCCCATTTTGTTGCTATTTATGATAATAATAATAACAACAGTAATGTGCAAGTGCAATTGAGCATATTTATTTAGTACAAGATAAGCTCTCATGTATTCAGAGTAACAATAATAGTAGTAATGAGAGAATTTTCTCACACCAGCTGTAATAAAAAGGCCAGCACAATTTGTATAAACATACAGAAGTGTTTTTGATGTAGTGGATAACAATGTCCTGTTTATTTTTCCAGCATGGTGCCTTTACCTTCGGATTCCACCAGCGTATGAGGACAGGATATGGCCGTCCTTGGTTGAAGTTAGCATGAGTTCTGCCTGTGCTTGGAAGAGTGACAAGAATTTTCCATGTCCCATATCCTTTCTCTGGGGCAGCTCTCTGTTACCACGTTGGGTATATTGGTGTTAGTAGGGTAACAGAAGACATCCAGCCTTCCTACCATCATTTTCATTTATCCCAGTGTTTCTCTTCTGAAGCAGTTGGGGGCAGAAACATTTGTGCACCTGCTAGGTGCATTAGGAAAAATGCCGTTAAAATGGAAGTGAGATAGTATTTTTATTGGCATCCATCTTTGACTTAACAGTCTGTTAACTCATTAATAATTAAAGCTGATCCACTGCTTACGTGCGACATGTTAAATGCCCCTTGATTACTGACAAACGTACAATTTCAATGGACTGGTAATGGTCATTCGCAATTACCATTGGCTGAACTTGGCAGGCTGAGTTCTAATATTGACCTGCTCCTTACCACTGGTTCAAACGGGAGAGCATAAACAATTTTCACTGTTTGACATCGACCTATGACCTTGGCCTACAATTCCAGGCTAGCTAAGGTCGAGGTCGACTCTCATGCCAAACATCATGGTAAAGGGTCAAACGGTTCAAACAGGGGAGCGCCCACAGACAAACGGACGGACACACGGACGCTACCAAATGTATTATCGCCCCTGCTACGGGGTCAATAATAATTGATTGCAGTATGCAATGTAGCTTTGGAGTAAAATTAAGTTGGCAGTATTGTTGTTGTACTTATAACTGAAGAATGTCTGCCATATGTCTCCATATAGGGTTCTGTACGTGGCATTATCATGTTGACTGTGATAAAATGTGCAGGAATGTAAACAAGTAAGTAAGAATCTGGTTGTCGCTGGTAGGTGTGGGTCTGGTACCAGCTTGCTATGCTCTGGACTGTCAGCCGGGCTGGAACTCGGACTCTGTCGGCTACCATGCTGACGACGGAAAGTGAGTGTTCGCTATTCGTTTAGTTAATAAGTAAGCAAGTGTGGAATATTGAAGTGTACGAATACATTCAGCATCAGTAGCAGTGCTGCAAAATGGTTACCGGGTGCAGTGGTTGACTAAGGTCATTTAGTGTTACAATTATGGCATTGTATGTACAATGCTTAGTGAAGACACTATTAGGCGATCATCAAAGACCTAATTGTTTGCATTTTACTAGAGTATGTTAGTGCATTAGAGGCCTTTGCATAATGTGCTCGGTTTTTTACTTAATTACTTTATGTGCATTGGATTGGGTGTAAGAGATTATGCTGTGTGCCTGTGGATTGCCTGGTGAGCTCACTTCTGGTAGTAAGCTGTGTATGTGCGACAATTTGCGATCTGTTGACAGAAGCAGTTGTAGCTTAGCAGTGGCGACAAGAATATATTTCGTTTCATTTCCGTGCGACGAATTAGTTTAATTCTGGCCGAGTTTTATCGCTTTGTGCCGCCTTGTCGCGCCAAGTCCTGGCGACGCCACTGGACTCACTGATGGTCTGTAGGGTGAGTGCGGCTGCTAATGGCTGAACGGCGGCGGCAGCGCTAAGCGTTATTGATTTCTGCGTGAGCCCGGCCCGCCGGCCGGCGTGCCGGTCATTGTCCAGTATAGTACGCTAGCAGACACTAGCACTGGACCCAACTGACCGCTCGCTCGCTCGCTGGCTCGCTCGCTGGCTGGCTGGCTGGCTGGCATCTGCGCTGGACGCACCCGTGGCCGTTTACAGACAGCTGTTGAACGATTGAAGAACATTACGCCTCGACGCCCGCTATACGTTATCATTATCATTAGTGCGGGCAGCGTTCGCCAGGCGGCGGAGTTGTTGATTATTTGCTTGCTGGGCTGAGAGATCGGAGACGTACTGTCTGTTGTATGTATGAGTTGAGTTGGTGATGGCGCCTCGTGACTTGAGTCATGTCGACCTGTACGAGCGTGTTTGGCGCCGCACTGCGCACCGTCTCTAAACTGTTAAGTATCGACCACCACGTTACAGCTGTGCAGCCCCGCCCCCACACGGGACGGACCGCGCGTTGCGCATTGCTGTCCGTCTGTCCGTCCGTCGGCTGTCTCTGTAAAGCCAGCATTCCACGACACCGACACGCCTACATCCTTACGTCCAACACGCGCGATTTCCTTGCGAGGATCCTCGCGAGGATGTCGGTGTCGTGGAATGCGGGCTTAAAGCAGCGTTCACATCACTCATCACACTCACTTCCTATGATTACATTGATTGATTGATTGATTGATTAAGTTAAGGTTTAACGTCTCACTCGACAGTAAATAGGTCATATCAGAGACGCTCTTCCCAGCCAGTCTGTTGGGTGGTACTGTGAAAATCAAAAATAATCGCGAGGAAGAACCATAACAGAATAATAAACCTAACACAAAACTAAATAACCGCTAAATTGACGAAATACAAATCATCAGACACAGAAAACTACAACATATCATGACTTCATCTCATATGAACTAAAGGTCCGCTTTTTAAGGATTTAGAGTTAAGGAGCAGACCATGTTCAGTTTAATGAGATGAGTGATGTAAATGCTGCTTAACCCAGCAACTTTCAGAGGCATTTCACATTTTATTGAAGGGTTTACATACAGGCAAGTTGTTGTGTAGTTCTGACGTGAGAAGGTTAAAGGTTAAGTGATGCATGACATAAAACTTGGACATGTTATATATTTCAGTGGCTGGAGTGAAGTAGCCTAATGATGCTGATTGGACATTGGCTATCTAGCCATGGTGGTATTGTTGTGCTACTTGTGCACCTCATGCCGAAAGCTGTCATGATAACCACAACTTCTCTTGGTGGGACACGATCCTGGGATCTTTCACGTCACAGTCGGGATGCTACCACCAAACCACTGTGATTGCATTTGATAAACTGAAATGTAGTTTATGCAGGTCGATGTGTGATGCATTGTAGATTGTTCAAGTCGAACGCGCACGGTCGCGCGTTTGGTCCGCAGTGTAACACCGGCGACAAGATCGGATGTGGCGTTAACTTCAGCGAAGAAGCAGTTAATGATGAGCCGCAGCGACGCATGGTTCCTGTTGTATTCACTCGCAATGGCAGCGAGGTAGCATCTTCCTCCTTCATTGCCTTGTGAAACAGTCACATCGATTTGGCTTGAATCAATGAATGAATGAATGAACATTATGGCAAAAAAATAACACAATCAAACAATACGGTAGTTTAAGAGCCGAGCTTAAAGAATAGACTGATAGCAGTGTTTTCTCTGTCAGAGCACCATGTAAGTTTTGTATTAAGTTTTGATTTACAGTGAAATTAATATCCAAGTGGATTTGCATTGTACTTTTGTGTATTAATTTTGTCAAAATCGTCACTTATCTTCGTAATACTGTAAACGACAAAGCAATAAAGACATTGCACCTAAGTCTGCAGATGTTGTAGAGGACAGAATGGGCAGAAGTATTGGCATTTACAACTGCTGTTAATAATATACAAACATGCCACATGTGCTGGACCAGGCATGCAGTCAGTACAGTATATTGTTGGCAAAGTGAATTGGACTCTAAATAAAATTACACTCCAGTAAGATGTTGCCTGTGCCCAAACTTTACATAAAAGATAGTTAAAGTCGCCTGTTATAGATTGCAGTTGGTACAGTGTACTTGCAGATTGGTACAGTACTGACAGTGCTGCCACCGGAAGGCCTGTACCCGGCGGTCGGTATGCACTCGGAGGGCGAGGAGGTGCGGCTGAGTCTGGATGCACAGTGGCAGCACAGCGGCGTGACGCTCATGTCAATTGACAGCTGTGAAGAGGATTGGTCGAGATTGCACGACGTACGCATTAACGGCCAGGTGAACGCATCACACGACATTCATTCATTGATTGATTGATTGAGCTAAGGTTTTAAGTTTCACTTGTCACGAAATAGCTTCGGAATTTTGTGTATGTTCTTTTTGTATAATCTCTTGGGTTGGTACGGAGAAAACGAAACCCTAATACAATAAAATATGTTGCTTCATTCCACGTTGTGATGCATTGGGCCACAATCACCAGCTGACAATGGCATTGCTGGCTTCCTTCAACTGCTGCTGCTGCTTTGTTACCCACGCAGGCAATAGCCGATACGTGGGTAGGGTGATCAGTGGCGTTTGTGACTTTGTGTGTCTGTGTGTGTCCACACTCTAAAAGAAAAATGACATGAGCTATCAACTCCATACTTGGTACACATATGCTGTATGGCAAGAACTGGGCATGCATTGATTGATCCTGAGGTCAAAGGTCAAGGTCCCAAGGTTATGAAGTGTTCTGCCAGCGTGGGTATGCATGTCGATATGACTGCTAAAGTTTCTAGTTCAGTTCAGTTTCAGCTCTTATCTGTTGTTGTAACAGCATGTTTGTCTTCTGGGCCTCGATTCACAGACAGTCTTAGGACAATTTTGAGATGGTTCCTAAGATAAGATCTCGTCTTATTCCCAAGACCAATTCACAAAGCAGTTATGACAATCATAAGATAAATCTTATGATTAAATCCTAAGATTACCTTTGAGCAGTCTTAACTCATTCACGATATTTACTGCCTTAAATAAACAAATCACGGGAAATTACGTATAACTTGACGTCATCACGCAGTAATTACAGTACGAAAGTATGTAACTAACGGTAACTGCTTCTGCTTGCAAGTCGCAACTAGTCACAGTGTCGTTTTGTGATCAGCTATATGCTGCAGTGCCACTTCCAGCTGACTGGATCTATGGTAGGCTAGTGTTAGATGTAAAACATGCAAATAATGTGGTGAATTATTTTCTGTATTTTTAACTTCAATAACATCAAATAATTAAACCAAACGACATGGTAAAATGTGGCCATTGCTTAGGCTAGTTTTTTTTATCTTAAGTTACTACAGAACTAAACTACAAAAAATAATACAAAATGGTTTATTCCATTTATTGCTAAATAAGTGAGTAGCAGATAAATCTCCGTAATCCTTATTGAATTGATAACTTTGGTGCTGTCTGGTTTAATTTACTTATTTACTGTGTACACTGACATTACCTGGTGAGAGAACATGTACTGTCCATTTGCCACATAGAGAGAGACCATAACCACCTCTCAGGTTCAGTTTTATGCTCGACCATTGTGTGTGTTATATATGTATGTATGTGGAATCGAAGTTGTTCCGTACAATCAACCGCAAAATAAAATATGTTAAAATATGCACCTTTTTCACACGAAAATAAACTACGTTAAATAACGCTAAAACATTCCGAGAGTAAAATATGTTAGAATACAATAAAAAATAAAATGTGTTTCCTGCATTCAGAAAACTTGTGTGTGGATGACTGCTGCTGCTGCTGGAGACATGATGTATGTGTGTGATGCAGCTGTTAGAGTATGTGGGACGAGGTAAGAGCATCATTGACGTTGGTCTTGCCCAGGCCAGACAGCCGCTGACGACTCGCTATCACTACTTTGAGTTGCAGATCGTTGAGCCCGGAGAAAACTGCTACATTGCGATTGGCATTGCACGACGGGTAAGCCAATAATGATGACACTAACTGATGAACTAACTAAGCAGTTATATAAACTTGCATACCTATGTTTACTTTGAATTGTAGCGCTCCATATATTGTGTGAAAAAAATTACAGCAAATGAAAACTTTGGCCATTTTATTGTTGGAGAACTTCACAATTTGAAACTGAACAACATGAAAATGAATGGGATTAAAACAATTTATGATTCTTATATTGTTGGATATGTAATTTTTACGTTTTGCTTTAAGTTTCTTTTGTATATACATATACATTTTTCTGTTGTGTTTTTAGTGGCACAATATGCAGGAGTCAAGTCCTTGCAGTGGGTTTTAGTATGTGTAGCTTGCTATTTTATTTATGTTCTTTGAAGTCTGTTTACCTTTTAAAGTTATCTTCCATAGATTCTACGAAAACTTGAGTACTTCTGCTCATGTCTGGGTGCATTTTGGCAATGATACTTTTCTCTTTTAAACTTGTACTCTGTTTCACTTGCTATGCAGAATTTTCTGCTGCGATTGTGGATATTTGCATCGATTGGTTATTTTTACACAACATTGGCATGTGTGTAAACAGAATTATCCAAGACATCGGCATCCGGGTTGGAACAAAGGCTCAGTAGCATATCATGCAGGTATGAACTGAGCAGTGAGCTGAATGAATGCCTCGGTGTAAAAGTCAACACTGATTAAACTGTTTAACTGTTTGCAATAAAGAATACTGCCAGAGTTTGTCATCTTACAGTGTATAACATGTATCTGATAATGTCATTTATACGAGGTAAAATCTCATCGTATCATTGCTGTCCTACACTCTGTTGGCGTAAAATTTGTGAGCGCAAGATCTTGTCACTTACGCACAAAGTGTCTGCAACCGCTCAGCTTCATATATACATAACTTCATCTCTGTAAATCTGTTGTGCTACCTTTGCTTAAGCACTATTATCTTCCTTCTTGTAGAAAATAATCCGTTTTGGTGTGTGTCTGTTTGGCTATGGAATCAGTCGTGTCATTTTGCTAACTTTATCCCAGCTATTGTACTTGATCAGTTATCTGTCACTTCGTCTGTGACGTGTCATATCATCGTCATTTTGTGACAGTATGCAACTCTCACCAACCATAACTCTATCACCGTTTTACTTCTTTTTTAGTCTTGTCTGTTTCACATTATCCTTTCCACCACTGACTCATGTTTCGGTACTGCCTTTCACACCAGGACTTGGATCAGATCTTTGGTTCTAATCGATGTTTATTTTCAGTTCTTTCTGATATGGCTCAGTGCTGTAGTAACATATAGAGACAACGTTGGTAACATCATGGAGGAGATCTGTAGCATCTAATTGCTAATCTGAATGCACAAGTTGCTATGAACAGTGGCAGTAAAACTTTGCTCAAATAAAATTCTCCACTTTTTAACTGGATTGTCTTTTGACTTGTCTGATGGTTGTAAAATGGTTGCGTGTTGATTTGCAGCGGGCTAGGTTGTCTACCTGTCGGCGTTTAATCTCAGTGCTGTGAGACTGCTCTGCAACAGTGCTCATTTCACTTGATTCGCTTGAAAATCTTGCGCTCAGTCTCATGGATGATGGATCATGGACTTCTGCATAACCTGCCGTTGTCTTCCCATTTTGTTATTGGTGGCAGAAACATACATATAGTGTGACCAGTATATAGTAGTAGTCGAAACATGAGTACTTCTGGATATATATATATATATATACCAACACGTTGTATGTTGCAGACGATGGAAAGATATTTGTTGGCTGTGGTGTCGGTGAGCCATTTGGACCGGAGTGTAACAAAGGTCTGTTGTGTTGTGTGTTCACTCAGAGTCACACTCCGTTGATATCGCATTTGGTCCAGATTAGTTTTTGTGTGACTGGCTTGCTTCTTTTCCAAGTTAAATTTGATTTCAAAAGGAAAACATATGGATATGGTCAGTGATTCGTATAAATCAGATGTTCATCCTATCACCAGAATAGCCCTCACCCCTGTTACCATATTGCAAAGATAACTGTAAATTTATATTTAACAATGCTATTTTTAGAACTTAGGATATTGTATAGTTTGCCTTTGGTACTGTAATATTGTGAATTGGATTTTGGTCCCAGATCCCTATTCAGTCCTCATTCCTCGTATGTGAACAGTGGAAAAGATGGTGGTGCAGCCGCTATGTGCTATATAGGAGATGTGATGGGCTGTGGCATCTTGTTTCCGCGTGACTACCGACGTGAGTGGGACGACATCGATGACCCGGCTACGGCAGCGGTTGCCGGCGGTGACGCGGTGAATGGAGCAGCCGATGTTGACGCGGAGCTTGGCGCCGGTGACGCAGGGTTCAGCTCGTCAGAGTCGGAAGATGAACAGTGGTGGGAGCGACCGAACCCTGACAACGGCACCAAAGTACAGGTAGCTGTCATAATAGACACACCTGATTAATGGCCACTGAACCTATGTTTTAGCTGTATGCTGCCAGATACTAGCAGATGCCTTTCTGATACCAAGTTGCTGCTGCAGGTTGCCTGACTTCATCCACCAACTCTCCGCCTCCTCCTCTCCAATAGAAATCATCTGATTGTCTTGAGATTAAGAGAAAAGATGGTCAGAACTGTTCCGTGTGTTGTGTATGAGTTGTGTGCAATATGCACATGTGTGTGCCAGCAGTTCTTATATTTGCATGTCAGTGACAGTTTTAGAGATTGTCACATCTCTTAAGTGATGTATTTTGTGTCGAGTGGAACGTAAAACGTTAACTCCGTTGATCAAGCAGTCCACTTGTGACCGCACTATGGAACGGGTGTTATTTCTACAACTCATTGCCACTATCTGCTGCTAAAATTGCAAGATACTCGCTCAGCAACAGCTAAGCACACTGATAGCACTGGACACGTGTTTGCTAGGCCAGTAGACTGAATGGCATCAATGTACAGATTACTACTTTCCATTTGTTGTGCGTTCGTAGTACTGTCATGTTGCAGTATGTCGATTTATATGTAATATATTACGTGCAAGACTTGCATTGCTTAATTGTTTGTGCAATGCTAGGTGTTTTTCACGCGGAATGGGAAAACGCTCGGAAAGCGGGAAGTCCGGATACCGAAGGGTGGGTTTTACCCGACTGTTGGTATGTTGAGCAGCGACGAGAAGGTTCGTGTTGACCTGCGACCTCTAACCGGCTGAATATCTAGTCCTGTGATTTAACCTGCATCATACATTCCAGTCCTGTGATTTACGTTCTACATGCCACGTCGTGATGCCATTTCGCCAGCAGCTCGTGATCACAGCAAGTCTCGATGGCAGCTACTGCTCATCGGCTGCGGAAGCTGACGTTTGGCTTCTGTATTGGTCACAACTGTTTCATACAGTTGCAGCTTGAAGTTGTTGATTACAGCCACATCTTCCCCTCGTGCTGTGATGCCGAGTAGGCAAAGTCAGATGCTATTCCGCCAACCACTGTTTTATCTATTTCACATTGGGTGAAACAAGTTCGTGGATTATACAGTGCCATTAATCACTATTGGCGGCTGATATAACATCCCTGGATACATTCTGCCAGCAATGCTGGAGGCTGATGACCCAAGCCATAATGACCCAAAGTTCTTCAGTGTCTTAATCTTCTGTCCTGCCGACACACTTCTCTGTTTGAGCTTGAAGACGCACCTGCTATCAACGCTGTACATCTTAATAAACGTCACTCAGTCACTTCCTGGTGACTTCGAACTTAGACCAATACAATGATGACTTCAACTGACCCACTGGAGACCCGCAGAAGCATGCTGTATGCTACAAATGCTGTGGTGCAGTGACATGGTAGTCCTTGCCGACTAAGCAACTGAAAAGTGTCGTTATTTTGCAGGGCCTCGATTTACAAAATATCTTAAGATTTATCATAAGACTGTCGTAACTTTGTCGTAAGATTAACTTCCGATAGTGATTTAAGATGTGGTAAGATTTCTCTTTAGCTAGTAACTGATAGTACGATTTTTACGATTTTCATCTTAAATTTTCGCTATGATAATCGTAAGATGTTTAATAAATTAGTTGTCTATCTTAAGACTGTCACATAAATCTTGAGATATTTTGTAAATCGGGCCCCTGGTTGTTGTCAGTCCATTTGCGTGCCGTTAATTCTGTGGTTTCCGCAAGTGGTTAAGAATGGTAGAGGTTACAAGAATGTTAAGGTGTCACTAGGTGTAACATCTGGTGAGCTGTAGTGCACAACAGTGCAGTTTTTCACCTCTCCTGATTAGTGTGTGTTACCACCATGACAATTTCGTCAGTTTGATTCCCAGTGTGTTTTGAATTGTTATTATTCAGAATTAGTCTAGAGCATATTACAGATCTGACTATATATTGCTTTATGCATACTACAGAGTTATATATGTTCTTGTAAAATGTGACTAAAATATTCTTTGTTATTTTGTCTGATGTTAACCTGACCGTTATTGTGGGAATCGCTTCTGGCATATCACAGCCAGCAGCAGCAGCAACTCTATGGTAACCAGTAAACTTGTAAAGCAGGAAATGAGGGATCCACGACACTCATCCATATGATTAGTTTAATTTACATACAACTAATGTATCTTATTTTATGTAGGGAGAACTGTAGCGTGCATTTTTGGTGCATAGTATCTCACAAGGAAACGTATTGCTGTTACTTCACGTGCAGATGCAGTACATCGGCTAACGATTTCATGAAGGAATAGAATGATGAGTGATAGAAATGGAAACCTAAGCAGGTAGGTATATCGATATGCCGGCAGCACACTTCATAAGTCTGTGACCTTGAATTTTGACCTCGGGGTCAACGCACACCTAGGTGCTGCCATAGAGCATGTGTACCAAGTTATGTGTTGATAGTTCATTTCATAAAGTCGCAGATGCCACCCATTCATCGTACCGACATTGGCTACCGATGGCATGGAAGTTGTGTGATAGCACCATTGCGACAAACACATCGATAACAAGCATTTCATTTACTGTGTCATGTTCACACATCGCCAGACAAATGTAACTATTCATCACTCACAATTGACCGCATCCTCGTTGCAACATGTCACCGCGTAGTTCATTAGGCACGTGTATGTTCGCAGCAAGACACCAACACGTGATTGGTGCAATGCGCTGTTACGTTCGGTACAGTAAAGAACCAATTTGCTGATTGCTCTATCAGATGTAATCAGGTTCAGGACACTATGTATTTATGGTGCTGACTTCCTGGCTCAAGAGCCATTGCAAGAGTTCACCCATTCATTTGATGACTGCCAAATTTGACATTTCTGTGCAAAATACCTCAAACATTTTTGGGGGGATGGGGCACAGTCTCCTCAACTCTGCGACTTTAGCACAGACTCGACACCTTTGATGTCTTGGTCTCAGCGCCTCATTGGCTTAAGCCCCCCCCCCACAGTAATCCTGGCTACATCCCTGAACAGCGCTTGGCCTGGGATTAGACCTCGTGTCCGTCGAGTTGTAAGTCAAATGCCTTAACCACAAGTTATTGAATGACCCATCTATCATTATTGTGGGACTGAAAATGTCAAATTATTCAGTACAGCACTGGAAGCACTAAAGTACAAGACAAAGAAAGCTGCGCTGAAAATAGTCAGTCCCAAGTTGGGGTGGGAGGAGAAAGGGGTAGAGGGGCATGGTCCCCCTAATCAGAGGTCTGCTTTCTCATTCCCCTCAACAAAATTTCGTTGAGTGCAACTGAACATATGGGATGAAAATTTAGTGATTATACATGTTGGTTTGATGTCAACACCTGCATAATCGAACATATGACCAACAAATTTTTTTGCTGACCCGTATCTCCCCCCAGATGGAGATGTAGAACCGACCCTGAGTCCAACACTGTCAGGAATGCATCAGTTTCTATCTAATAATATTCACATGTAACTTGGCAATTTTTTTTCTCATGAATGCTGTTGTCATGAAGAAGTCAAAGATAATTTTGTTAGCATTTCAGTTGTCACACTTTCAAAATTTATGCATTGTGTCATTCACCGGTCCGTTCACTGATGTTAGATTCATAGCAATGTGTTTGTTTTTTCACCTATTGTTTTTTTTTCATTTTCTGTGTGTTTAAAAATGAGGAAAAGTAGCTATAACTTTTACCACAGTTTTACAGGAGTAGAAGTGAAACAGTCAACCAACTGATACATGAAAACATACAAAAATGCGATTTATAAAGCAACGGAATATTAACTACATACTTAAGATACTTCAATGGAAAGGTATGCCAGCCTGTAAGCAGACTGGCATGAATGCACTTAACAGGCTACATGCATTGCTGCACAAACATGCACTGTACCACGTTGCACGAAATACACTTAGCTCGCTACATCACAACAACACAGGACTATTGGCTACTAATCAATTACATTGGCATCAACGAAGGCAGAACAACCAACAACATAAAAATAATAAGAAGCATTTGAAAAATGTTGGGCCCATTTGCAACTGCGAGCCGCCTCACGCCCACTCACCAGGTGTCGCTACCGGTACTGTCGCGCGCCGCCTGCGCATCGATGTCCACGACGCCAACGACAACGCGTGACAGAGGGGACCGCTATGGCCCCATGGAATGGGCCCAATAACAAGAGGGCTTACAGTGGATCTGGGAATGTACTGCAACATAGGCTCAAAGAGCACATGCTGCCGTCTGGCGAGTAATGAGTTATAGCACTATTAGTGTAACTGCTTGATTGCGGACAACATGTAACATAAAAATTCTGATGTTTTCTGGAGGATCATATTTGTAGCACCCAAACCATATCAAAATTTGTGTACAAAAAGCACGTAACTGATAACAAAAGTACATATAACATTTTAATTTCAAGTTCACCTCTTTTGTGCTTAGTTTCCGTAGCAGTGTACCAATACAGTACACTGGCTCTTGAGGAGTGGATTGTAATGTTTGGTACACCAAATATGGGCCTAAGTGAGAGTACCAGGCTTACTGTAGCTTACACCTAGCTGGACAGCATATCAACAGTCACTGTAACTGCAAATTATTCAGACTGGCATTACAACAGTCACTAAACAATAAAAGGATAACTTTGCTTAATTTATGAACTTAATAACATGCATACACATACAGCAGCACAGGCACACAGACAAGAACAATGCACAGCAACGGTAACAGTTATAATCAATCAAACAAATCCAAAGTGAATTTGTACAGCGCCATAAGCCGCGAGCAATTCATAGGCGTCGTCGATGTCTTCTTAGATCGTTAATTATGCAAGTGAAGGTCTAAATCGACGAGGGTCAGTGCCATTTGCTTATCACAGACATTCATTCACGTTTCGGTGCTACAGCACTGTGCTCCACATCAAAACTGGCGCCATACAACCTTCCTGCGGTATAAAGTCGTGGTTTTCAAAACATTTTGTCAAATGTGTGTGATGGAACTCTAACAACCGGCCATACATCAGCATGCAACAAGGATGTCAGCGAGCCAGCAGAATGCACTGTCGCTGAACAAAAACCACATCAATAAACCATCAACATTGCCGTTAGGTGGCGGTTCACTCATCCACAGGCTTTTTTTGTTAAGAGTGAAAGATAGATGGAGCACTTTAAGGTTTCTCCCTCTTGGTCCATTTCAAAGTAAATCTGAACAAAAGTTTCCCAGGCATGCTCACTGCACCATCTGTATGTTCATAACTCCAACAATTGAGCATCCCTGACCAGCAATTCCTACACCCATCCCCAATCGGAGCTACGGATCGACCGATACTAGAGTGCAGGCAGCAACTGTATTGTACTATGAGACGTTAGTAAAACCTTACTAGAGAACACCAGACAAGACCGAGCATCCATAGCTACAGAACTAGATCAACAGTTAACATTCATCACCTTCCGAAAAATAACAGATGACACAAAATAAAATCACCAAGAAGGAAACATCCACAAAAAGTGAACACCAGTATCGACACTGATTCGTCATGTCTACTGCGAAACAAGGAGACGTTTGAAGACAAATACAGTAACATGCGGGGATTTCGTTGTCTCAGCATACAGTCAACTGTCCGCCATTGCTGCCTGCCATCATATCAGTGGCATTCTAC
>Ga0209782_1000193_pt1 | contig 24095 bp, 17 predicted proteins | sample WorMetmaBAHAMAS1_FD_187390 | JGI IMG/M metagenome (GOLD analysis project Ga0209782, IMG submission 187390) | Marine gutless worms symbiont microbial communities from Max Planck institute for Marine Microbiology, Germany - Inanidrilus... | ecosystem: Host-associated > Annelida > Digestive system...
ACGTATAGTATTGTATGTGTGTATATGTTGTGGGACTGGAGAGCAGGCATGAAGGGAGCAGATCTTTTCTTCAGGTTGGGATCAGTGCGTTGACATTGTCGGCTTTGACTCAGGAATGGCATCTGACACATAGAAAACCTGCACCACTTTGTCCATGACGGTTATGTTTTGTGGAGGTTGAAAACTGAAGGAACTGACTAACCAAGGTTCAGATGTTCTTCAGTGCTTACCACTGTTACTCAGGTGACAGGAAGGGGCTGTAAAAATCTGCTACACGAATGCTACTAAAAGTGGGATGGGATACTCAATTTATCAAGGAATATCCTCAGGAAACTATGCCAGTTAAATCAAAACCGAAACTGATAATCGTCAAATGTATCTGACGGTCAAGGCTCCCATGACGAATGGCAGTAACGTACCAGCTCTTGTTTTGGGATAGAGTTAGAACCGATTCTAGCTCTGACACTGATCGGGGGCCGATCTGGGTGAATCTGGACTGAACCAGATCAGCGGGTGTAGACCGCCCCGGTCTGACGGTAACCAATGTGAATGGCATCAATTTGTTGTCCGTTCACTCCGTTTATGTATACTAAATTCTCGTCTCGTTGCATATAACAGTATTATTTTTTACTTACATTATATTAAATTCCATCCAAATGTCGTTCACATTCATTATCAACACTTAGTTAACTGAGTAATTTATTGCATTTTCGGACACAAAACACGGCGCGACAAGGCGTGTTTGGTATGTAAACAAACATAATATTACGTCACACGGCAGTGTCTATAGTTCAGATACCCGTGTGGTGTTTATTCATCGAACGCCGGTACCAGAACGCCGGTACGTTACGCCACATACGTGATGCATCAGCTCAGGTGTCAGACGGCACTTGGTGCATCAAGTGCCAGACGGCTAATTGACGTATCTGGCGCCAGGCATTCACGCTGTCGCGGAGGCATTCGACGCTCCCTGGTAGATTGTTTTACTTTATGTTACATTGGCCTGCTTGATATTTAGGCAGACCGAAAATGACCGTCGCTCGGTGAATAAACAAAACAAATAAAAATTCATAAAAGTGTTGTTTATTGAAATAAAACAAAAGAAAAGACAAATAAATCCGTTGTGCAATATGTTAAGTAACCAATTTGAAGCATATATTTAGCAAAAAAATCGTGATCTAAACAATTTTTTTAGATGACCGCGTGAGTGCATTGGTCATCCAACGTGTTCTGACGGTAAATTGAATCGGGTCCTGGGTTGGCCGAAATTGTGGACGTAAAATCGGGTACTGGGTCCGATCCATTTTTTCGTGGACCGTTCGAACTCTATTTTGGGATAAATGCTTGGTGCTAATTTTTATGTGGTTGTAGAACCAAAGTGTTTCAGTGGGAGATTACAGTTTCCAGCTGTATGTTACGACATCACCTGAAGTTCTACAGGAGTTTGTGTGTATTTGGTGTTGCAGGATCTATGCGTGAAATTGATGTGATCGATGTGGCACGGCAGCAAGATTGTAAGATGCTGATGCGTGATTGGACAGAGTATTACAATAGTCATGATAGAAAGAAAATCTATAACGTTATCAGTCTTGAATTCTCAAACACAAAGTGAGCTATTTTAAAGGATATTATCTCACTGTAATTGTTTTATGGTATTTAATTTGGATTACTTGTCTTTTAGAACAGTGAACTCTAAAAATTACTGGCTTCTGGGCAGTTGCAATAGAATAATATTGAACTTTTATAATTTTTACACTTTCCAGTTCATAATTTATATGTGAAAATATGTTAGGAAATATATATTTTCCATAGTGTAAGATTTACAAAAGCTTTTAAGCATCTCCTTTTTCTTTGAGGTCGCTTAATTGATATTGATACCAGTATGATTTCCTGTTATTCTTCCAAGTAACTGTGTTTATCTTTGTTGTTTACTACATAAAAATACAACAGCGACATTAATTAATATGGAGTTATTCTGGTTGTCAGTTGCTTATGTATCAGGCTCTATCTGTAACTGTTTGCAGACTTTCCGAGATAGTAGTTCCGCCACGAATTGTTCGTGAAATGAGTTGGGTGTGTAACTACTGGCCGGAGGACATGCCGTATCCATACACATCGAGTGATAGGTCAACACTGGACAGACCGGAGATTCAGCGGTACTGTCTGATGGGTGTCAAAGATAGCTTCACTGACTTTCACATCGACTTTGGAGGCACTTCTGTATGGTATCATGTCCTCCGTGTAAGTATAATGTATGATTAAGTGTCACAGTGGTCAGTACATATCTGGATATCATGTAACAATTGCTTTACAAATTGCAGATGAACATGTTGGCATTGTTCAGTTGAGATCGTCTATTAAGACAGGTGTGTGGTGAAACTGTTCATTTGCAATAAAAGTAAGGAACGTGGAGAATATTTTCAAGAACAATATTTGCCAAAAATACAGCATTTAGGTCCTGTTTTTCCATGGCAAATTACTCCCTCTCCTCTGATAGACACCATCTGAGCTATGGTGTTTGTAAGAGAGGAGATTATCAGAACTGTTCTGTGCTGCATTGTATATGACAGTTGTGCACAATCATAAGCACACTTAGATGAGCAGTTCTTACAGTTCTCTGGATTGGGTTTTGTCACACTGGGTGCATTTCACTGTGCATAGCCTAGATTTAGTTGTGTTTATCTGTGTGTATTTTGTGCTTTTTTTCATACTGCATATATGTTGTGTTATTGTCTGCACAGTGGGGTGGGCCTAATGGGATTGAAGCCTGGTCCTTAGGACTTTAGTGCTTTGACACTGTTGGTTGGGTCTTTTGACCCATAAAACCCGTCCCCGATATGACCTATAATGTGTTTGAACCTTGCTCTACTCTACTGAATAATTGCTGCCACAAAATGCCTTTGTGTACAGTCATCACCATGTGTAGTTAGTTGCTAAGTAGTCTGCATTGATGTCCAGTTTCTATTATCTTAACTCTCTGTTGTTCATTGCTTGTCTGAATGAAACAGTTGAGTTAACTTGCAATGTGTAGAATGACTTTTGTTAGTCAGTTGTTAATAAGTTGTATCTTGCAGGGTGAGAAAGTTTTCTATTTTGTACGACCGACATCGTCTAACATTGCTCTATATGAACGATGGTTGTCGTCATCTAATCAGAATGAAACATTCTTCGGTGACCAGGTCGAAATGTGCTACAGGTAATTCAATTTATTTATTAAATGTGTATTGCCAGGTTTTTCATATCCAGTCAATTTTTATTCAGTCTTATGTGTAATGATGATTTCAATATCGATATTTGTCGTACGTTTTGAGATGCACTGTCAGAGACGAACGTGAGTGGAAAACACGTCATCACCAGTATTGTCGACAACAATCAGTGGGATTGGGCACTAGGCGGCTGAGGGCACTCAGTGGCAGAGCGAGGGCACTGGGTGGCCGAGCAGGAGAAACCATGTTTGTGTGTCTGTCTATATGTTGGTCACAAAGATGCTGACCCTGCGTAATGGCTGAAGAACTGATCAGGATGCCGTCTTGAGGAGCAAGCTTGTGTAGCAACCAAGCAACCACGTGTTTTATCGGTACATTTGGGCGCCACCTGGCGAATGTGATTGAATGATGCATGCATGGTGGCACTGTTTTGTGGTGGCAATGTTACCATTACTGTAGTGAATGTTTAATGTTGTCTGATGTGTGATGGTTGATGCTAGTTGTGGTTGGTGTGCAGAGCCGTCATCACACAGGGTCAGACGGTGTTCATTCCTGCTGGCTGGATTCACGCCGTTATGACTCCGGTAGATTCGCTCGTGTTTGGTGGCAACTTTCTGCACAGTTTATCCATTGGCTTACAACTCCGGTAATTGTTGCTAAGCTGTGCTGTATGGTTTAGAATGTTGGCAGTCAGCAAACGTGGTGTGTGCAAGATTGATACGCTTGGTAGTTTCAAAAGGCTGTTAATAGGCATCAGATACAAGTAAGTAATCAATGAACCTTCTCAGTTTGATAGTCCATGTGTGAAATCTTTCCTGTTTGAGGCACGTTGCACAAATGGATGACAATACCACACAGGGTGACTACCTTTTCGCTTTAAGACTTGGTTTAAGACCGAAGTTCGGTCTAAAACCTAATTAGCATAAAAAAAGTAGTGACAACGAATTCGGTTTTAACTTTAGTCTAAAGCCAATTCTAAAACCGAACTTTTCTCTTAACACATTGAGCGTGGATGCCTGTATTACTCATACGCGACGCACAGCAGAAACATACATCATGGACCAGTAGCTGTTGTCTCTAGCAGCAGCAGCAGCAGCAGCAGCCATCACACTGCTGCGTGAGACTTTGACCCCGACTACTTTAGGCCAATAGGCATCTAAAACAGCTGATGCTGCTAACTGAAACTGCATCATGTTGATATTAGGCGGCCCTTCCCACACTCTATCCCCATAATTGCCTGCTATAAAACCCGACCTTGCCTGATTGGTTATGTATACATGCACGGCAAGTACAAATGCAACAAAAGGAATCGTAAATAGCACACTTCGCTCCCGTTGTGCAACGCACAATATGTATTTGACGATCTTTATCATTGACGAAAAATTTTCTTTGAAATTGATGCAGTAGTGTGGTGCCGTTTGGCTCTCGCCACTTAGCGATACATGCGACGAACCATAGGCCCATTGTATAAAAACATGACGTCATCCACAAAACCGGAAGTACATTATACTATCACAATGCCGTTGGAAGAGGTCCCATCTACAAGTTGATACAAACTGTCCCACATATCAGTATCGTCAAAGTATTCGTCATCTGACAGTTGTTGCAAAACTTGCGCAACTGAGAACCATTTTCGTGCCGACACCATGTTGCACTGGGGCGACCTACTAGGCCACGAGTTATAAAATATTTTATATTACACAACTCGCTAGATGGTAACACAGTACAATGGATTGACAGGACGCCGAAATGTGGTTTACTGAGACGCTAGATGTGTGCTATGTGTCTCTGTACTGACGTACGAGTTAACTCGTCCGTCGCGTCTGAAGAGTACGAGAAATCTCGTACGTCGCGTCCAACGTGTTAAGTACTGTTTTAGACTTGAAGTTAAGACCAAACTTTGACTTTAGACCAAAGTTAATCTGAACAATCCAGTTTGAAACTTATTGATGCATTTAGATAGGCAGATCTGCCTAAACTCTAGTCTCTAACTTCAGTTTTAGAACTAATTTACTTTACTTTTCGGATTTAGCATCATAGATATGACGTAATCGCGTAAACAAGCGAACAGGCTAGGCGAAAACCGGAATGCCAAACTCTGGAATTCCGAACGAAAAACAAGTAATATTTATTTAGTATTTACACAAACAAGTTAACAGACAAAAATCGCAAGTGTTCACTGCACATTAGTTAGTAAGTGTCTGACTTAATTTTCGGTTTCATACTTGGTTAAAAACTCAGTTTTAGAATAAGTTTTAGACCAAGTCTAGAACCGAATTTAATCTGAACTTCAGTCTAAAACCGGATTTTGGCATACAGTTTGAGTTTGGTCTAAAAGTTAAGTCTAAAACTTTGTTTTATCGGAAAGATAAGTCACCGACTGTTATTAATATAACAAAATAAGGAAGTGAATTAGAAATGTCTAAAATGGCAAGTCACTTCATGTTTGTGTTAAATTTGTAGTAAGAGGACATGTGTTGCAGTTAAAAGGCTGTTAATAGGCATCAAATGCAAGTAAGTAATCAATCAACAACCTTCATCATGATCATCTTCATCATCTTTGTTGTGTGCGTGTGAAGGATTTATGAACTTGAGCAGCGAGTGAAGACACCAGACAAGTATATGTTTCCTTACTATGAGCCACTTCACTGGTACACGGCTGAGTACATCCTGCTCTATCTCAAAGGTAGGCTTGTGTGTGGTCTGCAGTACCATATCTGTTGTTTTGTGTAGTTTGAGAGCTGATGTCACACAAGCCGCAATGTTCCTTCTTCTTGGCATTGCTTTATCTTCAAATCTAAAACAAACATGGAAGTGATGATGGAAAAGAGGCAACTAAATAAAACAAAATGAGTTGCAGCCATTATGATGTTTGTGTCGACTTACATGTTTCATATCGAAACCTTATTTGTGTTGCTAGATGAATACTCGCTGTACATATGTCATCCTTTCTGTGTTCATGGACACACTCATCATGGAATGAACGTCACTCTCTTTCTCCCATCACTTTTGCACCAGTGCTTTTATCATACCACTTCTGAAACCCATTTTCATCATTTGGTTTTTGTCGGGTTTCTTCCTCTACTTTGTGAAGGAGAACTCTCAACCATGCATGGCATGGCAGCAGTGTTTCTGAGTGGATGCCATTCCTGTTACTCAACCAACAGTGTCAAAGTACCCACTCATCTCATTCTTTACTCCACCCATTACTAAACGGTTGACTCTCTGACACACATACTGTTTTGCATTAATGCCTAGAATGGCAAAAGTATACAGTAAAACTTTATTATAATGGAATTTAGGGAACTCCGAAAAGGTCCTTCATATCCAAAGCCTGATGTATCCAAATTAGGCTACATATGGCTCATCATATCTGGTGAGCCATCTTTAGCCACAAAAGTAGATACATGATTAGTTGATGCAATCATTGTGGAAGACTAATTCTACAGGCATCGACTGTACATCGTGTGTGTTCATGTAGTAGGTCGAGTGTTGGCTGAACTCAATAATACTGCGTTGTGTGCTGTAGAATGCAATGCAAGGGACATGAGGGCCGCGCGACACATTGTTGATGGAGCAAAAGCAATGTGCACGTCTTTGAGGTCGTGGCTTCACAGGAAAGACAGTGTGGTGAGAAGTTACTTCAACTGTATGATTTGATTAGTGTATAATCACTTATATCTTTTTTTCTCAAATATAGCCAGGTAGGTGATGGTAGAAAATGTTTTTGTTGACTATTTCAACGTAGAAAATGAGGAGAGATGAACAGAAAGATGATTGCTAGCATGCTTGCAGTTGTTTGTATGTTGCTCATTTACTGCAAGAAGGCTGTTTGTTGTTTGTAGATTCCTAAACATTTACTTATTCCACCGACTATTCAGCCAAAGAAACTGCTCAAAGACCTCCAGAAAGAACTCAAGAATTTCTTGGTATGATGATGTTGCTCTGTGCTGCAGTTGATTGTTTGTTGTGGTGTTATCTTTCTTACATTATAGAATTTGTTGACCAAAGTATAAAATTACATGCATAATTTGCCATTTAAACAGTTATTATGTTATAGACCATTCATGCCAGGGCTGGCATTAATAGGTTTTTAGGTTTTAGGTTTTTAAAAACCTAAAAGCTGGCAATGTCACCTCTGCCTAAATAAAAATTTAGGTTTTTAGATTTTTCAATTTTTACAATTTCTTTCTCAGAAAACTAAGCTTGAGTTGTTTTTCAGGTTAGTTTTACTAATTACGCAATTTTATTGCTTTTCTCTACGGTCCCCAATTCTCTGTCTCACTAGATACTAGGTAGGCTGCATCTAAAAGTGCTTAATAAATTCAAAATTTTAAAAACATAAAAAACGTTAAAAAAGAAAAAGTGTTAAAATTTTCCTTTAAAAACATATGTTTTTTTCTGGCCCTGATTCATGCCTACTGCCTGTATGTAATGCAGCATGGCCGAGAAATCTTGAAATGTCACAACAGTGTATTACTGTGTTAGCATTGAGTGTGTGTAGGTTGTGTTTCAGAATCCAAAGGAGCGTGTGGTTCTGTTGCAATGTGGCAAGAACTCCTCGGCATTTGACATTGGTGGGAAGACTGCACGGAACCAGCACTTGAAGACAACACCGTCACCAAAGAAACAGCCCGGAGCTGCACTCCTACAACCCACCATTGTTCACCCGCCCCCAGTCTATGTCTCAGACCTAGCAGAAGTCGGAGATTTTAGTTCCGTTCATTATCTGCCAACTGATGAGGTATTTGGCACTATGGCTGTGTGTGTTCAACGTTTCTGACACTGTATAACTTTGTTGTACTTAGCACATTGCAGTAGTGAATACTCACTTCAGTTAGCTGGCAATGTCACCTCTGCCAGGTAGCAGGTAACACTACGGCATGTGAGTGTCTATAGCAGTGACACGGGATGCAACTGCTGGACTCTATTTACTTACTTACTTACAGTATAAAGGGAGTAATGTGCCATCATTGTGGATTCACGTTGGGGTACAGTGAGTGTTGACATGAGGAAGAGCATTTGGCTGCGGTGTAAAAGATTTGTCTATCTCTTGACTTGTGTTGTTGTGTTTGTGTTGCTAACACTTATTGTTTCAGTGTCGTCTGTTCTGTAATTGGTCATTCAGTCTGTCTGTGTGTTGTTTGTGCAGCTGTTCATGTATTGTTGTGTAGTTAACACACGTATGTAGTGGTGCAGATGGTTAGGTGTCCAACTAGTGATCAGTAGGTCGGGATTTGACTCCAGCCACGATGCAGTTGTGTTACAACTCTGGACAAAATGTTTACATGCTTGTGCTTCAGTCACTAAGCAGTTAAATTGTGTAGCTGATAAGAATGAGGTAAAATGGAAGAGATGTGGTCTGTGCATAAGCTTACTTCTGGCATAGACGGAAATGAGCGCTATGCATGTATGCCACAGAGCCATGTGTTACGAAGCTGTGTGTTGAGTGGACGTGTATGTCTATGACTATCGCTGGTGTTAGTGTGTGTTGAGTGGACGTGTGTGTGTGTGGTGAACAGCTGAGTGATCAGTCACACATCGTTGGTGCTGAGACGTCAGTGTATGACTTTGAGTGTGAAGTCGATACAGCTGCATACAGTGCAAGTAACCAACAAGTGTCGCCGCCCGCAGCACGATGGGTTGAAGGATATTCTGCACTGTCCTCTAGTGCTTCGGTGCCGTATGGCTCGGGCCTCAAGTTGAGAGTGTCCAACAGGCCTCAGAGCGTTGGGTTGGTGACAAATGCTTCGCTTTAACAAGAGGGCCTAGCAGTGGCTAGGATAGTGCGAGATAATCCCTCCACTATTCCCGGCGATGATCCCTTCCCTCGCACCCGCATGCACCGCGACCGCAATGCGTGGTAAATTAGGATCGGAATTTGAAACGTAAATTAGCTATAATGCGCCAATGCACTTACGTCACAGACAGACGGACACTGACATTGTAGCATAAGTGCAAGATGTATATATTACATCTCGAGCTAAAAAGCTGACAGCTAGCCAGCTTAATCTATAGAAACACATAACAGAAAACAATGAAAAACAACTAAAATGCAAGACTGTTGAGTATGTATGATTTTATTTTCACTGAGCTTCTGCATTTATTTATTTGTTTTATAATCAATTCGTACTCGAAGTACAACAAAAGTTACAAGGGTTACACAGTTGCTAGGTAATTTACAATACTTTGACAGTGAAGTATAACAACCACAGTCCTTGGCAACAGTATCACACAGTAATGTAGAGTCTTGCATAAACTTTGCTTTGTTCATAATTATGAGTTCAGTCTTGTATGTTTGGTCACAGTGCATATTTAATGCAGCTAACAAATTTCTGCTAGCTTTACTAGGCACTGAAGCATCGAATGCATTAGAACTTTAAATTAGATACACATACACTTAGTTTGACTGCTGTGTATGCATGCTCTGTTGCTGTATGTGACTGTGATTCTGCCAGAGCGAGGAGTTTGCTGAGTGGAACTGAAGATGTCTACCATGCTGCTGGCTCTGAGAGTGATTCCAGTGATCAGCTGATTGTTGATGAGTCCAAGGCACAGCGACCGCATCTGAAACCTGGCTCACTCAAAATGCGGCTACCTGGTACGGCTGTGCAGTGTAGTCATTGGCATGACATAATCTACACTAGTTAGCCATAGATGAATTTTTGTCTGTATAATATAGCAATGTAGCCTGTAGTGACAGACAGCTGATGCAGTGTGAGAAATGTTTAAAATGTTGATAGCTTGTGTTAATTTTAAGTTGTGCTGTGTAAGCCCAACACACTTTCAAGCAGCATCTGAGAGCTTATACAAGGTGGCCTAAAACTGATACAATTGCCACTGTGTGTGATCATTGTCTTAAAAACATTTATGGTCCCCATGGTCTTCCCAGTAACTCAGCCAGAAATGGTGAATCTTTACATTTTTGGCCATTAGACTTAGTAGTAAATTTGTAATGTTCATTATTGAAGCTTTCAGCACTAGTTTGTGTTGCTAGTGTCACAGTTTGTTTGCTCCAAGAGTTGCATTGGTTATCAGTCGCCGAGAGGATCAAGTTGTGCTTGCTAGTTCACAAGTCATTGCTGGGTCGGCTCTCACACCAGAGTAGATCTTGGACCTGCTGACACCAGTCGCCGAAATACCACGCAGATCCACATTGCGTGCTGCATTGTCTGGTGATCTCGTCGTGCCACAGACACGTTGACGTATCAGCAACATAGCTTTTTCTGTTGCTGCACCGCGAGCATGAAACAGGCTGCCAACAGACCTGAAACTGCTGTGTACGACAGATGCATTCTTTCGACATCAACTGAAAATGTACCAGTTTGAATATGTATATCGACACCAAGAAACAGACTGATCTGCTCTGTGATCTGCCCTCGGTCTTCTAGTAGGGGGTGCAATATAAATGCTTCAGTTACTGTTACTGTTACCACCCAATATATAAATTGACACATTTGCATGTTTGTTTGCAGTGAATAAATCATTATTAAAGAGCAGTAATGGACATGTTGCAACCAACATGTTGACTTCCGACATATCAGTGGACTTTGTGCCAGAACACCAAATGTCAGTGGACGTTGTTGCATCTGAGATGTCGCCGCATGGCAGTCAAGACTATACCAGTCGGCTGTCAATGCCGGTGATCCGTGGCGGCCTTAACAGCAACATTTCAGACATCCTGGAAGCGAGTGGCTATGGTACAGAGACTGACATTCGAGTGGATGATGACTACCGGTTTGCTGATTTTATCTGCTGCATTTCTGCTACAGTTTTAATTTCTCTGGTGCACTAGAAGGTGACACAAAAAATTGGCCTTTTAACTGTTCTGAGTCTTGCCACACTGCTGTCAATTAGCACTTTGCCAAATAATCTCACAATTTTTCAAATTTCTTTCATTTTTGGAGTGGAGAGTAATTTTGCAATAAAGTCAGTAATGTCACTACATTACCTTGGCACCTTTCTACTCACTGTGGTCTATTCTTTTGAGAGGCCAGCTTCATTCCAGGCTGAATGTCTTAAGAGGTGACTAAACCTGGGTTATAATTAGTCTTCATTTATTTTATATTGTAGTTTTTTGTGTTTGATGATTTGTATTTCATTGTTTTAGTAGTTGTAGATTTATTTTTGCATTAGCCTATATTTATTGATTATTTATGGTTTTTCTCTACACAGTGTAGAAAACAGAAAAAAAAAGAGTAGTGTTAACAGTCATGAGGGGAGTGATGGTAAGGACCAGGAAAATGTTTTAAGTCAGTTTTGAAAGACTGTCAGTGTTGAAACTGAGGTGACATCGAGTGGCCGACTGTTCCAAAGTGGCATCTGGCCACCGGAAAAGTGTGATCGCTGACAGTAGACAGCCGTGTATCGACGTACACTAGCTGCATAGATGACGACGACCAGAGATGGCGGCAGTTAGAATCAGTGACGAGCTGGATGTTGTCGGAAAGATACCATGATGCAAGACCATCGAGGCCTTGGTAAATGACCACAGCCAGTTTGAAGTCGATGCATTCTGGAGACTGCAGCTAGTGAAGGTCTCATGGCAACGGTGTGACCTGATCGTACTGAGAAGATTGGTGAATTAGTCTGGCAGCAGCATTGTGCACTGACTGAAGTCGACGGAGCTGTGATGTAGGAAGCCCGGCAGGTGATGCGTTGCCGTAGTGAGGGCATGGCAAGACCAGCGACACGACACGAATGAAACACAGAGTCGGACACTGAACATCTGATACTGCGGAGCTGTCATAACAGCAAAACATCCCGACACCGTCCGCGACACATAGGACCGCATGCTGACGTCATTGTGGATAAATATTCTCAGGTCACGGACAGTGGTTCACTCGGACATGGACAGCAGCAAGTGGCAAAGCATTTTGCTGACGTGTAGTCAAATAGCAGAAGATTTCTGTCTTTAGCTGTAGTGATTTGACTGCATCCAGTCTGATACTTCATCCAGGCAAGCTGACTGGGTTGACCAAGCTACCTCGTCTGTAGCTCATCTGTGCACCCAGCGAATGCAGTGTGGGCTGAAGTGGGGTGTGTCTGTATACCCACAGTTTTGAGTTAATTACAGTTGATTGAATTAGATGTTATCCAATGTGTATTAAGTTAAGTGTGTTATTGATTTTATTGTAACAAAGTCTGTCTTTTAAGTGTGTAGTAATTTCTAGTAATTGTAATTTGTGATTGGCTGTATTTCTTTACCGTTATATAATACGTATGTTTGCACTAAGTTTTTCTTCAGTTGACTGTTGTTTAACAGTTCTGAAGTTATTCTTGCCAGAAATATTTTGAACAGGCAGCATTAAAGTAGTAAGTAAACAGAACATTTGTATAGGAGTTTATTGTGAGTGACATTTATCAGTAAAGTCCTCAGGTATAACAAGGCATCACACAGTTTTACTTGTCACCCACATGTTAATCCACAAATCGAATGAGCCGTGAGCCATGCCTGCACTCCCCTGGCCTAGGTAGCTTGTTACATACTGAGGTGGGTTGCTGTGTCTTAAGTTCATGGCATTATATTCAATACTCTGTCATTGTTATCATCCTTTGAGGCTTTTTCACTGTTGGTTGGGTTACAGGATGAGTGAAATCTGCCACGTATCCGAGAGAATAACAACATCAGCAACAAGCCATTAATGGCCATGGGATAAGTGGAAGGAGGGAGTTGGCTGACTCTTATTTGCCTGGAAAATAACAGTGAAAACAGCGGTGGTGGTGATGATAATGATAGTAGATTGTGTCATGCTCTAGATATACATGTCGACCAGTGTTTCAACATTCTGCCACTTCAGAGATAAATAAACCAACAAGAAACAGAAATGAAACTTACAGAACAGCGATTTTGAACATGAGTTATGCTACTTACTGTCAAAACTAATTGACTTAGCAACTTAGCCCAGTGTATGATGGCAGATGCAGTTGTGTAACGTTAGGACTAGTTTGTTGATGCAGTTACAATTGTTTGTGAAGTGTTCATGAGAAGACAAGCATTGTGTGCTGTCCAGCTGTGCGTCTCCCAAGATGCGTGATGCTATTCAAGGCATGTTGTCAATGAGCCGTGGTTCCCGCCTGCTGCCCGCCACTTCATTGCTTCGTACTCATCCTAACAACGAAGTCTCACAGTTCATCCGGCGAAGGTCGACGTTATCTGCAGCAGATGACATCGACAAAAAACTGATGTCGTGCTACAATGACAGTGAATTTGGTATGTCTTGGCTAGGCTGTAGATCAGCAGTGTGCTGAGCTGACTTTTTCACAAAGAGCCATGTAGCATACTAACTTTATGCCCAATTGGTTGCAGCAGATACAAAGCCAGTAATTCATTATGAAAAGTATGCAACTTAGTGCACAATGCTTAGTTTAATTAAGAAATGTCTAGTGGTCTAAAATTCTAACAGAATTCAGCTTGGAAGATATTAGTTGATGAAGTCGAGCATAAGATACATAGGTTTTGTAGTAAATAACCAACGAGCTACTAAGTGTGCATTTTTACATGACCTCAATCAGCATAGAATTTGCTGCTGTTGCATATTGTTTACTCACGTCTGTTATAGCTTGAGTAGATACATTTACCGATTCTGGTTCAGCCAATCCAGGCTCATTGCCAGTTCATCATTGAGCTAGAATCAGTATTTTGTATCTACTGAAGTGCTCTATGCTCAGTGCATGCTGATGTTTTGAGTGGAGTAATGTACTGTTTCTGTAATTAGTGTAAGTGCAGTAAAATCCGACGTAAGTGACTGATTCTTGCAAAGGTAGTTGTAGATGCACAGCTGTTGAGCCTGTCTGTAGTTATGACTGAAAGAATCACACTGCATGTGAGTTCACACTGCATGTGAGTATCAGTCGAAGGCTGGACTTCACGCACATATTGTCATAGCACCTTTCTGCTGATTGTGACTGTCGCGGTAGATCAGCGACGACTTTGATAATGTTAATTCTGACATGTATCACTAACCATCTCAGTTCAAATAATAGAGACTCTGTGTGTGTATCTATGTATGGTTGTCTGTTTGTGGTTTATTTGCATGCAGTTTATCCGTCGCTGGATCTGTCGGACAATGAGGAGGAGACCAAGTTGAGAGTCGTTGAGAAACAAGATGAGTCGTGGAACCCACGAGGTATCGTGGTAGATATCCGTTGTAATTGTAATAGTTAGCAACTGTGGTTGAAATAACAACAGTAGTAGTAGATGGAACAGTTTAGTTATTGCTCACGAGTTGTCAGTTGACTGAGGCTTTTGTTGAGTTTATTGCCTCGTTCACTGAGATAGACATATTCCATTACTAGACCACACATTGTACAAGGCGTCAAAATTTGGGTTTAATTTTGTCTGTGTGTGTTATAGCATATTTGGTTTGCTGGTGCATGTCTTATGTTTACTTAGTGTCAGTCCCAACAGTGAGTGGTGACTTGAAAGAATGTTAGATCCATGATTCAACAACTCAAAATACAAACTGTCAGTGGACAGTGTCATGCGTGTGAAGACTGCTCATGTTGCTGTGCTCCAGGCAGTATAATTTAGTACCAGCCAGTGCTGTAGATTGTTGTGAACATATGTCGACATTGAATCCATTGACTTATGTGGAGGAAGCAAACAGAAATTGTGATAGTTTAGTTTCTGTCTCATGCTTCTCTGTGTGAATAGTTTAGGTCGGAGTTGATAGTCGAGATATTCATAATGTATACTGTTGGTGTGTTGAAATTGTTTATGTTACAGCAAGATTAGCTCCAAGTTTGCCGAAACCAGAACGACCACAGCGGCAAGGAGTGCGTCGTGAATCGGTTGAGAATAGTCTTGCCGCGGCTGCTGCTAAGCTGTCCAGTATGCCGGTAAGCTGTGCAGTTGCTCTACTAGAAGCAGTAATAATATACTGTTGCACACCTTTACGACTCAGTTGACCATACTGATGTACGGTGAGCATTAGTTGGAGCATTTAAATGCTTTCTGCTGTGTGCCTCTCCTGAGTTTAGTTGGGAATATAGTACAGATTTGACCACTCAATTGTGGCCACAAATTCATCATTGTAAATTTCTGCTCTGTTTACACCATCTCTTCTTTAACAGCTGTTTTCAATTCCCCTCAATTGACTTTCTCAACTTGTTCGTAGAAGAGCCTTTGTTGATAAGTGGCACAGGATGGTTGTGTGTGCCACGTGCCCAGTTGACAGGACGGTCACTGTGTGGCCTTATCATTCCTTGCATCACTAGCAAAGGCCCATCACTTCCTTAATGCTGGCTGTTTTGTTAATGTCCATTATTGCATGATGGAAGATGCCATTTCAAGAACTTATAAAATTGTTTGTTGATTGTTACAAGTTATTATGAGTTTTGAACTGCAGTGTTGTCTGAGATAATTTCTGTTTTCTGTGATAGCCACGTAAACGACTCTATGTAAGACGGATGTCAAAGCCGACAAAGAAAACGTGCCTTACAGTGGACACCAGTGCACAGCCGTCGACATCGTTCAACCTGTCTGCAAGTGCTCCAGGTATACATGATGTATACCTGTATACCACAAATGAATAGACCGGATGGAGATCACCAAAAGTAGTAGACTGCATTCCAAAATAAGGAAAACACACAAAGTTGGGTCAGGAGGGCCGAGATGCATCAGCATGCCAGATTTCATCAGAATCAGTCAATCTATTGCAGAGATATCGCAATTTCTTGATTTTTCAACGGCCGCCATCTTGAATTTGTTTGGGGGCACATTTGGACCACCCACGAAGGTTACATTTAACCCATTTGCCTACAAGCCCCGTGGACAGATGTGAACAAAATTTGGTATTGGATAGCAGTTGCGGACTTAATCATTCGTGCAAAATTTTTTGGCGATCGGTTGAGAGACGTGGATTCTGTGGATCCCGAGTCAAAATCATAGTTCCCATTGACTAAGCCAGTCTGTTGCTGCTAGTGGGCAGTGAGTGATTCTGGAGCATTGGAGCCCGGGCATTGCACTAGACACACTAGGGGCCTTTGAATCCAGGTATTTCAAATTCCAAGATGTCTGGATTTTTCTGCTAAAATGTTTTATTAATGAAGCTGACCTAATCAAATTTGTGAATATCGTGTCCTATTTCCAGCAGTCCAACTTTGGTTTAAGTCATTTTGAGTAGGGGACTCATAGTGCCCTACTGCCATTTAATGTTTGTTTTTCCTTGGTGAACTTATACAATTTGGTTTGTAAATTTATTGGCTAATGTAATACAGTCCATGACTATTAGAAGGGCAGAGGAAGGCAGTGAATATTAAAGGCTGCGGGAAGGAAAGATTGGGAATTTGGAATATTTGTCTTGGAGCCTCTGATGCCACTGATCACAACAGCTTAAACCTTTGATAAGTGATAGCACTAAGAAGGAATCAAACTGTAGTTGCTCATATAACAGCTCAGTACAGTATGCTGCCATAAAAAAATATTTGCAGCCAGAACAGTTTAGTTCTTTGCATATACAAGTTGTTAGACAGTTTAACAGAAAGTGTAGCTTTTAAGCAGATGATAATGAAAGCACATAGCAATAGTGATGCTGCACTACTGCATGCTACCACTGCCATTTTCATAACATCAGCTGGTTGTGATTGAGCTACTACAGAAACCTTTTCTTTATACCAGAAATTACTGATACTTTACCAGATTTCTTTGGAGTTATTTGATAACAAGGGCTATTAATTAATGAGAGTAATTTAATTAGTTAATTGAAATGTCTTTAATTAGTTAGAATTGATATTAAATTACAGTAATTAAAAATGCCATATTACAGATAGTTTCTGTGTCACACGTGATGTGCTGCATGTGATGTCGTAGTGTGCAAATCACGCTTACAGCGGTCATCAGTTAGAATGAAAAATGTTCAATTAGTAATTATCTAGCCAGTTTCAGATGAAAGTAAATTTACAAACAAAATAAGTAAGCAATGCTACAAATGTAATAGAACACAGACTTTTAATTAGTTAAAATTTTATCCACAGTTAGTCAAGTTAGTCTGTAAAATATCACATTGATGTTGGAAACATAATGAGGCTCTTGATTTTTGAGCAGATTCTATTAGCACAGTTAGTTATGTGTAATTGTGCTGGTGTGAGGGTAATGCCGACTGCACTAGCAGCAGTGATTTTAGTGTTTATGACACCAAAGCTGTTAGTTGTTGAGTTGTATGATATGGCATAGCGTGACATTCCTGAGTGTTTGGTGAAGTTAGCTATTTGTTGTTTTAATTTCAGCATCAATGATGAGCCCTTCGCTGACACAGCCTCCTTCACTTCCAAGTCCTGGTAGAAGTAAGTTGCACAGATGTTTCCACTACTATTTTTTCTTCTCTTAATTGACAAATGATGCACAAATTAACAATTTGTCGTAATTAATTGCCAAGTTGCACAACCTTAAAGTAAAATTTTAATGATTCAGTACAGACACACGAGTTTTATTTTAGTTGTGAAAACATTTATGTGTACTTTAAAAAATTCTGCTTTATGAAAAATCTGTACAGTTTACATGTAATTTTGTAATCTTAAAGTGAGACATTGCTGAAATCATAGACGTAAATTGTAATTTACTAAAATTATGCATACTCTGCTAGAGTGTTTTGGCATGTTGTCTTCCTGCTGACCTTCGAGCCCCAGACATTTCAGTCGAAACATTCAGACATAAACTGAAGACATTTTTGTTTGCAGTGTGACTGTCGATTCAGTGTATTAGCTGCATTACACGATTTTGCGCTATATAAATGTACTTAATAATAATAATAATAATAATGTAGGAGAATAGTGTTATCAGCAGTGTAGTGGTGAAGATTGTGTGCTGTCATGAAGAAGACACTGCTGATTACGCCGAGTTCTGCGTGAATCAGTATGTGCCGTATGACCAGACATCATCCGCTGACTCACACAACACGCCTCATTTGCCACGCACTGATTGAAATGACGTGATGTCTTCTCTGCTGAATGACACTACATTTTCTATACTACTCAGCCACTACTGTTGATAAAAATTCATCATTGAATGATCATTAATTTTTTGAAAAGCATTCCACTGGAAAAAAAAATTTTCTTTCCTGTCCCTATTTTCCTGTAGTTTGATCAGAAACTGCAAAAAAATGCTGTGTTGCAATGTTTTGTGCATGTTTATAATGGTAATGTTATCTTTCCATGACAACAGTTCATTCAGCTTCTGACGAATGCACTTGTATGCTGGACATGTTGTGCTGTCTGTTGCAGTCAAACAGTGTGTTCCATTTCGTAGTAGATATTTGTGCATTGATAGCTATTTGTTCACATTGTTAGTTGGCAGATTCGTACAGTCTCACCGTGTACACTCTGCTGTATTTGCATTCTACGACAGTCCTGTACATTTGAGTGTTGCTGCATATTAGTAAACAGTGTGTGACTGTCTGTCTGTCTGTCTGTCTGTGCAGCAAAGAAGCTAAAGAAGGGCATGGCAACTGCTAAACAGCGACTCGGCAAAAAGCTCAAAATACACAAGATGATTTTCTGAACGTGAACTGATTGTGGACGACCGACCACGTTACTGTGAACCAGTGTAATGCATGTAATACATCGAGGCAGCTGTTGCTGACAATGTTTACTGCAGAAAACACCGTCAGCCATGACCTACTGACTGCCTTCAACTGACCTGCTTCTAACACTTGAATCCTCCAGCCTCTGTAATGTATTGCTCCCACCCTGTTCATGATTGTACATTAGGTTATTTCATTATTGTAGCATATAATATGAGATTATGCTAGTGTATATATTGATTAGTCTATATTCTTTTTCCACGTTTTGAAAACTTCAAAATGTTCATGTCATTGTTGCCAATTCATGATTCAGAAAATAACTTGTAAATAGATGTGTGTGTCATTGACGGAGTATTGGCCATGAAAATTAACATGCATTACATCAGCCATATTTACCAACCGCGTTAGCATGGAAGGTAATGCAGTCACGTCCATCCGTCTGTTTCCACTCTTAACTTTTAAACTGAGTGACCTTTGACCTTGACCTTTTGCATGTGTATGGGTCATGACCATAACTCGCCTGGGATGAAGGTCAAGGTCAGACTTCACAAGTCAAGGTCAAAGGTGAACGTGGTCGGTCTCTTGAGCCGATCCCCCATCGAGCACAATTTTCTGGTGGTAGTTTAAATGGAAAAGATTCTAAGCCAAATAGACAAAGCTTGTAGTAATTTTGGCTCGTTGCAGTACATCAAGCTGGCTGGCTGGCTGGCAGTCAGCTACTGAGCACCCGTAAAAATACCGTGTCGTATCATTTTTTTATAATTTGTTTAATTTGCATTTGAACATTTTTGATGTAACTCATTCATTAAGGTGATGGTAATGTAGAAGAAATATTATTCTACTGACTTGAGTGTACATTTCATAGGACCTCATATTTGCTCGTATGTTTCTGCAAGTTGTCTTGCTCTGTGTCGCACTATGAAGCCTTATGCATTGAAGAAGACCTGTATAAACTGCTGTAATATGATGCTGTTTAACATTATTGTAAATATTTATTGTAAAAAAACTAGTTTCTTGATTTGTTTGAAAACTAAACAGCTTGACTTTTCAGTATTATGACATTTGACTTAAGACATTTCACATGGTGGCTGGCTCTGACTGTGTTTGGGTCAGGTACAGAGGTCATATGTCAAAGTTCACAGTCACATGTGATAAAAATTCACGGAATTAAAAGCATTGGGTTGTATGCGCAGTTGGCTAAAAGGCAAACCTGAATTTGAAATTGGCAATAAACAGGGGCGTAGCCACCGTGGGCGGTGCGTCCGCCATACGCCATATCATGTGCCCCATAGTCAACTCTGTGGATGTTTGTGTCCCCGTGAGCCTATTTTGGCACCCAGTGTCCAGTCTGCGGCCTGATTCGAATGAAAAGCAGCGACAGCAGCAGCATTCCATTTCACAGTGAACGAAGCTAGACGCCCACTTTGATACAGCGTGGCGCCATTATTTGCTGTCAGTGGCGCCCCACATCATTGTCCGACTTCGTCAAAGCAGAAAATGTGGCTACGCCGCCACTGTCAGTAAATAACAGCAGTACGAGGTATATTCTGTGTTTGTCCAGTTCTGTGCCAATGTGACCGCGAGTGGTGGCTTTTTACTTTGTAATAAATTTTTAACCTCTATCAGAAGGATATTGCATGATTACATACATTTAATTCTATCCTGACAACTTAAAGCAGCTTTTTTGTACCGCCTTTGCATTGAAAACTTTCAGAATAGAAATTTTAAGTTTAACAAGAAATCCCAAATTAATTTCGGAAGTGGCCATTGTTGCGGGGGTGGTGCCTCCCAAATGACATCTCTATGTTGATCGCGTATCTTTATCGCAGTGATTTCTAGTTATGCAGAATAGTTTTAGTTTTAGTTTTCAGATCAATTATTATTTAGTTATAGTTAGCTAAAAGCAATCACTTTAGTTATTGAATTTTTGGAAATCAGTTTCGTTTAATTATTTAGTTTTCTTTTTTATGTTTGAAATATGTTGGTATATAATAAGAATTTTGTAATCGTTTAGAAATTTAATGATGGTAAATATTATGATTATAGTAGGCAACATATCAGTGCATTATCTGTCTCTTTGCATCTTGCAGTAACAACATCTAGCAGCATTCAGTGACATTAACAAGGATCTACGTCACATTACAAGGACAAGGGCTTGCATGTCAAGGACAAGGACTAAATTAAAACAACAAAGCCACAAAAATGGTAGATACCTAAATGGGAACTTCACATATTAAGCTATTAAGTAATTTTTGACCGAAAAAAAAATTTAAAAAATGAATGAGAAGGCATCACCAGTCAGGAGTTTTTCAATGACCTTACCTCAAGGTCCTGCACAAGGATCAGGAATTCAGTACCCAGGACCCGCACAAGACAAGGACTTAGCTCTTATCCTGAAGGACTACTTCAGAACCTAAGTGAACATTACTGGCAGTGTTTGTATTCAAAAAGTGCATTTATATTCAGTGACTTTTCCGTTCAGTTGCGTCTTCCTGCTGTTAGCATTCGACAAACTGAAAGCAATACAGGATCGCAAACCAAATCTTGAGATATCAACCTCAGAACTAAGCACACATTTTGACTGTTCTTTCTCACACTTATTTCAGATTCTGAAATTCACCATTTGCAGTATACGGAATGAAAAGAACCACATGTAAATAAGTGACTTACTTCTGAGTTTACTTGTTTTGGCTACAATTTACAAGATATGCTGCTTTAATAAGAAGTGGATAACTAAAATTTTAGTTATTTCCATCATTTTAATTTTGGTTATAGTTTTTTGTTTGTTATAGTTACTAAAATATCACTGCTTTACCGTAATTGTTATATATTTATTGTTGTCGCACAATGATATCACGACATTATTGATTTATTTTTGCTGCGGAGAGTGCTGTTTTCGGTCGAAAAAATGTAAATCACTCTAAGTTTAATAACTTTGTTCTGCGTGCGCACAATATTGACTACTTAAGATATACTCTTGGTACTCATGATTGGAGTGAATGTCTGGCCTCCACAGACATCCACTATGTGTATGACACTTTTTTAAAATGATGTTCACAGGTTGATTGACCAGCATATACCTAAAAAATCTGTTACTGTTGGGTCACGTGACCCACCCTATGTCACTCCTCTAGTCAAGTCTATGTTAGTCAAACGTAACAGACTCCGCAAGAAAGGTCAGTTGGAGGAGGCTAACAGATTGGCTGAGAAGATTAATTTATGCATTCAAGATGCTCGTGCAAAACAATATAGTAAGATGTCCCAGGCATCACCCAAGCAATTGTGGGCTGCAGTCAAAACCACGAATGGGGCTCATGGCAGGACTCATAACCAGTCTTATTTACTTCATGATGTCAAACATGTCAATAACTTTTTTGCTTCTGTTTGTTATGACCCTAGCTTCTCTGGTATACACTGTAATCGATCATTGCATAATGTCCATAACAGCAAAATTTTCCTTCAGCCTTATGAGGTTGAATGCTTATTTAGTAGAACAAGAAGCATTTGAAAAATGTTGGGCCCATTCGCCACTGCGAGACGCCGCATTGCCATTCACCAGGTGTCGCTACTATCGCACGCCGCCTGCACATCGATGTCCACAACAACATCAACAACGACAACAATGACAGCGCGTGACAGAGGGGACCGCTATGGCCCCATAGAATGGGCCCAATGAAGGCCAGTTCTCCTGGCCTTCATAATATCCCACATTGGTTTTTTTGCAGTTGTTCGTTTGAAATTGCCAAGATTGTCACACATATTTTGAATTTCTCGTTTGATTGTGGTACTGTCCAAAAGCAGTGGTTAGGTGCAGTGGTTACTCCTGTCCCTAAGGTAGCCAAACCAGAATCTCTTTCCGATTATAGGCCCATATCTGTTACACCACTGCTCTCTAGAATGGCAGAAACATTGGTAGTCTCTAGATGGCTTCTGCCAGCTATTCCATCTGGCACACTTGATGATCAGTTTGGTTTTCGCCCGACCGGTAATACCACCTGTGCTCTGACATGTTTATTACATCATGTGACTAATATGCTTGAACAGTGTTCTTATGTTCGCTGTCTAATGATAGATTTCAGTAAAGCTTTTGACCGGGTTAACCATGCAACACTCTATGGTAAATTAGCTCGACTTGGCCTTCCAGATCATGTTATTAACATTCATTTCTGACCGATCGTACTCAGGTTGTTTCATATAATGGTAAAGTTTCATTCCCTGTTTACATTAATACTGGTATTGTTCAAGGCTCTGGTATCGGGCCGATGTTGTATGCTGTAATGAAAAGTGATTTACGTATGCTTTCTCCTATGAATATCATTGTAAAGTATGCAGACGATACAAACATCTTTCTCCCATCTGATTCTGATACTGACCTCCTCGAGGAATTTGATCACATTAAGCTATGGGATAACAAAGATGCTCATCAATCTTCATCTTCTCAAGACTAAAAGAGATTGTATTTAGGCGATCAAATCCCAGGTTACATATCACCCCCCTTCCTATCACTGAGGTTCAACAGGTCTCTAATGCTAAATTACTAGGTGTTACTTTGTGTGACACATTATCTTTTATCACTCATGTTGAAAATACGTTAAAAATTTGCAGTCAACGAGTATACCTACTTAAACTCCTTCGGGACCAAGGCCTCACCCATCATTATTTACATGTTTTTTTGATGCACTAGTACTATCTAAATTACGATATGCTATCTGTGCTTGCAGTGGTTTTTTTGTCAGCCGAACTGGAGGGTCAGATTAATGCACTTCTTAAGCGTGCATTTAAGTATGGCTTCTGTACTAATATTTATACAATACAGGCTATTGCTGAAGAAGCAGATAAGCTTTTATTTAGGAAAATGATGTCTGCTAACCATTGTATTGCCTTAGAGCAAAAGGACATCCATATGAGTTACCCAGATGTGAATATGATATGATACAAAAAGTCCTTTATAACTCGATGTCTCTATAGAAATTGCAGAAGTTAAATAGTAGAGATTTGTGGTTTCTGTTTTTTTAACCTGTTTGTATTACTATGTGGTATTTTTCCATGCTTTATATTGTCTGTCTGTATAATTGCATGTACGTTTGTTACATGTTTATTATATATCAATCAATCAATCAAATTTCTTGGAAATCTCAACTTCATCATTATCAAGCGAGAAGAACAATTATTCCACTGATGTGTTGTCTGAACAGAAATCTTATCAAATTTTTGCACACGAATATGTTTTCTTCACCACTAATCCAATGGAAAACCCCAGTGGCGGCACAACGAAAAATTAAGTGGCAAGGCACGGGCGCCGAGATCGAAGCGCCGAAGGCGCTGAGAAGCGAGACGCCGAAGGCGTCGAGGGGGGTGAGGAATGGGG
>Ga0209782_1000194_pt1 | contig 24060 bp, 30 predicted proteins | sample WorMetmaBAHAMAS1_FD_187390 | JGI IMG/M metagenome (GOLD analysis project Ga0209782, IMG submission 187390) | Marine gutless worms symbiont microbial communities from Max Planck institute for Marine Microbiology, Germany - Inanidrilus... | ecosystem: Host-associated > Annelida > Digestive system...
GACCCCAACGCCTGGTCGGAAGACCCACGCTACATCGTCGATTTGGTCAAGCGCATCGTGACCGTGAGCGTGGAGAGTGTGCGGATCATTAACAGTCTGCCGCCATTGAACGCAGCGGTTGCTTGATTTCCAAACTTTGCGACAAAAAATTGCCACGTAAACCGGAAAATTAGGGTGGTCAAGGTGGCGGGCGGTTGAATGCGCCGGTTTACAGGTCATCAGGGCGCGTTGGAACCTAGAAAAATAGGGTTAACCCTAAATTTCTCTAGGCCAGCCCGGACTACCCTAATTTTCCGGTTTATAACGATTGTGATTCCCGATCTTGCCGATTGAATGCCACCGTGAAGATTGCTAATGCTAGGGCAAGACGGTGCCCGAGATGATGAGAGATTGCCCGCGCCTTGCTCGCCGATTCCAATCGTATCCCAGTCATCATCCGCACGAGTGTTTCCAATCTTCGAAATCCGGAAATTACTTGACCTATTTCGGTTCCGTAACCACCTGAATCTTGCACTGCTAATGCTTGCGTGCAATTCCAGCTCCCGCTCCTCTCAGCCATCCTGCGCTGGGGTAATTCGCTCACATTGCGGATAGCCAAAATGACATTCATCGAACAGATGGCAGGTGCGTTTACAGATTGATACCAGCATGAGCATAAGAGGGACTTCGATGAGGACTCCGACCACCGTCGCTAAGGCCGCACCGGACGCCAGGCCGAAGAGAACGACGGCGGTAGCTATCGCAACTTCGAAATGGTTGGAAGCCCCAATCATCGCTGCCGGTGCAGCGTCATGGTAGGAAAGTTTCAGCCACCTTGCGAATACAAAATAGCCGATGGCAAAAATAAAGACTGTTTGTATGAAAAGTGGAATGGAAATCCACAAAATCGTAAGTGGATTGCCCATGATGACCTCACCCTTGAACGAGAATAGCAGAACCAATGTCAAAAGCAGTGCGGTTATGCTGATCGGAGTGAGCCAATGCAAAAATGTCTCGTTGAACCACACAATCCCTTTGTATTCGATGATCCACTTTCTCGATAAATAACCAGCAATCAGTGGCAATGCCACATAGATCGAGACGGAAAGCAACATTGTCTGCCAGGGAACAGGCATGGCATTTACATTGAGCAGTAATCCCCCCAACGGACCATAGAGAAAAAGCATAATTAATGAATTGATCGCGACCATGACCAAGGTCAAACCATCATTACCCTTCGCGAGATAACTCCACATCAGGACCATTGCGGTGCAGGGTGCAATTCCCAATAAGATTGTGCCCGCAATATAGCTCCGCCACAGATCGACTTCCTCGCCGTTGGCAAGAACTTCCGTGCCGGGCAGGAAATCCTTGAATAGGTAACCCAGAAAGAAGTAAGCGATGGCAAACATCGAGAACGGTTTGATAGCCCAATTTATGGATAGGGTGAGTAAAACAGGTTTTGGTGTCTTTGCCGATTTTACGACCTGCGCAAAATCGATTTTCACCATAATGGGGTACATCATGAAAAACAGACATACCGCGATGGGTATGGATACCTGATAGATCGAAAAATCATTGAGTGTTGCAGCAATACCGGGGGCGGATTTTCCCAACAGGATCCCGGCCGCAATGCAAAGCAACACCCAGACAGTCAAGTATCGCTCGAATGTCGATAGTTTCTTTTCTTCCATGCCGGTTACTCCTCCGTATTCATGGAGTCGATTAATGACAAGACCTTGGTTTCAATCGTGTCTCTTACTTTATCGAAGTCCTGCTCATTCATGTTTTTCGGATCCGGAATGGCCCAATCCTGCCTCTGCTTTGCTTTTACGTAGGGGCATTCGTCTCCGCATCCCATTGTGATCGCATGGTCAGAATTGGGTACCAATCTGCCCTAGCTCGGCTGCGACGTATTCATCGTTGTAGACGAGCTGCTGGGGTCCGCAGGGGCCGCCGGTGGGTAGTCCAGGGATTATCATACGCCAGCTCCGTTTGCTGAACGTGGGTATGTCCTGGGCATAGAGTTTCCCAAGCGTAACCACTTTGCCTTGTTTGACAAGGCCAACAGCACGCAGAACGACCGCCGGGGTAATCCGGTTTGCCGCACCGATTTTATCCGCAGCGCCCCATTCGCTTGGCGCCCAATTCTCGCGCAAAGGCTCGTCGTTGATGCTGGTTGTGCAACCGACTGGGGGGAATCGAGTATTACCACTGCTGCCAATGCTGCCAACAATAACCGGAGACTGGAGTAGAGATGGTGCATGTGTGTAGCTCCGAGATCATACCTTTTGGATTCTTAACGGTGAGACGCTCGTTCACTGCTTTGCAGGATCCGGCGTGTCGCTGGTTTGATCGAAAAATTGGACCGTCAGCCATTGCTCGAAGCGGTCGCTTTCGACCGGTCAGGTTTCGCGGAAAACGCGGGTAACGAAGTCACGCCTGGTCATCCAAGTGGTGGTCGGCGATCTGAAGATCGCCGACCACCTCGTTCTACAGCGTTTTGTTCGGAAGGAAACGCAGCTTGTCTGAACATGCTTGCAGGCGGGGCGTTAAAACAGAAATGGAAGCAGAGCGTTTTAATCGTCCGCGTCGTCTTGCGGCGGCAACAAGCGATCGAGAAGGGCTGTAAACGCCACCGGCTGCGTAACGGCAACACGCGGCCAAGGCACCATTTGGATGACCAGGCGTGACTTCGTTACCCGCGTTTTCCGCGCCTAGCGGGATAGTTCCCTTCAAAATCCGTGTCGTTTTGCTGAGCGTGTACCTTTTCTTCTTTCGCCTTTGGACATCTTAATTTCCCTCTGGCGGCGAAACAGCAGTCAGTTTATGCAGCGCATCTGCGCGGATATTGGCAATCCTGGCATGTAGCCGGGCCAGCTTCTGGCAGTACCTTTCCCTCCAGTGCGCCCTCTCGCGTGTCCCACATGTCCAGGAATTGCCATCGGCTATAAGTGCGATTGCCCAGTGACGGATCAGCCAGCCATGACTCTCCGCAGCACCGAGAAATGACCGCCCTTGCTGGTGTTCCAAGTATATGATCACCGGCCCTGATAGGCAGTAAATTGGAACTCACTGCAGAAGACCGTTTTTACCAATTCGATCTTTCCCGCCCAATTGCGACTATGTCTTTAGCGCCCAGATGATCGATGTAGATCAATATGGCGCGCGCATGCCGTAGGCTGTGCGGATGCATCCGCTTAGTAATCTCGTCCTTATTCGCTCGTCGTCGGTGCTAGAAGCTATTTTTTCTTACTTCTCCCTGTGTCTCCTCTACCCGGATTCGGAACGGATTCCTTCTGCGTTGTAGACGGATTATGTTTGGCATAACCCTTCTTCACAAATTGGCCACTCTTTCAATTGTCAAAGAAGCCCTTGCGCTGCAGGCAGCGGGACCTCGTCCACCATGGAAAAGGCCAGAAACCACCGCACGGTGGACCTTGACGCCACCGCCTTCGGTCTCATCGACCGCTGGCGGCATAGGTAAATACATATTTTTACAGAATTTTCTAGTTTAAGGTCTTTTTTCCCGGCTTGAGTCTGGACAGAAGCTTCTTTCCAGAGGGCGGCAACGTTAGCGGAACAAACACGCACGGTTTAGTACGCCATATCACAACCAGGAAATAGGAACACTACATAGCTTCACTCAATTCGCCCAGTCAGCCATACCGGACCGGCACAACATGTAAATTCACAAATCCAAACTATTTTTGCAGTTCACATTCATGGCAAAACGCAAGCGGATTTAAATCGCCCTACTTTAGAAAAAATTCGTACAAATTTTCGGAGAGCGGAAATTCCAATCCGAGGACATGAGTTAAAAACTAAACTAGTTTATTGAAGTCGAATTGCTCCATCCCGCAACGAAAACTCAGCGAACCGGGTTTTTCTCGCCGGGGCTCTCGAAGCGGATCGTCACGGCTTTCACTCTATCGGCATTCCCGTCCGCATCGTCTTGCGGCGACAGCAAGCGACCGAGCAGAGCCATATCGGGTGACCGGGCTTGTCGGATGGTTTTCCCTACTAATCCGGTCCATCACCAACAGCATTGCTTCCTTTACTACTCGTGGGATTTTTCCAGTCGCGCCTTTCGGACGACCGGCATCGTTCCCAACGCAGAGCTCGTCGCGGTCAAAATACCAGACGCGACTCCGGAGGTCATTGCGGCCCATGCGCTTTCCGACGAGCAGGCGCTTCTCGCCAAGGTCCGCTACAACTGGCTCATCGACATATTTTTCGGCTTGGCGACCTATTCTCTCCAGAACCATCTTCGCACCACGGTTCGGAAAATCGGGCAGATCGAAATCGACGAAATCCATGTTGGTATAGACCGCCAGGGGCGGCAATTCGTGCTCCCGGTCCAGGCCAAGGGCGGCACCGACCAGCTAGCCGCCGTTCAGACCAAGCAGGACATTCAATGCTGTGCGGAAAAATTCCCCAACCTGATATGCCGAGCGATCTCGACGCAGTTCATGGCAGATGACTTGATTGCCCTCTTCGAACTTACGGTCGAGGCCGACCAGGTAAAAGTTGTGGACGAGTGCCATTACCGACTCGTTCCGGCGGACGAGATTCCCGCCGAAAACCTGCGCGCTTACAGCCTTCGAAAACGAGGACCCGGCTAGCCTGCACCTGGTTGATCGCGTCCGGTGCGATCTCTACGTATTGCCACAAGCGCGCCACGCTTGATTCCGGCGTCCGTGAGCCAGGTGAGAATCAATCAGGAGTTTGGTAAAAGGGGACGTCTACCTTGCTTGACCTCAATTTACGTATTCCGATTGCCTCTTCCACAGCGTTGGCCAAGTGTTGGCTTATCCAAGCATAGCGCTCCTTGCTATTTGGACCTGTGGGGTTATAGCATTTGACGATAGAAGACAGTTTCTTCCCAGTGTTGCTGTAGTCTACATAGTTTCTCAAAAAGGTGGGGCCGGGAAATCAACCCTCGCCCGTCTTTTTGCCCGCGAACTCGCCAAGGATGGATTCGTCGTCCAGATTGCCGATCTGGACACGCAGCAAACCACGTGCACCGATTGGGCCGCAGATCGCGCCGAGGCCGCACACGAGCCGGAAATACAGGTCCAGCCCTTCGGCACTCTCAAAACCGCTCTAAAGGACGCAGAGCGCTTTGAAGCCTATATCCTCGATGGGCGCCCCCACTCTTCCCAGCAAACTCTTGAGATCGCCCGCGCCGCTGATCTTGTGGTCATTCCGACCGGACAGACCAAGGATGATTTGCGCCCTGCCGTGAAGCTGGCGCATACCATCGCCGATTCCGGCGTGCCGGAAGACCGCGTCGCGTTCGCTCTGATTAAGACCACCAATAGCGCCGCCGAACTGGCCGCTGCACGGGCTTATCTCGAACCGAACGATTACTTAATCCTTGATAGCTTCATCCCGGTTTCTACGGCCTACGGCATTGCCCATATCGTGCCGGACCACGCTTTTCGTGCCATTTCTTGCAAAACCCCATAAACGCTGCGTCCGCATTGCGCGGCGGTTCCTTGAGCCATTCCCTTCACTCACGTTCGATATGTAGACATCCCAACCGGTGGCATATTCTCTCGCTTGTTCGTATGTATCCGGTCTTAGCGCTACCACGCTCGTTTCTTGCGCGGTCGGTAGGGCAGGGGAGAGCGAGCCACGGTTGCGGAACGTTACCATGTCCGTTTCTGGTTCAAACGAAACGCTGTAATCCGGCAGGTGATGTACCAATGATCATTGGCTTGTTTCGCTTTTGCCAAAAGCGAAACGTCAATAGACGCTAAGCTAATCCTTAACGCATGTGAACCATCTTTCGGTACCCAGATGTGCTTTTGTCAGCCAAAAACCATCCGCTGCGCGCCCGGTCTTTGCCACAAAAACGCATCTTGGCAAGGGGGGTTCCCCCCCGTTGCATCCCCCCAGGTCCGCGAGGTGTCCATGCCCAGGCCACGAAAACCCGCTAACGACCAACGCCCCCACCGGTTCACCGTGCGGCTGAGCGCGGCCGAGCAGCAAGCCTTCCAGGCCCAGGTCCAGGAGGCCGCCGCAAGCCCCTCCGACTACGCCCGGCGGATGCTCACCCAGGGGCGTGTGGAAGTGGTGCAGGCCCGCCCCGCCCTGTCCCTCCGGGCCATCATGGAATTGAACCGCATTGGCGTCAATTTGAACCAGTTCACCCGCACGGCCAACGCCACCGGCCGGCTGCCCGCTGGATTGACCCCGTTGCTGGAGCGGATCAACACCCTTCTCGACGAGGCCATGGAGCTGGAGGCCATCGCCGAAGACGACGCCGAGGACCCGGCGGATTTCATTGAGGAATAGCCCCCCATGATCGCCAAGGGAAAGACGGGTCGCGGCTTCCAAAGGCGCGGCGCAGTACCTGCTCCACGACAAGGGCGCGAAGACCGCCGAGCGGGTCGCGTGGACCCACACGGAGAACCTGCGCACCGACCAGCCGCAGCGAGCCTGGCGGGAGGTGGCCTGGACGGCGGGCCAGGCCCCGAGGCCCTGAAACGCGAGACCGGGCAGAAGCGCATCAGGCGCAAGGCCGACAAACCCGTCTTGAGCCCAGGCTGGGGCTGTGCCGGGGTGGTGCGGCTCCTCTTAGGCCACGCACCGGAATCCTTCGACGCGCGTTACATGTGCAAAATCAAGTCACTCTGTGCCCATTCCTAAGTTTTACTTGGTCAACACAGACATGGAGAACGTCCTACACGACTTTTCTGAGTCACTTGAACTCATCGGATTCTATGCGCTGGATATCGATCATAGACTGGTCCAAGAACACCTGAGTCTGGTCGTCCCAGCCACTCTTGAACTCAGTAGAAAGAAAAGCATTAATGATCTCGTTAGCCTTGAATTGTTGTGAACATGCTTCCGAGTGTCAAAACATTTGCATTGTTGATCGAACGCGCCTTGACGGCTGTTGCCGCGTCCTCGCACACGGCAGCATACATACCTAAGTGCTTGTTAGCGACAATCGCCATGCCCATTCCTGTTCCACACACGAGCACACCCCGTTCGTAGGCGCCAGAGCCAACCTTCTCGGCAAGCTCATGTGCGACGTCATAGTACGCACGCTGCCGGTCGCTGCTGCCACCTAGGTCTATGCATACATGTCCGGCTGCCTCAAGATGCTCTTTAACATTCTCTTTCAACTCGACACCAAAGGTGTCTGCGCCAAGCCCGATGATCATAACAAGCCTCGCTAAATGCCATCACTTACATAGCCATATGTTCTATAAGCACAAATCAGACATTAGGTGACGATCATCATGTTTTATGAGTATATTTAGATAAAAGTGACAACATTCTAAATATTTTCTCCTCTTTTTTAAAGTCCAAAAAAACATAGAGTTAAAACCCTTAAGGGAAAGTGCTATATTTTTTTGTAACGAACAGAACGAACCCAGATAGAAATTCCGGATTTATTGTTATTGTCCAATCGTCGAGTAACGCCATAGTGCTTTTTCCTCTCAGTCTTCAGGAAGGGAAACGATAGGGGACTCCTCGGGATTAGAGGCCGACAGATAGCTAAGCGGAACTGATTGACCTTGGTGGCTTCCCATACCCCGTCTTCCGACGTCCCTATCGCCTTCGGCATCCCTGCCTGCGCGCGCGTCCCGATCAGCTGCCCGTTCACTCGGATGCTCCCCCGAGCGATCTCTACTTGTATCTCCTGGCAGCGCCACAACCCGTTTCAACAGGGGAACCACACCCGCGGCTGACTCCGGCGTCCGTGACGCCGGTAGATGCCGGGTCGCCGAGAGCAAAGCCTTTCGCAGCCGCGGCGGCGGCGGTCCCCCACCTTGGCCGCGCCGCTTCCGGTGGCTCCGGGAACCCGCGCGGCGAGCTTGGCACCACCGGCGGCAAGTCCCGCGCCGCCGGACAATACCCCGGCAATGTCCGCGAGGACGCTTGCGGTGTTCGCGCACCGCTGCGCGTTTTTTGATGTTGCCGACGCCGCTGTAACGGTCCGCGAAATACCGCCCAACCGCCTCCGGGTACGCCTCCCACGCCTGACGACCGGGGATCGCTTTGGCAGCGGTGCCGCCGAGCAGCTTGCCCACGTTCACCACCGTGTCGATGGGATGGAGGAACGGACTGGCCATGTCCCGGGCCAGGTTAGCAGCGCTTTTTGGCATGTTCTTCCGACATGCCTGGTGGTGCTGATTGGTTTTTCTCGCGGCGGCATCCACCGCTGGCGGCGCGGTTGTCGGTGGCAGCTCAGCGGCGCGCACAACTAGCAGCGCTTGTGGGGGAGCCGGCGGGGGTTAGCTACTAAGAATCAACCTTAACTGCCCATCTTTTGATAACCAGAATCGCCAGGCAAGCACCATTCAGCTTTAGATATAACCATTCAACCTCAAACGTTATATTCGCATTCTTCTGTTCTTCCAGCCACTCTCTACCAGACTTACGACGTTCCCTCCACAGGCTTTAAACGCCAGCCCGGCGGCAAGAGAGACTGCATAGCCCAACGTTCCTTCTGCAGAGAAGCTTACCATTCCGCACGCGCCCGTCCAGTTGCAATGACGTCTGCCGCGCCCAGATGATTCACATAGCGCGAAGTGGTCGCCAGACTCGAATGGCCCAATTGCTTTTGCAGGGCATGGATGGGTTCGCGCACCGCTGCGCGTTTTTTGATGTGGAATCCGCTCGTCGGCAATCAGTTCCATCGCGTGCGTGTGCCGTAGGCCGTGCGGATGCACCCGCTTGTCGATCCCGGCCTTGTGCGCGCGCCGCTTGAGCATTTCCCGGACATTCGGCGCGGCGAGCGGGCCGCTCTTCAAGGTTTGGTGGCCCTCTAAGTGGAATTGCCCGCCTTACCGAAACGCCGCTACAGGGTTCTAAGCGCGCCTCAGCGAATGTTAGCTCAAGGGATCGGTCTTCAGGACAATCGGTTCTTTTTCAAGAAAACTTCTCAATGTGGCCGCCAAGCTATTTCCAGCTTGAAGCTCGCATTCCCAAAGCGTCAACACGCGCCACCCTTCCGCTTCTAGCTGCTCGACCTGTGCGGAAAATCTCTCGATATTGCGGGAAATTTTCTTCGACCAATATTCTGCATTCGTTGCCAGACTTCGATTCCCTCTCTTGCAACCGTGGCCGTGCCAGAAACACCCATGCACAAAGATCACGCGACGGCGCGACGAGAAAACGATATCAGGCTTGCCCGCCAAAGATTCTTTGTGCAGACGGTAGCGATAACCCATCCGATGCAAGAGTCGTCGCACGCGCATTTCTGGCTTTGTATCGCGGCTTTTGACTGCGTGCATGGTCGCGCTGCGCTGCTCCACACTCTCCATCACGAGCAACGAATTGCGGTTGGATCGGACTCCCTTTGAACTTCTCCGCCTCTGGTTATGCGGGTCGTCCTAACGGTATCAGCCTCACGGTAGGCAACATCGAAGCTTACGTAGTTGATCTCTTCTGGCTGACAACGAAAGCAATCATTGAACGCTTGCATGATCTGAACATCACTCAAACCCGGCGGTGCCGGGTTTGGGTTATTTCTTGGACTGGGGATAGTAGAAGGTGAGCGTGCCGCTCGCTGTGGTCGTATTGAGTTCTTCAGTTAGAGACTGAAAGCCATCGACGCGCGCGGCGTTGGCTTCCACGGTCTCGATCAGCTGCTTGAGGGACCGGGCCAACCGGTCGAGCTTACAAACCACCAGGACGTCACCTTCACGCATATACCCAAGCGCGGCGGTAAGCTCAGGGCGGTCACGCCGGGTGCCAGAAGCCTTTTCCTGGAAGATGCGCTCGCAACCGGCGGCCTGCAGCGCGTCGCGTTGAGCCGTGAGGGTTTGGTCGTGAGTGGAAAACCGCGTGTAATCGATTTTCATCTTGCAAAACTATTAAGTTTTACACTGATAGCTTTCGCAGGACAATTTTGCAAGATAAAATAGGGGGGTGAAAAGTGCGCACGCGGTGGTCGATGAAGTTTTGCAAAAATGATCTTATTCGCAATACCTCGTGCAGGCCCCGATCCAGGGCCGGAAAATCCTCTACGTGGGCCGCCTGTGGATGCCCACGTACCAGAAAGTATCGCCAGGAAACGCCGCGCCGTGCTTTCTGAGCAACTTCTCATACGCCCACATCAACTCGTCCTCCCGATAGCCAGCCTCCGCCAGTTGGCGCAGATCAGCCTCCACACCCTTTCCAACCAACGCGCGGATTTTCTCCCGCTTGCGCTTTTCGGTTTCTTTCCGGTCTTCGTATTCCAGGAACACAACACCGCCTCATTGAGGCGGTCCAAAGCGACCGCTGCCGCAGGACGATTCGGACGATCATGCTGACGAGGTGAGATTTATTGCGATCCACTTTGTTTGAGAGCCCCGACAAGGCTTGATCTGAACACCATGCATCGCTGCCTTACATTCCAACTGGTGGCGAAACTGATGAAAACTCATATCGGCGATTGAACGGGCTAGATGATGATTGTGCATCATGCCCTTGACGTTCAGGTCCTCAATGCCAATCAGGGGGAACCGCCACGCCAAATCCGTGGTCAGCTTGTGAAGCGTGTCTGTACGAATGTTAGCAATCCGAGCATGCAGCCGGGCCAGCTTCCGCCGGGCCTCCTCGCGATTGCGGGATTTCAATTGCTTCCGGCTTAATCCTCGTGAGAAAGCGCAGTATGCGCCTTGGGACCTGGGACGATCTCTCCCGTCGAGAGCGTTGCCAGCGTTGCCAGTGCGGAAACGCCGAGATCCACCCCTGCCACGCCTTGGTTTTCAGCATGGCCAGGAAGAGGATCGTGTGTATCCACGGTGATGCTGACGAACCAGCGATCCGCCACTCGGGAGACCGTGGCTGACTTGACATCGCCGGCGAAACGTAACGATTCGCGCATCCGTACCCAGCCGAGCTTTGGAAAGCGGATGCGGAAACCGTCGATGTGGAACCAGTCGTTGGTCAGCGTGAAGCGGTCACAGAAACCAGGAGGGTATCGGGAGCGTTGATGCCCAGCCACCATGCGTGACGGAATCGTTTTACCTTCTACTTCCAATTGACGGAGCGTCGAAGCTGAGACGCCAAGAATTCGGGCTGCTTCTTCTGCGGTTTTTCACACTGGCCGTCGGGCTATCGCCGTGATTTGCCGTTAGAAAAATTGAGAATCCGATATAGATAATATCTATGTCACGGCTGCAGAAAGCATATTTCTCTCTTTTTCTTTTCAAATTTCAGTTGTTTAGACGAAATTCTACCTTATCAGATTTTTTAATCAAACGACTTAAGGAACTTATATATCAATCTCTAAATTTTACTTATCTTAATGAAAACAATCTCTAAATCCAACTATTTTATAAAATCGTTGGTCACAAGAACTTTTGCTGCATCAATATAGGAAATTTTTATTAGTAAATTTTTATGATGCGGACAGGAAGCGGACAGGAGCGAAGAGTTTCCTGTTCTCACTTAATTAAGTGTTTAATAGTGGTAGAGCAACTTGGCATTTTGAAGTTGAGGAACCCATCCGAATTTGAGGCGTTGCGAGCTAAACTCGAGACACAAACCAAATGCCGAGTCTCACACTGGGACAAGGCCATTGACAAGGAATCGAAGGATGATGATCCTATACTGCTGGTCTCATGGCTGCTCGCAGCGTTACGCAATATTGGTCCCTACCCATTGCTCATACTATCCAGCGCACAGGAACCTAGAGGGCATGAGGGCTCATAGGAGCAGAATTCCAATAGCGTACCCTCTGGATCTTCGAAATAAACTAAGAGTTTTCTACCCTGTGGAAGTTTTACTGTGGAAACTTCCTGCACCTTACTGTGAAATCTGACGCCATACTGAGTGCAGGTTTCAACGAAACTATGAATATTGTTAACCTGGAAAGCAAGATGCCTTAATCCTTTCGTATTAGGTATAGTTAATTTGTCAGGATATATACCCTCCGGAGTCAAGTATTTGATCAGCTCGATATTTGGTCCCTCAATTCCACCCATAAGCACTACATCTGCCTCTACGTTTTTTAGTCCAGTCACTCGGTCAAGCCAGTCTCCATAAATCCTGGATTTTTTGAAAACAGTCAGACCTATAACATCAGAGTAGAATTGACTCATAAGATCTATGTCGTCAACAACAATGTTGATATGATCTATTGATACCACCATGTCAATTACCTTATTGCATTAGTTATATCCCGCCCAGATCGACTATCCGGTTCTTGAGAATAGGGGCCTTCACAACCGCTGCACACAAGCGCGCTTCGAGTGCGTGGCATGTGGATTCGAGGAAGCCGCATTCAGCGTCCAGGAAAATGGAAGCCCAACTGCAGTTCACTGAAGTTTTCAGTAAACAGGAAACTGAAGGTTTCCTGGAAATCCTCCCCGATAAGAAGGGGCACCGAGGAGGGTGTGTGGATCTTGCCGGGTGGGGACCCCCCACCCGCTGATCTTTCCGACACCGCACTTGGCCGCCCTTGTCTTTGGCTTCTCGCCGCTTCGCGCTCGGCATCATCGGTTGCGTTCCAACCAGGCCGCCAGATCGCCAAGCTGGCCGAAATCCAGCAGCGCCCTGGACAGTTCCGCTAAGCCAGCCTGGCTGAGTTTGGCCGATCTGCTGACGGCTGGCTTCCGGGAGTTGTCCGGTCACGCGCTGGAGCTGCCGCAAGACCACGCGTGTCCCCGCTCCAAGCAACGTGCGAATCTTGGCTTGCAAGTCCCGCTCGTTCTGGCCCACGTCGGCATACTCCACCGCCAGCGGCGGCGGCGCCCCCAAGGCGCCCAGCCCGGAGCTTCCGGGACATTCCCCACGGTGATATCCGGCGCGCGCAGGGTATGTTCGTCCGGCGTGAATCCGACATCGACGCCCGCTGATTCCACTTCCGGGTCGGTCTCCAGGGCGAGCCCACCACTCAAATTCGAGTTTGGCATGCCGAGCGCCGCCGGGCAGGCACTCAATGGGATGACCATTCTCCAGTTCGTAGCAGTCGCCCTCGCGCAGTTGGGAGGCCAGAAAAAAAGGACCTGGAACCGAAAATTGTCTCAACATGGATGCCTCCTGAGGACTTCCGAAAGGCTCCAGGGACCGCTTGGCGGACTGGATGGCGTAAGAACGGCCGTAGTCCGTAACGGATTGAGCGGCCCGCAGCGGCGGCAACACACGATTATTCAACGGGGTCCTCCTCTACGCGGAATTTTAACCGGCGCGGTCCATGAGGCGCTGGCCGCTCTCTTTCAAGGAACCGTCGCCATTGAGGTAACGGTAGAGTGTGACGCGCGCCATATTCAGGCTTTTCGCCAGCTTATTGATCCTGGTTGTCGGATCCGCCAAGGCCGCCGACGCCAAGGGCGTAATTTTCCGTTTCGGAATTTTAAAATATAATGATTCATTAGCCGAATGAATTTTTCTAACATCTAAAAAAGAGACCACGCAATGTCTGGGAAGAAAGGCAATAGTGGACAAAAGCTCGCATGGGTTGGTCTGAGCCGGCAGCGCCTCCCCCACCGTCCACGGCGAACCCCGTTACCACGGTGCGCCGCTACAAGGAAAACGCCGATGTGGTCGGCGCGATTAACCCTCACTTTAAAACCGGTGTCTTACGATGTCTTCATCAAGATTAACCATTACTTTAGGTAAAGTATTTCGAGAATTGCGAAGGTCCAGAGGGAACACGCAATGGGAAACAAGCAAGAAAACAAAATTCACGCCATCGTACATTTCTGGTCTAGAAAATGGGTATAAACAAATTACATTGTCTATATTGGAAAGGTCTTCCAAGACATACGGTGTCGATGTCTCCATGTTGATTTTCCTGGCAGAGGCTAGCTGGTTACCTCATGGTTCGATTGAACATCTCTTTTACTGCAACAACAGCGGGCGGTTATCATGAGCACTGCGATGTATCAGCAATTAGAGAATCTACCGGAGTTGTTCATCGGTGAACTGTTCGATGGACAGCTTCATGCTCATTCGCGTCCTGCTTTTCCACATGGCTATGTTTATTCTGCAGTGGGCGGCACGTTATTCAACCCGTTTCACAATGGTATTGGCGGCCCTGGGGGATGGGTGATCATCAGTGAGCCGGAGGTACATTTCACGCTAGATGTCGATGTTACCGTACCGGACCTAGCGGGTTGGCGGCGCGAGCGCAAGCTGAGGTTCCCGACAGGACACAAAATTGAACTCGTGCCGGATTGGATCTGCGAGATATTGTCACCGTCCACCAGAAGCATCGACCGGGAAATCAAGATGCCGCTGTACGCACGTTATGGCGTATCGTATCTTTGGCTGGTCGAGCCAGTTGAGCACGTCGTGGAGGCTTATCGGCTAGAGTCTGGTGAATGGGTAGAAATCGGTTGTTACACGGGTATGGATCAGGCCGCCATACTGCCCTTCGAGGCGGTGCCGCTAGACCTGGGCAGGTTGTGGATGCCCGTCGATTAGTGGTTCACCTAGGACTTGCTGGTGGACCAAGGTCATCATGCTCGCTTAAGAAAGAAAACATACGTTTTCTTGGTCCTCGGTGCGGATCGAGGAAAGAGAACCTGGAGATGGGTTCAGCCGGACCGGCGTTCCGCAAATGCCAAAACGAGCGCCTCCGAACGGTCGGGCGAGGCCTTGCCTGCATAACCGTGCGCCGTGAACTAGACAAAAACAGGTCGCGTTTCCCTGGTCAAGTCGGATACAATTACAAAGAGCATAAATATGAAAACCAATGATGAAAAGACAGTTGTAATGCTATCTGGCGCCAACAGAGGAATTGGTGAGAAAATAGCAAGGAGACTATCTTCTGAGGGGTATATTTTAAGCCTTGGCGCACGTAGAATCGAGACTCTTAAAAACAAGTTCAATACATTTGATAGGAATATGTTATTGTGTAACAAGTATGATGCTGAAGTACCTGAATCAGCGATGGAATGGATTAATTCCACCATAAGAAAATATGGTCGTGTCGATGTATTGATAAATAATGCCGGCATCCTTCATTCAACTACAATCGAGGATTTTGATGAAGAAATTGTGGATAAACTATGGACTGTGAACCTCAAAGGTCCACTGCGTTTGATAAGCTTGTCTTTCCCCTATTTGAAACAATCAGGAAGAGGCAGGGTGATTAATTTATCTTCTTTGTCCGGGAAGAGAATAAAAGGGAAATCGGTAGGGTATGAGATGAGTAAATTCGCGCTCACAGCACTGACACATTCAGTAAGATATTCCGGTTGGGAACATGGAATTAGAGCAACAGCAGTTTGCCCAGGATGGGTCAATACACGGATGGTCAAAGATGCCAGCCGAAATATTATTGAACCAGAACAAATGACACAACCGGAAGATGTGGCTACTCTTATTTCAACACTTATTAAATTACCGAATACTGCATCTATTTCGGAACTATATGTCAATTGTATTCTGGAAAGTTCATATTAATGCCTTGAGCGTGGCGTGTGCTTCCGCCGCCACCCGGATAGGTCCGGCACGGCCACATCACTATCCAGCCGGAAGTGAACTTCCGGCTCACCTGTAGACTAAATCCACCGACCTTGCCGGAATCAAGCCACGGCAACACACGGCCCAGCAATACCACGAACAGCCGGGGTCGCTGAAGAGGAATATTTTTCAGATAGGCCACTAGTGACGGTGCGCTCTCCAGCGATCTGCTCCAACGAAGCACGCGCATGGCGTCCATCTGGAGGTCGAGCAGCTGTGAGCCGTCCTGTTTGGAAACTCTTACGTAGCCGATTTTGACTTGCATCGTCAGTGCGCCCCTGTTTGTAACAAAAAATAGGCGCGGCCTATCAATGTTACTATGATTATGCAACAAGGTTTTATTACGGATTGGGCGCGCCTTCCGGTGGCATTCCGGAGTGCTACAAAACCGCTCGCTTTCAAGGAACCATCGCACGGGCCAGGCGCCTTACCAGTCGGCACTCTGTTGTCCGATCACAATGACGTCTGCCGCGTCCAGATGGTTCACATAGCGCGAAGTGGTCGCCAGACTCGAATGGCCCAATTGCTTTTGCAGGGCATGGAGTGGAATCCGCTCGTCGGCAATCAGTTCTATCGCGTGCGTGTGCCGCAGGCCGTGCGGATGCACTCGCTTATCGATCCCGGCCTTGTGTGCGCGCCGTGTGCGCGCCGCTTGAGCATTTCCCGGGCATTCGGCGCGGCGAGCGGGCCGCCCTTCAAGGTGCAGAACAGCGGGGTCGTGCGCCCGTCCAGTCCCTGCTGGTCTTTCGCACGCCGCCAGCAGTCGATGAGGCCGAAGGTGGTGGCATCAAGGCCCACCGTGCGGGGTTTCTGGTCTTTTCCGTGGTGGACCCGGAGCGTTCCGAGTTCCCCATTGAGGTCCCGCGCCTGCATGGCGCGAGGGCTTCGGCAATCCGCAGGCCGCCCCGGTAGAGCACGGCGATGAGGGCCGCATCGCGGAGGCCGGTAGGGGCGCATTCTTCATCAACGCGACACGCTCAATTTGGCAGACCTGCTACCGCTCTCCGCGGTTTGGCCTGGCGCTGAACGCGCCCCGTGCCCGTTTTATCCGCCCGAGGGACCGCCGCTTCTCTGTGCCGCTACGGACGGCAGCACACCGTTCCGGTTCAATCTGCGTGTCGGGAATCTCGGCCATACGCTCATGTTCGATCTAGGAAATCCCACCGTTGTTGGCTGCTATCTGACTCCAGTGGCACAGGCGGGGCTAGTGGGAGGAGTACCCAGGCTTCTACTTCCCACTCGGGGCGGTAGAGTCTAAACTGCTAATCATCTTAATAAGCGATGGTATCCCTGATGACCTTCAACGATAGAAAACGCCATGCTTTCAGAGCAACCCTAGTACTGACTCTCATCGGCAGCCTGGGTGGTGCTGTCTTAGCCCAGGATGCACAGGATTGCCAATCCTTACGCAACCATGTCATGGATGGAGCCTATGTAACCTCAGCACGGATCATGGCTACAGACACAGGAGTCGAATATTGTGAGGTACGCACCATCGCCCTGCCATCCATCTCCATTGAGGTCAATCTTCCACTTAAGAAGTGGAACCACAAATTCTACCAGGTTGGCTGCAGTGGTTTCTGCGGGATCCTGGGAAGCACAGATAAGAAAAAACGCTTCGTCAATGCAATGGAACCAGGACTGGTAAGGAGATATGCTACAGCTACTTCAGACAGTGGTCACCATGGCCTCGACATGACAGATGCCAGTTGGGCCTATAACAACCCTCCAGCAGAGCGGGACTGGGGGTGGCGTTCTATCGGTGAGACTAACCGTATCGCCCTGTCATTGCTAGATGCTTTCTATGATGAGAAACCAGAAAACAGCTACTTCCAAGGCTGCTCCACAGGTGGCCGCTTGGCCGCGATGGCAGCGTTGAAATACCCGAAGATGTTTAGTGGCATCATCTCCGGGGCGCCAGCATTAGACTATACCGGCTTGGTTGCCACCAACTTCGCATGGCTTATTCAAGCCAATACGGATCAAAATGGCGAGACCATTTTGAAACCCGGCAAGGACGGCCTGATTAGCGCTGAGGTTATGAAGCAGTGCGATACCGAAGATGGGGTCAAAGATGGCATCATTGCGGATCCCCGCCGGTGCGCCGTCGACCTGTCCGTGTTGAAATGCCAGGTTGGCCAGAAGAATGAGACCTGTTTGACTGCCTCCGAGCTGATTGTCATCGAGAAATGGCGCCAGGGTCCACAGAATCAGGACGGTGAGCAACTCTATCCGGGTGGCATTCCAGAGGGTTCGGAAAGATTCTGGTGGTTGTGGCTGACCGGCAGGCCAGACGGTTATGGCAAGCTACTCTCACCTTTCGCAGAAAACTTCTTGGCTTATATGGCATTCGAGGATGACCCAGGACCGAACTATTCTCCCTTGAATTTCGATTTCGAGAAGGATCCACAACGGCTCAAAGCCATGGCCGCAACCTACAATGCAGACCGACCGGACTTAACGGAATTCATCGCCGCTGGCGGAAAAATGATTATCTGGCACGGTTGGGCAGATGCGATTGTGACCCCCTATAAGACAATCGAATGGTATGAAAAGCTTGCCTTGAATGCGGGGGGAGAAGATGTACTGAAAAGTAACGTTCGGCTCTTCATGATCCCAGGTACAGGACATTGCGGTATGCTACCTGATATAAATGGCATCGACGAGAAGAACCTGATTGTTCCTATTCTGGAATCTCTCGAAGACTGGGTCGAGAAGGGGATCGCACCGCAAACTATCCTGAACCAAAAAATCGAACATTGGTTCATGTGAGCTGCCAATCATCCAGTGGCAGTGCGTGCGAGACGGCCTTCTGGCCGGAAGGCACTTTCCTGGACATCTATCTTGAGAATCGCCAGGAAGCGATGGTGGAAACGGTCGAAAACGATCCGGTGGCCGACAGCATTCGCACGCTGATGGATCAAGGCTCCCCGTGGGAAGGCACGGCTTCCGAGTTGCTGTTGGCGTTGGAAGGGATCGCCGGTGAGCGAATGGTTAACAGCAAGCGGTGGCCGGGGAATGCCTCGGCGCTGTCTCGGTACTTGAAGCGTGTCGTGTCCTCGCTGCGCCATACTGGGATTTGCGTTTCCTTTTTACGTAAGAGGGGGGATGGAAGAAGAAAGCAGATTATCCGTATCGCTTCGCTTTAAAAGCAATTGGGACGAAAGGGAACGGCATTTCGAAATGCCGTCCCTTCAGGTCCCACTTCCGCGCCGCCGACGTCTGGACCTTTCTCGACGCCGGCGCCGAGGGCCGCAGCTTCGACCGCATCGCCCTCTTTGACGTGATGGAGTACTTCACCCCGGCCGATGGGGTCAGGCTGCTCAAGGTGCTCGGCACCATCCTGCGCCCGGACGGCCGAGTCCTGATTCGGGTGCCCAACAACGCCTCGCCCTGGTCCGGGCGGTACCAGTACGGGGACTTGACGCACCTGGCCCACTACACCTCTGGCAGCGTGCGCCAGTTGGCTCTCGCCGCCGGTTTCGAGTGCACCCACTGCCTGCCACGAAAGGGAAAGCGCGGCCTGCGCCGGATGCTTGAGGACGGCCTGCATGGCCTGCTCAACCGGGTGCTGACCGACCCCCCCGACCTGTGGTCGGCGAACATGCTGGCGGTACTGCGGATGCGGACCTGAGAGCCAGTCCGAAAAGTTGACGAATTGCTTGCCACCAGCTCCCACGAAAACCCCTCAAAAACCCGTCCGTAACCAATCGGCAGTAGGTCTAGGAAAGGACACAGGAAGCCACTGGAGAGCTTCCTAGGAGCTCTTAGGGGCATTCGGAGGGAGAGGGAGGGGGACAAACAGGAAACTTTGTGGGTGCAGAGCGCCCGGTGCCCGGGGGGTGCGGCGTCGATCGGGGGTGCAGTGCGCCTGGCGAACTTCAGGCCCCCGTGCTGCAGGCGGCCCGACCGGCCACTCTCTGATTGGCCGTCTCGAAATCTTGAAATATAATAACCCGCTAACCGAATGAGTTTTTCTAATCCATAAAAGAGAAATTGCGCAATGTCTGGGAAAAAGGGCAAGAAAAGAGGGCGTCCAGCGTTTGCTCCTACACAGGGAGAGCGTGATCTTGTAAAGCGTTTGGTTGGATTAGGAATCCCGTTAAGGGAAGTAGCTGCTCGCATCCGAAAAGGAATCGCTTACGAAACGTTAAGGCCAACTCTGAGAGTTGGGCGTTGTGGAATCCGCACCGTCCCTCCGATCCGGTGAACCGGTTTTTCCAGTTCGACGTAAACCAGTATGAAATCGCTCCATTCCGATACCGTATACCCTTGGCTATTATCTATCCTCATTTCAGTGACAGCTGTTTCTGCAATGAGCTATAAGTGGTTGAGTGTGAACCGTTCATATGGAATGGACACGCATGTAATTCGCAATCAATCACAATTGGAAGATTTTTTGATACGACGTCAGAATACGATTGAATTTACGGATGGGCAGAAATTATATCTTATACCAACTGGGTTTTTTATCCAATCACTGGCATTCGTTACTGCCAGCGATGTGAATATAACGGGTTATATTTGGCAAAAGTATCCAGAAGATTTTCCAAAGGATTTCGTTAAAGGTATCGTTTTCCCGGAAGAGGTTAATTCTGGGAATACGCGCCTGGATAAATTTTATGAGTCGACCGGAGAACAAGACGGTATTAGATATGATGTGATCGGGTGGTATTTCGATGTCACTGTCAGACAATCTTTCGACTATTCCCACTATCCACTCGATCTATTGACAATCTGGCTGCGGCTGTGGAGTAAGGATTTTCTTCATAGCCCTATCATTCCAGTTCCGGACTTTGCTTCATATGCAAAAACGGGCAGATCCACCTTCGGGCTGGACACCGAAATTGTGCGTGGGGAATGGGAAATAGACGAAACCTTCTTCAGCTATAAGGAGGTGCCTTATGATACAAACTTTGGATTATCCACCAATGCCGAAGAATACTCATATAAGGAACTTTTCATAAATCTTGGGGTCCGTCGCAAGTTCATCAACGCATTTATCGTTAACCTGGTTCCACTTTTCGTAGTAGCGTTACTGCTTTTTGCACAGATACTTATCGTGTCGGGAAAAGAACATCTAGTCAATAGGTTCGGGTTTAATGTAAACGATTCACTTGCCACTTGTTCGGCTATATTCTTTGTCGTCCTGCTCGCTCATATCCAGGTAAGAAGTCAGTTTACCGACTCGGGCCTGGTTTATATTGAGTATTTTTACCTTATAATGTATCTGGCGATCATATTTTGCGCCGCGAATTTATACATCTTCTCGTTAGGGAAACTTCGCTACCTTGGCATCATCCATTACCAGGATAATCTTATTCCTAAGCTGGCATACTGGCCGGTAATCACATGGGCGATGGCGATAGCAACCTGGTTGGTCCTGTAGCTATAGCCTACGCGACCCAGTATGACTGGATCGCCGACCTGGACTACAAGGCAAACGCCGCGCTGAGAAAAGACTTGTTGATGACAATCAGGCCCGATTGAAATGATCCGATTCAAATACTTTCATTAGAGGGTAAATTTCCTTTTCTTATGAAGACTTAGATAAGCTTACAATTCCTTACCAAAATATTATAAGGATGTCAACAGAGAATCTTGAAAAGAGAAAAAATAACAGCTGGTGGTGACGGCATGTGGCGGTATGTTAGGGGAAATGCCTATACTTAAACTAGTATAAAGATGTCAATCCAAATCTTGGGAAAAGACAAAAACTGAGAGATTTTCAACAAAATTTTCTGATGCTAGGTAAAAATGCTTATTTCTGTGACGGGAGAGGATATTTTTCCTGTCACTAGGTAACCCTTTGTTAATTCAGTGAATTAAACGAAAATCCAGAAACATAGGTGACGGGAGATTTTCGTCTCCCGTCACCTTCCCGTCACCTCCTACCAACCATATCGAGTGATGCAAGTTGTACGAATTTGACCCGTACGCCGAAAACGAAATCTCAATCCCAACACGACGGAGCGGCGGTACGACCCGCCTTAAGTACTTTGATAGTGCGCTGGCATTCCCCGGCCACCGCTTGCTCTTGACCTCGCGTTCCCCGGCAATCTCGCCAAGCGCATTCAACAACTCGGAGGAGGTGCCTTCCCATGATTGGGAAGCGGCATCCATTTAAGATAGCGGATGCTATTGGCTACCGGATCGCTTGCGACGACCTCCTCCATGGCTTCCTGCCGATTTTTGGTGTAGGCAGCCAGAAACGTACCCTCTGGCCAAAAAACCGTTTCGCATGCGACGGCCCATTGAGCAAAATCGGCCATCCTCGGAATGGTTGGCAGCTGAATTTTCGACTGCCGGCTCAATCCCATGACCAAGGTATCAAGCAACGCGCCGAGAATGCGCAGACGCTGGGCCTCGAAACGCGCCCACAATTCCGCTTCGAGCCGGCGGTCTTCTTCCGCGACCGGCTCCAAGGTAAGGCACACGGCGCGGTCGGCCAGGTCTGGCCGGACCGCAACGTTCTCGATGCCGTTGGACGATTGGACGGCTGGCGTGCAGCAGGAACTCGTCTTGGTTGGTGTACAGCTGGCGCGTGCCGAAACCGCTACCGGTCGCCAACAGGAAGGCCGACCAACAGGAAGGCCGAGTGGGTTAAATAGGAAAGATTGTCGAAGGCCGACAGATGGTTGTGGTGCGCGTCCAAAAAGAGGTCCACGTCGGTATTCGGAAAGACGCGCGTTGGAATTATGGCTGGGATTGACGAGCGAGCGCAGGATTTTCACCGCCGTCGATTTCGCCGATCCCTGCTCCCCGGAAAGCACCAGCACGGGATAGGGGCCGCTGCCGCGCAACGCGGCGCGGCGAGCAGCCAGGCTGCCAGCAGCACGAAATCCTCGTCGGACGAGACGTTTACGAACGGGCGGAGCGCCTCGATGACGCCACCCCGCACCGGCGTCGGCAAGGCGTCCATCGCCAAATAGCGGCGGAAACGGGCCGGACTGCCGGCGCTGCCGAGTATCCGCCATCCTTCCTTGGAAATCTCGATGCAGCGCCAGTCCTCATCGCAAAGGTCCAAATAGAGCGTGCCATCGCCGGTGCCGGCGCGGATGAAAACCGGCCGGTGCCGTCCCGAAAAATCCGCTTCCGACCAAATGAGATTCCCGGCGGCCTTCAACGCTTTCGAACCTGGCGTGTCGCCAATTTGCTCGAAGCATTGAAACGTCAGCCAATGCTTGAGACGGTCGCTGTCGACCGGTCAAGTCCCGCGGCAACCGTTAACATTCAAATCAGCGAACGCCTGGTGGTCTTGGGTGGATAGGAAGACATCCTCTCCGCCACCGAGCGCCGCGTGAGCGATGGCGACCAGCCGGTTGGGCAACCTCGACGTATTCGCCGGGCCGCCGCCGTCCGCCTGGTTCCGAGAGCCATTACCGATGAGCCGGCCCAGCATGCGTCACACGGCATGCCGTCTGTGCCTTGAGAGTGGCCCGCAGGGTCTCGAACCGGGCGGGGTCCAGCCGTTCTGAGAACGCCGAGTTGTTCCACCACGTCCGGACGGAAGGGGTGGCCGGGATTGTGCCTGCTCATCGCCACCAGATCTTCAAGTGCGGGAAAAGCGCTTTTAGTGTCTTGGAGCGAGTTTCGGACCGCTTCCGGCCCCTGAGCGATCGCCAGGTCGTTGAAATCCGTTACGCCTTCGGGCCGGTCGGTGCCGAAGTCGGGAACGGCCTGCGCCGCAGCCTGCGCGGCAGACAGACCTGGATTGCCGCTGGTTTCAACGTCGTCATCGGCACACAGCACCAGGGGCCGGTCCGGCCACTGGCGGCGAAGTTCCTGGGCGACGGATTTCAAGTTGCCGGCATTGAACGCCACCGCGGCCTGCCTGCCCGTTACCTCGTGAATAGCTGCCGCGGTCGCGAAACCTTCTGCGACATAATAGGGCGCCGCCGACTCGGTACACTCACCATTCAATAACCGCTGCCCGATCTCTTTTGGAGTTCCATCCCCATTCAGGTATTCGTACAGCGTCGTTGTCGTGATCCCGAGGCTTCGGGCAACCGAGGTAGGGTTCGCTTCCCGGTCGGCAAGTGCCGACATTGCCATGGTGAGGACCTCACGGGTCACTTTGCGTGGTCGCCCACCCAAGCGGCCCCTCGCGCGCGCTGCCGCCAAGCCAGCCCGTGGTGGGGGACACGGGTGAACATCGGTTCTGTTTCCTCGCACGCCGTCACCAGGTTCCTTTTCCCCGAGTGCTTTGGTGACAAACATCGTCGCTCGTCGTTTCCTCGACGGATTCATTGTTATTCGGCTTCGGAATTTCCTAATGCCGAAGCCTTCAGTTTGGGATCAGATCGTTTCCCGGTGACGTTCCGCTTGGCGTTTGAATAATTTCCGGCCGTACACTCTGTTCCTGCCGCCGGTTCGTCCCCTTCGTCCCCACGCGTGCGAGGCCGCCCCGAGGTATCGTAAAAACGACCGTTTCTTGGGAGAATGGAAAATGGTTACATGTAATCATGGGCTCATGCTTACATGGTTACTTGGATTGGTAGGCGTCCCACATGGCAAGGAAAAGCTGTGACTTCGCGCCCTTGTTAAAGCCGAATGCCTCCCCTGCCCTTTGGCTGAAAGCTTCAAAGACTTCCGGCGGCACCATCACCTGCAAGGGCTTGTTCTTGCCTTCTGAGGGGCGCGGATCGGCCTTGA
>Ga0209782_1000195_pt1 | contig 23791 bp, 23 predicted proteins | sample WorMetmaBAHAMAS1_FD_187390 | JGI IMG/M metagenome (GOLD analysis project Ga0209782, IMG submission 187390) | Marine gutless worms symbiont microbial communities from Max Planck institute for Marine Microbiology, Germany - Inanidrilus... | ecosystem: Host-associated > Annelida > Digestive system...
CCGCCTTCAAAGCTCATGTCGAGCCGGTTCTGGTGCCGAGCTTGAGACCCGGCGACATCGTCATCATGGACAATCGCCCCAGACACAAGGTCGAGGGCGTGCGTAAAGCCATCGAGACGGCGGGCGCTTTGCCACCCTACTCCCCTAACCTCAATCCCATCGAAACTGAAGAATGCGCCAACTTCTTCCAGAATTCCGACTATGCTCCCTATCTATGCTCCCTATCAATCTTGAAACGCTCTAGAGGCTGTCTAAAAAGATGTAAGTTACTAGAAAATCACCCCACGGTCATTTTGTAGGGCATCTGGTTATTACAGACCTGACGGGGAAGCAAGCGACTTGATGCGAAATAAACCTGAGCTTCACTCGAGGTTGGCTTACGTTCGTAATCTTTACTTAATCGATGTGCTCGAACTAGCCAAGCAAAGGTTCTTTCAACCCCCCATCGACGAGGTAACACGTGGAAGCCGGGGAACTCTGTATCATGCGGTGTATCGAAGGACGCAGTTTGACCAAACGGTTCGAGAGTTTCCCGGATCTGAGAAAAGATACTGGGAACGGCATTTGGGGGCTCGCGGATATTTTTGGGTCACTTCGGGAGAGTTGACGCAAGAGCAGAGCAAGGAATATTTGGCGCATCACTTCGATGCCCAAAGTTGACGATAATTTTCGGACCGAGCCCTAAACGGGTCTACTGACCCGTATCCGGACTTTCACTCCATAGTACTAACCCACCGGCTTTAGCTAGTGGTTGTTAAGTCAGATAAAAAATAGCATTCAGGATTTCGCGAAGATCGGTCGTTCGTGGGCGTCCAGTGGTATGGGGTTCGAGCTCATCGAAAATAGGCTGGAGAATTTCCCACTCTTCATCAATGAGTCACTCGGGTACCTGATAGGAGATCTAGATTTTAGCCCTCTCTTTTGGAAGAATACGCTTGGTCTGAACGATTGCGTTCATTGATAAAACCAACCCAAGAGTTTTCAATACGGACGTTTGGGGTCTCGCGCCGAACGGTGAGTGCTTGGTTAAAAGAACAGGCGAATGACCTCCTACCCCTTGAAGAGACGCTACAACCGGTTGATCCCAAAAAGATTCCTGTGCTAGAGGGGGATGAGTTGCGGTCCTTTGTCTTTCGTAGCAAAGACAAAGTTCGGGTCTGGATTGCCATGAATGGAGAGAGCCGAGAAATCGTCGCCTCCGCCTGTGGCGATCGCAGCGAAAATACCTGTCGGATACTCTGGGATCGCGTACTATCTGCTTATAAAGAAGCCATAGTTTTCAGTGATTGTTGGCGCGCGTATCAATCCGTCATTCCGACCGCGCAACATCGCCCTGGAGGTAAAGAAACGGGGGAAACGGCTCATATTGAGCGTTGGAATAACCCCTTACGGCAGTATTTGGCACGCTTCGTACGTAAGACGTTGTCTTTTTCCAATTAGCTTCCGAAATGTGCGAACGCCTGAAATACCTATTTTTCCTTGCATAACATAACCTTAGCATACCATGAAGATGCTAAAGTTATCCAAACCCTAACATAACTTAACCGTAGAGATACAACTGCACGCCGACGCCACAGTCGGCGTGGCTATCGATCAGGGCCGCCTGGTGGTTGAACCGACACCGTAGCCGCGCTACCGCTTGGATGAGCTGCTGTCCCAGTGTGACGCAACGGCTGCAATCAGCGCGGAAGATCGCACCTGGCTTGATGGCAAGCCGGTCGGAAGCGAGCTGCTGTAATGGAGCGGGGCAATATTTTCCTTGTCTCCTTGGACCCGACCTCCGGCCATGAACAACAAGGGACACGGCCGGTCCTGGTGATATCCCCGTCGGCCTTTAACCGCTTGACGAAAATGCCGGTCGTATTGCCGATTACCCGTGGGGACAGCTTCGCCCCACAGCCAGCTTTGCCGTGTCGCTGGGGTGGGGGCGGGAACCAACACAACGGGTGTTGTGCGGTGTGATCAACCTCGCGCCACGCCTGTAAGCGGGAGCGCGTGGCACCGGCGATCATGGACGAAGTGCTGGCAAAGCTCGCCGCGATTCTTGAGTAAGAAGCTGTTTGGTTAAAAGTGGTATCGGCTAAAAATGTCCCAATGAGTACATACGGAATATTCATTGTCGGAAACACACTATCTGGATACTCTTTCAATGCCCCACAGTCCATTGTCTCATCTAATACCACTGTCTCATCGGATTCAAAGAAAGAATCTGCGAAAATCTGCCTAATCGGCGGATAGCCTTCTGCCGACTTCCACGCTTGTCCACATGCATCAGGATTCCACTCGTAACCCACCGGATTTCTCCCGGGACATCTACAGCGTCTCGCGCCTCAACCGTGAGGCCCGGGCCGTACTGGAAGGTGGCTTTCCGCTGCTGTGGGTGGAAGGGGAATTGTCCAACCTGGCGCAGCCGGCCTCCGGCCACATCTATTTCTCCCTCAAGGACCCCGCAGCCCAGGTGCGTTGCGCCATGTTCCGCTCCAAGCGGCTCTTGCTCGGGTTCAAGCCCGCGAATCATCAGCAGGTGCTGGTCCGGGTGCGGGTTAGCCTCTACGAAGGCCGCGGCGAGTTTCAGTTAGTCATCGAACACATGGAGCCGGCGGGGGAGGGCGCCTTGCGCCTCCGGTTCGAGCGCTTGAAACAAAAGCTCGCCGCCGAGGGGCTGTTCGACGAGTCCCGGAAGCGGTCGCTGCCGTCCCTCCCGCGCCAAGTCGGTCTGATCACCTCGCCCACCGGTGCCGCCGTCCGCGACCTGCTCACGGTGCTGGAGCGACGCTTTCCGGCCCTTCCGGTAATAATCTATCCGGCCCAGGTCCAGGGGCAGAATGCGGCCAGGGAGCTGGTTGCGGCGCTCGATCTGGCCAACCGGCGGGCGGAGTGCGATGTTCTCATCCTGGCCCGTGGTGGCGGGTCGCTGGAGGACTTGCAGGCCTTCAACGACGAGGCCCTGGCCAGTGCCATCTGCCGCTCGGCCATCCCGGTAGTCACGGGTATCGGCCACGAGATCGATCTCTGCATCGCCGACCTTATCGCCGACCAGCGCGGGGCGACGCCATCGGCGGCAGCGGAGCTGGTCAGCCCCTCGGCGCAGCACCTGGCGCAGCGGGTACGGGCCTGTGAACAGCGATTGCGGGGGACCTGGACGCGGGACCTTGCCGCGTGCCGGCAACGCTTCGTTGCCACGGAAAAGCACTTGCGTCTGCTCCACCCGCTCGATCGTCTCCAGCGCCGGCAGCAGCGCATCGACGATCTGCAACGCCGCCTGGCCGCTGCCTTGGAGAGAAAGCTGGAGAGTATGCGGGGACGCTTCGATCCACTCGCCCTGCGCCTGCGGGGAGCATCGCCGCGAAGCAAGCTGGTACGCCAGCGCCTGATCCTCGATGCCCTAGGGTACCGGCTCGGCGAAGCGATGGAGCGGATCCTGGGCGCTCGCGGTGAACGCCTCGCCCGCACCGTGCAGAGCCTGGAGGCGCGCAGTCCCCTGGCTACCTTGACCCGCGGCTTTGCCATCTTGCGGCGGGTGCCGACGGGGCAGGTCGTCACCGATGCGGGCCGACTCGTACCCGGCGACCGAGTGGACGCCCGCCTGTCCCGCGGCAGCTTGCTACTCGAGGTCATCGAGGTGGTTAGTGAGGATTGAGAACGGTGGTTTGCAGCTCAGGTGAACTAAAATTATAGGCTCTTTATAGATTACCAGAGGGGTAGGGTATTTTGCGCAAATTCGCCTTCTCAGCAAGCCAAAGTGGCATCGTATAACTTGCTGTTGTTGTTGAGAAAAGACTGCCTGTTCTGTCGTCAGTCAGAGTGCTACGGAGCGCCGTCCCCTTCGATCAATCTGGAATCCATAAAGAGCCAAATTATATTTGGGCATAGGCTCTAGATAATTTTAGAGTGGGTTTTCTTTACAGTAGAGTAAGTATTCTATGCAAGCCTCCGTTTGGCATATGACCGGAATGACTCAATGCTATTGATATGGCGATTACCGCAGGCAAACTCATGCATCACCATGATGCACCCGGAAATGCTTTTTGTAGCCCATGTCCACCAGCCCGGTGTAGCCTCTCCAGCCATCCGGGTGGATGCTGCTTCCAGCACTACCAGACCCCGGATCGCTCTCTGTAGCTGCTTCCTGGAGGCGTCAGGGACGATTTCCGTGTAACCTTCCCGTGGCGTTCCAGGATTCCGAAGATGATCGTTTTACCGCCCGCTCCACGACCCTTTTTCCGCGAACGCGGCGTGCGCCAAAATAGGATTCTTCGACTTCAACCTCACCCGATAGAGGTGATGAAGCGTTACAAACCTGGGCGATCCCGATTCGTAACTTCACGAATAGCTGATTAATCGTCGGGCGGCTCCACTCAGCTCGGCGATGTTCGAGGCCGGCAAATCGGCCGCGAAATAGCGTATAGTTGCTCTGAATTTAGCTTCCGAAATGTGTGAACGCCTGAAATACCTATTTTTCCTTGCATAACATAACCTTAGCGTACCATGAAGATGCTAAAGTTATCCAAACCCAACATAACTTAACCGATAGAGATACAACATACACACAACCAATCTGCGAAAGGTCGGTAGCTCGGTAATGCTGGCCATCCCGCCGGCCATCCTCGACCTGCTGCACTTGCACGCCGACGCCACAGTCGGCGTGGCTATCGATCAGGGCCGCCTGGTGGTTGAACCGACATCGCAGCCGTGCTGCCGCTTGGATGAGCTGCTGTCCCAGTGTGACGCAACGGCTGCAATCAGCGCGGAAGATCGCACCTGGCTCGATGGCAAGCCGGTCGGAAGCGAACTGCTGTAATGGAGCGGAGCAATATTTTCCTTGTCTCCTTGGACCCGACCTCCGGCCATGAACAACAAGGGACGCGGCCGGTCCTGGTGATATCCCCGTCGGCCTTTAACCGCTTGACGAAAATGCCGGTCGTATTGCCGATTACCCGTGAGAGTCAAAGCGGTGGGTCCGAAGGACGTCAGCGATGCGGCCATTGAAGCGTCCGACCATGCCATTGGTTTAAGGGCTGCGGGGCTTGGTCAGGCGATGCTCGATGCGGTTGTCGGCACAGACCAGATCGAAGGTATGGGTGCCGGTGGGTTGGCGCTCGCCGGTGGCACAGAAGAAGAAAGCAGCGGTGGCGGTTGCTGACTTGTCCTTGAGGATTTCCACGTAAGCCCAGCGTGTGGCACGATCAATAGCCGTGAACAGGTAGGTGCGTTGGTCCTGGTCTGGCAGTTGAGGGAGGTACTTGACATCGACGTGCACGAAGCCCGGTGCATACTCCTTGAACAGCTTCGCTGGCGTCTAGGTGCCTTCCTCCTCAGCATTATAAGAGTGAATAAAATTCCAGATAGCTCCGAAATGATTTTCGATCTTCTTGGAAAAGGATGGCGTTTTTCTTACTAACCGAGAAATTCGCTGTCTTAATATAAGATTGAACCTTTCAATTGCAGACCGAAAATCGGTGTAACAAACGGCGCATTGACGGTAGACTGGTGGCAATGATTTCCATAATGCCTCGGCACCGGCGCGATCGCGACTCCCAACATGATCCCGACAATCTCTCTGGAATCGCTGTCAATTGCCAACCAAATCCATTGCTTGTTGCGCTTGGTCCGACAAAAGACCACACTTCATCGCATTCTACTGTTAAGCACCCCTTTTTTTGAGATATCGATTTGTTGGGGTACATGTTCATACTTCCGATTGATATACTGTTGCAGCCAAGGTTCTGAAATCTCGGTCCCTGTTGAAACTCCAGCGATTGAAATCTTCTCCAAAAGCGACTTGTCTACCATATCCCTTAACTGTTGCTGGATTCTTTTATTCTGAGGATTTTCGACAAATTGTCTGCCACAGTCTTTGCACACATATTTTTGTTTCCCAAGAAAATCAAATCGGATTTCAATGAAATATATATTTCCGGAAAAGAACCGAAAAAAAGCGTCCAAGTCCCCGTTGAGGGGTTTATAGATCTCATGCCATTGAGTTAAGCATTACCTATGAGGTATCAGCAATGAACACGAGGTTTGAGATGACCGCCGAGGAGACAAGCATCATGACTGCTTTCGACCTGGAGCAGAGGCCTGCCTTCGAAGGCACGGTCGGTGACTATAGCGTCGTGGCCCCCCGTATGCAGTGCCGAAATGTGGATGTCTATTATGGGGAAAAATGCGCCATCAGGAATGTGAGTCTGGACATCGGAAAGCATGAGGTGGTGTCTATGATCGGTCCCTCCGGGTGCGGTAAGTCCACCTTTCTGCGCTGTCTCAACCGGATGAACGACGAGATCCCCGGCTGTCGCGTCACCGGAACCATCAAGCTGGACGGCGTCGAGATCTACGATAAAAAGCAGGATGTCGTACCCCTGCGGGCGCAGGTCGGCATGGTGTTTCAGAAGCCCAATCCCTTCCCCAAGTCGGTCTACGAGAACGTCGCCTACGGACCACGCATCCACGGCATCACCAACAACAGGGCGGATCTGGACGGGCTGGTGGAGACCAGTCTGTGCAGAGCGGGGCTCTGGGACGAAGTCAAGGACCGGCTGGAACAGCCCGGAACCGAGCTTTCCGGGGGCCAGCAACAGCGCCTGTGCATCGCCCGCGCCATCTCTGTTTCCCCCGAGGTGATCCTGATGGACGAGCCCTGCTCGGCCCTCGACCCCATCGCCACGGCCAGGATCGAAGAGCTGATCGACGAGTTGCGGGAGAACTTCAGCATCGCCATCGTGACCCACTCCATGCAGCAGGCGGCTCGGGTATCCCAGCGTACCGCCTACTTCCATCTCGGCGACCTGGTGGAGGTCGGCGGGACCAACCAGATCTTCACCAGTCCCCAGCACAAGCTCACCGAGGATTACATCACCGGTAGGTTCGGCTAAACAGGGTAAGTCGGCTTATGAACTTGGCCCCTTGCCAAGGGTGACGGCCCCCCATGACTGAATCCACGATCTGCGTCTGTCTCGAGCCGCGCGCCGACTACTGGCAGCTGGGAGCCCCTCACCACTGATCGGGGCAGTGTTTTTCTGCTCGGCTGGCGGCGGATACCCTGGCCCGTGGATGGCGGTATGCCGGAGGCGATGGGCAGGGTATTCGTGCGCGCCATGACCTCCCTGGCGAGCATCACCTATCTGCAACAGCGCCGAAATGAAATCAATCGAGGACAACCTGGAGCGGCTGAGCCAGGAAAAGCTGGCGCGCAAATTGTTGGGCGGTTGGTATGTAGAAAGGAAGATGAGATTTTGGCAGCATTTCGGAGGAGCACCACATCCCTGTGATCTGGTTACGACCGAATGTCCGGAGACGGCAATGGAGCTGTTCGACAGTCTGGGTTATTCCTGGTGGAATCAGAACCAGCTCACCTTTCTGTTCGCGCCCGGCGGCCCGCCTCCCGCGATCGACCGACGTACATTGAGGAGCCTCTTCAGTGACGACTGGGTCCAGCATGCCGCAGACCTGGCCGACCGGAGCGGTCTTCTCGCCGTGATGTGTCCGGAGGTCGATGGTGACATTGTCGGTATCTTCACGGCGACGGCCCCATCGAAAGGCATACACTCCCGCGGGCCGGGCCGGCGAGATCGCGTACAAGAGCACCAGGTATTTTCGCTGGGGCGGGCGCGCATTGCTAGTCGCCAGCATCACCGCCGATACCGTCTCCATCGTCAAATCCGGCAGCCCCCTGAAGCGGGCCTCTCAAGTAGTCTCCACCTGGGCGCTGGCCTGGGTTGGCTGTAAGTCTGGGGGCGCCGGCGGCGCGGCCCTGGGTTCCCTGGCCTCGCCGCTCGGCACGGCGGCGGGCAGGATCGGCGGCTGTATCATCGGCGGTCTCGGCGGTTATGTCGGCGGCACCCTGCTCGGCGGTACGGTGTACGACTGGGCCATAAGAAAAAAATTCGGTAGTGGTGATTTTTGAAGTGATACTTAGCCAACAATCGGCAATAATTCGGTATGGTCTAGATAACTTTAGAGTGGGTTTTCTCTCAGCAGAGTAAGTATTCTATCAGAGATATTTTCCTCTCGGTGATTAAATCAAAACTCACATTCCTTGAGGTGTAAATGAAACATTTGCCGTGGAATACCATTGAACTTTGCAAGTCTTCGTTTAGCATATGACCAGAATGATTCAATGCCATTGATATGGCAATTGCCGCGGGCAAATACATTCTCGCCATGATGCATGGCGTATAATCACTCTGAATTTGGCTTCGGAAAGGTGTGAATGCCTAAAATACTGTTTTTCATTGCATAACATAACCTTGGAATACCCTGAAGGTGCTAAAGTTATCCAAACCCTACCGAATTATTGCCGATTGCTGGCTAGATATCACTTCAAAAATCACCACTACCAGACCGGGAAATGGACCTGCTCGCCCAGGTTGGCCACGACCTACCGGAGCGGTTCGGGTCCTTCCCGCGCAGGACCTTGCCCCCGTCGACATGTCCGGAGGGGAAGCGCCCCCGCCCACACCGGAAAACGGAACTACTTCCCTCTGGCGCTTTTCACTTGCCGGGGTCTGGCTCAGGTTCTCCCTGCTGGCCCGAGGCGATCGGTTGGTCATCCCGACCGTCGGCGGTGGGGTCGGGGCATTGGTCTATCGGCAACATGACCTGGAGTCTCTGCGCGAATTTACCCAACGCCTGACATTCAATATCCTGATCGGAAACGGTGATGCCGACCTGAAGAACTGGTCGTTGATCTATCGCGATCGGTGCAATCCTACCCTTGCCCCCGCCTATGATCTGGTCGCGACATTTACCTACCGGCCGAGCATCGAAGGTCCGGAAACAATGGCATTGCGTGAAGGGTGGAGCTTGCCACGGTCGCCAAACGGCCGTGACACGGGTGCGCGAAGAGTGGCCGCGCGTAGCGGCACGCCTCACGGACCGGCCAGATCTGTGTGGGAAGATCGAACGCTTCGTGAAGGCACGCGCTACCCGGCTTCTTCATTGAGCTTCATAACTGTAAGATGCAACTGGAGGATGCCCGGAGGGGTAGAAGAGTTAGAGAAGAAGGGGATCCTAGATCAGGAGGGCCTATCTTGAAGTTTACCGTCGATGAGTTCCGCGCCTGGGAGAACAAGTGCGTCACCCTGCTCGGTATGTCCGGGGTGGGGAAGACTTATCTCTCCACTCTCCTGCGCAGCCAGGATTGGTTTCACTATTCGGTCGATTACCGGATCGGGACCCGGTATCTGGATGAGCATATCCTTGATCTGATTAAGACCCAGGCCATGCAGGTGCCCTTTCTCAGGGATCTGTTGCGGCGCGATTGGATTTTTGTGCGCAACAATATCAAGGTGGACGACCTGGGGCCGGTGCTGAGCTTCATCGGCAAGCTCGGGAATCCGGAACGTGGCGGTCTCCCGCTCGTCGAGTTCAAGCGCCGCCAAGCCCTGTACCAGGATGCGGAGATCCGGGCCATGCAGGATTTGCCCTCATTCGTGCGCAAGGCGCAGGAGATATACGGCTACCGCCATCTGGTCAATGATGTGGGCGGTAGTCTGTGCGAGCTCGAGGAGCCGGCGGTGATCGATCTGCTCGCCCGCCACAGCCTGATTCTCTATATCCTGGTCCCGGCCGAAGATGAGGCGATGCTGATTGCGCGGGCCCAGGCCGATCCCAAACCGCTCTATTATCGGCCGGAGTTTCTCGAGGCCGCGGTCAGGGATTATTTGGCGCTGCACCGTTTGGAGTTCGTGGCCGAGGTCGATCCGGACGATTTCACGCTCTGGGTCTTTCCCCGGCTCTTCCACGCCCGGGTTCCGAGATACGAGGCAATTGCCCACCCTCACGGCTACACGGTTGACACCGTGGAAGTGGCGCAGGTGCGCGATGAGCAGGATTTCCTGAGTCTGCTCGAGCAGGCCATCGCCCGCAAGGGGGTCTGAGATGCCGATCGTCGCCCATACCGATCTCCCCGCGTTCGAGCATCTGCGCCGCGAGGGCCAGTCCATCCTGGAGCCGGACCGGGCGCTGCAGCAGGATATCCGCGAGCTGCACATCGGGCTTTTGAATATGATGCCGGATGCGGCCCTGGTAGCCACGGAGCGGCAGTTTCTGCGCCTGATCAACGGGAGCAATCAGATTGCTCAGTTTTATGTCCATCCCTTTACCCTCGACGAGTTGCAACGGTCCCCCGCGGCCCAGGTGCATGTCGACCGTTATTACCGGGATTTTGAGCGCATCCGGGTGGAGGGACTGGATGCACTCATCATCACCGGCGCCAATGTGAGCCATCCCAATCTGGCGGACGAGCCTTTCTGGCGGCCCCTGATCGAGGTCATCGATTGGGCCCTTGGGTCTGTCACCTCTACCCTCTGCTCCTGTCTCGCCACCCACGCCGTTCTCCAATTCCGTTACGGCCAGATCCGCCGCCCCTTGCCCGGCAAGCGGTGGGGGGTCTATCCGCACCGTGTGGTTGACCGGCAGCACCCGCTGGTCCACGACGTCAATACCCTGTTCGATGTCCCCCACTCCCGCTTCAACGGGATCGGCCGCGAACAGTTCGCCGCCGCGGGGTTGCGGGTGCTGGCGGAGAGCGAGGAGGCCGGTGTCCATCTGGCGGTGAGCGAGGACGGGTTCCGAATCGTGTTCTTCCAAGGCCACCCGGAGTACGACACCCTCTCACTGCTCAAGGAATACAAGCGCGAGGTCAGGCGCTTTGCCGCCGGGAACCGGGGCGACTATCCTCCCATTCCGGAGCATTACATCGGGATCAGGGACCGCGCCATCCTCGACGAGTATCGGGAGCAGGTCTCCGCTGCCCGCGAGAGTGGCCACGAGCCACCGGCGTTTCCGGAAGAACACATCAGCGCCGGCCTCGACAACACCTGGCACGATACCGCCGAAGGCGTGGTAGGCAATTGGATGGGCAGGATCTACCAGCTCACCAACAGCGATCGCCGGCTTCCTTTCATGGCGGGAGTGGACCCCTCCGACCCGCTCGACTTGGGTCGGTAGCCCAGTTATCAGGGGGCAGGTAGTATCCGTTGTCTGCCCCTGAAAACTGCCCCCTGGATTGTTGGGCACGACGCACCGTCTGCCCCTGCCTGATTCATTGTCGGTCATGGCAGATTTCCGTGTAACCATTCAGATCCCATCTCGTCATTCCGGCAGGGATTGCCGGAATCCAGGCGCCAGGGACGGCAAAAACAGTGGGGGTCTGAACGATTACATTTCCGTTGCTTGGGCACCTTGAGAAATTCAAGGTATCTGTACGGGGTATAGTGATACCGCTCGTGGTCAAACCTCGTGTTCAAACGGCGAGGGGTATGTCTCGATATGTCCAACGGAATGGTTTGGCCATGGTTTCGTTGAAGTAGTTGATAAAATCGCCGATCCTGCCGGCCAGGTCGCTCTTGGATTGGAAATGGTCAGGATCGCTGAGAAACGCCTGACTAGACGCGGCGTTGCGTAGAATCCCGCAGCGTCCTTTGCGGCCGAGGTCGCCTTCAAAGCCGATGCGCTCTGCCACCAAGCGGACCGCCGACTCGGAGTAATGGGTGTTGAAGGTTGTCCATCGCCAGGTGCATTCGTGGTTGTTGCACGAGTGCCGCGAGATGGGCGGCGAAATCCCCCTCGGTGCGCGTTTCGCCGATGTCTGCGGCTGCGAAATGGCGGGGACGATGCCGCGTTTGATCGCCTCGGCGGCCAGTTTCCGCTGGGTCCAATGGGTGATGGCCCACCCGCTGTCGCACGGATCCTCGCAGGCCAAGGCGAGGATCGCGCAGGCATCCTCAGCGCTGTAGGTGGCCGGTATCCGGGGTGCGGGGCATCAGCCAAGCGTTCAGCGATACGGTTGCCTGTGCTCGCGAGCCAACGCCGCCGCCAGTTGCGAACCGTTGTGCGGGCGATGTCCAGGCGCGTGGCACTCGGCTGGATGCCGACGCCCTCCCTGGCAGGCAGCACGATCAGGGCGCGCAGCGCCACGTGTTGGGCGCAGGTCTGCTGATGGACCAACGCTTCGAGGTCGCGGCGCTCGCGTTCGCTTGGATAAATCGGATTGGCTTCGTTAGCGGGCATGGCTGCTCCAGTCAATAACAATAAACCTATAAGATTGGCAGATATACTAAACTTATGTATTAAAATTTTCGCTCAGGCGTACTAAGGAAAAGTGTAACATTCCGTGCAGGAAAGCGCGTTGCAGCACATCCTTTTCCAAGGAGAGTATGCGCTCGAGGTTTCTCTCCTTCGGTGACGCGCAGACGTGGGACTCAGTGAAGAGAAGACTCACGCACCGCCAACTCTCGTTACCATAATCGATCGTTTCGAGAGAGCTAAAGCCGTTGAAGGTGCGTGATATGCGGCACTCATCTGCGACATCACCGGCCAGGCACCAGAGCGCATTGCTGAAAGGGTCATGGTAGATCCCGTGCACGTGTCGCACTGAACCTGCAGGGGACTCGTGAACCTGCTTGTCGGTGGAAACGGCCTCCGGCCGCGATTCCCACGCTCTTGTCAAACGTGACAAACAGGCTCCCATCCCGGAGCTTGATCACGTTGTAAAAGAGGTGGCGGAGCAGGCGCTGGGCGGGTCATGCGTGCTGCCGCCCAGAAATCACGGCGATCCCGAATTGCTGGAGCTTCTGGGAACGGATGCCATGGGTTGTCAGCGTGAGATTGCGGCGCAGATCATCGAGCAGGGTGGCAAGTATGTGTTGGGACTCAAAGGCAACCAGAGCGCTCTGCATGAGGCGGTCAAAGACTTCTTCACGTGGCCCAGGGGGGCGTTTGCCGGTGTCGACCATGATTTCCATGAAGAGGTGGACAAGGATCATGGGCGCCTGGAGAAGAGCTGCGAACCCTCCCCAATATGGAGCCGTGGCGAGGGCTACGCAGCATCGGCCCGGTCGAGCGCAGCTGCTTGATCGGCGAGACCGAAACCGTGGAGCGACGTTTTTTGTGAGCGCGATCGGCGGCGTTTCGCGCACGCCGTGCGGGGACACTGGGGGGTGGAAAATCGGCTTCACTAGCGACTTGACGTGGTGTTCCGGGAAGACGCCAGCCGCATTCGCAAAGGGAATGCACCAGCCATCATGACGGCAATTCGGCACCTGTGCATGAATCTATTTGAGCGCGAATCCTCCTCCCTGCGTCTGGCACAGACGCGACGCCAGGCCACTTGGGACGACGACTACCGCGCTAAGGCCATGTTTGGTTAAACTTTCCCTGGCCCTTGTCTATGCCCGCACTCACCGTCAGAAAACTCACCAAGGTCTACCGCAACGGCCACGAGGCCCTGAAGGGCGTGGACCTGACGGTGGAGGAGGGCGGCTTTTTCGCCCTGCTTGGACCCAACGGTGCCGGCAAGTCGACCCTGATCGGCATCGTTGCCTCCCTGGTCAACAAGACCGGGGGCAAGGTTCAGGTCTTCGGTCACGACCTGGATCGGGAGCCGGAGGCGGTGAAGGCCTGCCTGGGTCTGGTGCCCCAGGAGTTCAACTTCAACCTGTTCCTCCCGGTGGTCGAGGTGGTTCTGAATCAGGCCGGTTACTACGGCATCCCGCGGCGCGAGGCCAGAACGAGAGCGGAATACTATCTGCGTCAGCTCAAGCTCTGGGAGCGGCGGGGCTCGCAGATGCGGACGCTGTCCGGTGGCCTGAAGCGACGCCTGATGATCGCCCGCGCCCTGGTACACCACCCCCGGCTGCTGATCCTGGACGAGCCCACCGCCGGGGTGGACATTGAGATCCGTCGCTCCATGTGGACCTTCCTGCGCGAACTCAATGCCGGCGGCATCACCATCATCCTCACTACCCATTATCTGGAAGAGGCGGAGAGTCTGTGTCGTAATATCGCCATTATCAACGATGGCCGAATCGCGGAGCACGTGGATATGGGGGCCCTGCTCGGCAGATTGGAGACCGAGACCCTGGTGCTCGATCTCAGGGAGCGGCCGACGCGGCTGCCCCGGCTGGATGGATGCGTGCTCACCCGGCTCGACGACCGGACCCTGGAGGTGGAGGTGACCAGGGACAACAGCATCAATCGTCTGTTCGAGGCCCTGTCACGCGACGGCATTGAGGTCGTCAGCCTGCGTAACAAGCAGAACCGGCTCGAACAATTGTTCCTGACCCTGGTAGAGAATAACAAGGGCGGTGGGGACATCTCGCCATGAATCGCTACCGGCACTACTGGGTTGCCTTCTCCACCCTGCTGGTCAAGGAAATCGTACGTTTTTCCCGGATCTGGGTGCAGACGGTGCTGCCCTCGGCCATTTCCACGATCCTCTACTTCGTGATCTTTGGCCGGCTCATCGGCGAGCGCATCGGTCTCATGGGTGGTTTCTCTTACGTGGACTTCATCGTCCCCGGCCTGGTGCTGATGGCGGTAATCACCAACGCCTATTCCAACGTGGCGTCTTCCTTCTATTCGAGCAAGTTTTCCCGCTATGTGGAAGAGTTGCTGATCGCCCCCGTCCCCAACTGGGTAATCCTGGCCGGCTTCGTCGCCGGCGGCGTCGCTCGGGGTCTCATGGTAGGAATCGTGGTCACCCTGGTGGCTCTCGGTTTTTCCCGGATCGAAATCCACAGCTGTGGTATCACCCTGATGGTGTTCGTGCTGACCGCTGTGCTGTTCGCCCTTGGGGGCTTCATCAATGCCGTCTATGCCAACAGCTTCGATGACATCTCAATCGTCCCCACCTTCGTGCTCACGCCGCTGACCTATCTGGGGGGTGTCTTTTACTCGATCGACCTGTTGCCGACCTTTTGGCAGGACCTGTCCTTCGCCAATCCGGTGCTCTATATGGTCAACGCCTTTCGCTTCGGGTTGCTGGGGGTGAGCGACATCCCGGTGGGCGTGGCCTTTGCGCTCGTCCTAGGCTTCATCGCGGTGCTGACCTTCTACAGCCTTTACCTGCTGCGGCGTGGCATCGGCATCAAGACCTGACACCTGACTGTTTGTTCATGACAACGCTGTTGTACCTGACGGCCCTATAGTTGCAGCTAGAGCGTTTCAAGATTGATAGGGAGCATAGTCGGAATTCCGGAAGAAGTTGGCGCATTCTTCAGTGTCGAGCTGTTCGAGGCCGTCGGCGATGGTCTGCCAGAGGTCATCGACGGTTGTGGCAGCGGCTTTGCGCAGGAAGGCTTTGAGCTTGGCGAAGGCCTGTTCGATGGGATTGAGGTTGGGGGAGTAGGGTGGCACAGCGCCCGCCGTCTTGATGGCTTTACGCACGCCCTCGACCTTGTGTCTGGGGCGATTGTCCATGATGGCGATGTCGCCGGGTCTCAAGCTCGGCACCAGAACCGGCTCGAGAACGGGCTTGTTTGCAGTCCGAGCGGATTACGATTGCGGGCCACTACATATAGAGATGTGTAGCGGCTCACCATCGGTTCCACCGGTCGAAAATAGACAGGAACCACGAATGAAAATTCGTGTTCATTCGTGGTTCCATTGCGTTTGAAATCAGCTGAAACGGGGTGCTAGAACACGTTTGATCAATCTCTGCCGCGAATCTGCAATCCGATTTTGCTCGATAGCCTCTCCACTGATAATTGAAGCCGTAATATCTGCATCTACCTAAAGTTAGGTTATGCAGATTCGCCCAGGTTTTTGTGATGCTTCATCGCCTTTCTCTGGCGAGGTTGAAGTGGATGAATCCTATTTTGGTGCACGCTGTGTCCGTGGGAAGAAGGGTCGTGGAGCAGGCGGTAAAACGATTGTCTTTGGGATCCTGGAACGGCAAGGAAAAGTCTACACCGAGATCGTCCCAGCTGCCGCCAAAAAGCAGCCACAGGCTGCGATCCGGAGCCAGGTAGCCCTCGACAGCAGCATTCACTCGGACGGCTGGAGAGGCTACAACGGGCTGGTGGACATGGGGGGCAAAAAGCATTTCCGAGTGCATCATGGCGAGAATGTATCTGCCCGCGGTAATTGCCATATTAATGGCATTGAATCATTCTGGTCATATTTTCCTCTCGGTGATTAAGTCTAAACTCACCCCCAAGAACATTAACTGTCTCCGGCGAAACCTGCTTCAGCTGATTGTAGGAGGTGGTCAGTCCGAGAGGTCGCTCGGGTACCTGATAGGAGATTGGGTCTTTTGCAGGAGTCATATTGGAATCCGAAATAGAAGTGCTCACAGTGATTATACCACCAGAAAATTTTATTTTTTATCATTAAAAATCAATAAGTTGGTTTTTAGACGGCTTCTTAACCCCACCGCTGGCAAATCGATTCAGTGAAGCCGAATTCAAAGCAGAGGCGGGTCGACAACTCAAAAATATGACTCCTAAGGACATCATACAAGCGTGAGAAGCAGACCAGCGGAACTGAGCTTCCTTCAGGTGGCGCACCGAAGGTCGCCCTCGCATCGTCGGTGTTCGGCAAACGCGCTGTCGAACCATCGATTGCCAACAGATGCAAGCCATGCCACAGCCGGGGGGTGAAGTCGCGTTCGAAACCTCCAGCAATGGTCGGCTGGGGGCCAGCGGGGCGCGGGGATCGAGCTGTGCATGCGCGCGTGGCAGAAGGCCGAAGGGGAGACCCCATCGGCCAGCGGTTGGTCGTGGAGCACCCCGAATAGGACATAAAACTTCTTCCAGCAGGTCCGTGTATTCCGTAAGATCACTATTCACGTTATTCAGCTGTGCCGGGCGTGGCAGCGGTGGACTACTCTGGAATGTAACTGAGAAACGGAGAGAAGCAATGCAAGAACCCGAGTGCCCGAAAACGGGTCCCTATACCCTGGAGTTGGGCGGTGGTACCTATTGGTGGTGTGCCTGCGGTCGCTCCCGGAACCAACCGTTCTGTGACGGCTCCCATCAGGGAACCGGTATCGAACCCGTCGAACTGGAGCTTGCCGCGGCGCAGAAGGTATGGCTGTGCGGTTGCAAGCGGAGTGCAGACAAACCTATGTGCGACGGTGCGCACAAGCAATATTAAGAATGCCCCTTGTTGGCCGCCTGTCGTGGTAGGTCGGGTTAGGGGCGTGCACTATAAGCGTCGAGATGTAAAAACAAGGTGGAAGAGAAAACTACGAATCGCGCAAACCGCGACTCGGGATAACAATTTTGCGAGATTTGCGAGATTTGCAGTTTTTTCTCTTTTTCGCTGACCAGAAACTCTTAATTGAACATTGAAAATAGTCTCTAACAAATTGATTATTCACATTTTACATTGACGAAACTTGATTGATCGGATTGTAGGGGACCTTGAAAAACGACGGGGCATCCTTGCCCAGCACAGGCACCTAAGTCGCGGACCCTTTGGCCCCGACGAATTCGGGATAGGCCTCCAGCCCACACTCGCCGACATCCACACCTTGCCACTCTTCTTCCTCGCTCACCCGAATACCCATGATGAGCTTGATGAGGAGCCAAGTGATGAAGGAGAGCACGAAGACCCAGCTCAGAATGGTCCCGAGGCCGATCAGCTGGGCGCCGATGCTCGCCTTGTTGTTGGTAATGGGCACGGCGAGCAGGCCCCACATGCCTACCACACCGTGAACGGAGATAGCGCCGACCGGGTCATCGATACGCAGCTTGTCCAAGGTGATGATGGCAAAGACCACGATCAGGCCGCCAGCGCCGCCGATAAGAGTCGCCGCCAGGGGTATCGGGGTCAGGGGTTCGGCCGTGATGGCCACCAGGCCGGCCAGGGCGCCGTTCAGGGCCATGGTCAGGTCCGCCTTGCCGAACAGCAGGCGGGCCGTGATCAGGGCCGCCGTCAGACCACCGGCGGCGGCCATATTGGTGTTGACGAACACCGCCGCCACGGCGTTGGCCTCGCCGATGTCGGAGATCTTCAGCTCCGAGCCGCCGTTGAAGCCGAACCAACCGAGCCAGAGGATGAAGGTGCCGAGGGTGGCCAACGGCATGTTGGCTCCGGGGATGGCGTTGATGGAGCCGTCCTTGTTGTACTTGCCCTTGCGCGCGCCGAGCAGGAGCACACCGGCCAAGGCTGCCGAAGCACCGCACAGATGGACGACGCCGGAGCCGGCGAAGTCGTTGAAGCCGAGCTCGGCGAGAAAACCACCACCCCATTTCCAGTAGCCCTGCATCGGATAGATGAAGCCGGTCATGACGACGGCAAACAACAGGAAAGCCCACAGCTTCATGCGCTCCGCGACCGCACCGGAGACGATGGACATCGCCGTAGCCACGAACACCACCTGGAAGAAGAAGTCGGACATGCCGGAGTAGTAGGTTTCCCCCTTGCTGGCGAGTACCTTGTCCACGGAGTGGTCGCCCCCGAACATAAAGCTCAGATCGAAGCCTGGGATGAACCCGCCGGCGAAGGCGCCGCCCGGATACATGATGTTGTAGCCCATGAGCATGTACATGATGCAGGCGATGGCGAACAGGGCCACGTTCTTGGTCAGGATCTCGGTCGTGTTTTTGGCGCGGACGAGACCGGCCTCGAGCATGGCAAACCCGGCGGCCATCCACATCACTAGGGCGCCGGAGAGGAGAAAATAGAAGGTATCGAGCGCATAGGCGAGTTCGGTCAGTTTGGGTAGCGCTTCCACTAGGTGCTCCTCTTATAGAAAGGGCCGATGATTCAGAGAGCGTCCGGTCCCTGCTCACCGGTGCGAATGCGGGTGACCTCCTCGAGATCGAAGACGAAGATCTTACCGTCGCCGATCTTGCCGGTGTGCGCGGCGCTTCTGATAGCATCGATGACCTGATCCATGGCGGTGTCATCTACGGCGATCTCCAGCTTGATCTTGGGCAGGAAGTCCACCACATACTCGGCCCCACGATAGAGCTCCGTATGCCCCTTTTGACGACCGAAGCCCTTGACTTCGATGACGGTTATCCCGGAGACGCCGACGTCAGCAAGGGCCTCACGTACATCGTCGAGCTTGAATGGTTTGATGATGGCTGTAACTAACTTCATTGATAAGCTCCGTGGTTCAGAAGGACTTGGAGAGGGTGAAAACAGTCGTGTTCCCACACTCGAACGGTGCTGAGCAGTCCTTTTCATCGGAACGGTCGACCCAGCTCAGATCGAACTCGAAGCCCCGGTACTCTTTGGAGATACCGGCGCTGTAGTCCTGGTAGTTCTCCGATCTGTCGTCGAACCGGTTCCAGCCGTAGTGCCCGGCCAGGGTGAAGCCGTGGAACAAGGGTACCTCGACGCTCAAATCATGGTACCAGGCCGGGTCGAGACCGAAGAAGTCGTCGCTGTAGTGGACAGTGTAGCTGGGCGTGAAGTAGCCCAGGTCCGCATATGAGACGCCGAGGTGAAACTCGTCGGAGTTGTGCTTGGAGGTCTTTGTCCTGGGGTAGCGGTAACTGATGTAGCCCAGATCGAAGTCAAAGTTCTTCCAGGATGGTGTCAGACCAGCATACAAGTCCAGCTCCATACTGGCACCGTTGTAACCGGCGGGTGAGCTGTCGACATTGGAGGCCCAGACCCCGGCGTAGAAGTGATAAGGGTGGTACCGGTAGTCGAACCCACCTTGCACGGCCAGCCCATTGCTGGTCTGGCTGATGCCGCGGAACATATAATTGGTGGTCAAGGCCAGATTGGCACTGAATTCATGGGGAGACTGCTTCGGCTCTGCCAAAACCGGGGTGGTTGCCAGGACCGGGCCCATGGAGCTGAGGAGGTAGACGGCGGCGGCAGATTTGCGTGCTTTCATGTTTCTCCAACCTTCGTGGATGCGGTGTATGTCCGGGGGTACGGTGGACTAACGCAAGATACGAGCATGAAACTAAACAGTTATTATTAAGCCTTGCACTTAGTATGCCAACCTCGGCGACCCGATAAGGCAATACCCAAGGGTGAATATCGTCGATTCACGACGACCCGGATTGCACCATAATCGAGCGTCCGCTGCCTCATCCCCTGAATCATTGTCCCATGGGGGTGCCCTCCTTGCTCGAATATCAGGCACAGGCTAGCGGCGACTGGTAGCCGGAGGCAATTTATACGTCCTCGCCCTGACTATCTCAGATCTTGATCCCCTCGAAGATGTCCAGATACTCTTGGGCCGGCCCGGACCAGGAGTTGTCCGTGTACATGCCGTTGAGTCGCAGCTGCCGGAAGTACTCAGGGTACCGGAACCAAAGCCGGATGGCCCGCCCCAGGGCGGACTCGAGTCCTTCGGGGGTGGGGTCGTCGAACAGAAAGCCGTTGACTTCCTCGAAGGCCTTGTCCGAGTAGTTGGCGTCGAAGACCCTGTCTGCCAGTCCGCCTACCCGCCGTACGACCGGTACCATGCCATATTTCATGGCGGTCATCTGAGTCAGTCCGCAGGGTTCATAGATGCTCGGGATGACCATGATGTCCGCTCCGCCATGGATCTGGTGGGACAGCCCCTCGTCATACCGGAGCACGAGGTGGCAATCGGCACTCTCCCCGGTTTGGTGCTTGATGTCTTCAAACAGCTCCTTGATCCAGGGTTCCGAAGCGCTCCCGAGCAGGACCATCTGGCAACCGCTTTTCAAGGCATAGTGGATGGCGTGACGCATCAACTCCACTCCCTTCTGGCGATCAAGCCGGCTGACAATGGCCACGATCGGCTTGGCGGCCTCCTCCAGTTCCAACTGTCGGCGTAGATGCTGTTTGTTGCGAGCCTTTCCGGGCAGGTCCTCCGGGCCGTAGGTCCGGACGATGTGCGGATCTGTCTGCGGATTCCAGGTACCCTCATCAATGCCGTTGATTATCCCCCTGAGCTTGCGCCTGTGGGTATGGAGGGTTTCCTGTAACCCCAGGCCCTGCTCCGTATGCAGGATCTCCCAGGCATGGCGAGGAGAGACCGTGGTGACGGAGTTGGCGTAGACGATCGCGCCCTGAAGGAGATTGACAGTGTGCGGCCGGTCCCGGTCGAGCAACCGATCGCTGGTCATCAGCCGGGCCGGGTCCAGGCCCACGGCGCGTAGTAGGTATTCCCCCGCGACTCCTTGATGGACCAGGTTGTGCAGCGTGTGACAGATCTGCGGGCGCTTGAGCCCCAGGGCCTCATAGATTTCCCAGCGTAGCACCGGCAACAGGGCGGTGTGCCAGTCGTGGCAGTGAATGATGTCCGGCTGCTTGCCCGTTTTCAGCAGAAATTCGAGAACGGCCCGGCAGAAGAAGGCGAACCGTCCCGGATCGTCCACTTCGCCGTAGATGTGTCCGCGGTGGTAGAACCCGTGATCGGAGTGGGGATCGATGAAGAAACAACGAATCCCATCCGCATATCCGGATTCGATATCGCAGGGTAACTGCTGATCGTAAAAGGGGACCCGTAGACCTTCGTAGGCCGGGTGCAGGTCCTCGATGATGTCCAGGTCCAAGCAATCGTACTTGGGCAGGATGACCTCAACCTCATGACCCTGCACGGCCAGCGCCCGGGACAGGCCGTGGATGACGTCTCCGAGACCGCCTACCTTGGCAACGGGTGCGCATTCGGCACCGACTTGGGTGATATACATAACGATCCGCCTTGGCTGGGACAAATACTCTCAACGATCGGTAACATTGAACCAGCAATATTCAACTCAATCCGTGAACGCAAGACTTAGCCGCAAATCAACACAAATGGATCGAGATATCAGGGATAGTGTTCGCGCCCAAAGTCGACGATAATTTTCGGACCGAGCCCTAAACGGGTCTACTGACCCGTATCCGGACTTTCAGTCCGTAGTACTAACCCACCGGCTTTAGCTGGTGGTTGTTAAGTCGCGTTTGCCTTTGCGGCAAAAAATGATTCTACATGTTATCGGTACTTCAGTGCCGCTGTACTACGAATCAACCAAAGTGTCTGAGGTCCAGTTCTGGGAACAGGTTGTCCATCCCTTCCAGCGCGGAGAGCTGTTCGTCTCGCATCCGGCCGTTGCGCACGGCGCCGGTCAGGAGGCGGAAGCGGGCAAGCTGGTCGCGCAGGCGCGACTCGCAGTAAGCCGACCCACCCCCTCGCCCCAAGTGGAAGGTCCAGTCCGAACTCTGAGCCAACAGCAGGGAGCGGGCCGCTTGTCGCAACAGGCGAGAGGCCCTGTCTTGTTCCGGCATCCGCTCGCGTTCATTCACCAATTCCTTGAATTCCCCCGCTGCCTGGTGCAGGTGCAGATACACCCAACCCGTGTCCGAGCGCAACCAAGTACCATTATAACCGTGCTCGCCCCAGCTGGAGGTCGTGGGATGGATCTTCCCTGCGGTCCCGTGTAGGCAGAGGTGTTCAGTCAGGGTCACGGGTTGCACATCCTGTGCCCGGTCGAGACAACGGATCAGGCCATCAAGAAAGATCGGTCCTTCGAACCACCAGTGACCGAACAACTCGGCATCGTAGGGCGCGACGATGAGCGGGGGCCGAGCGGCGAAGGGCAGAGATCCGAACCGCCGCCGGCGAGCCGTGACGAACTGCCGTGCATCGCGCTCGGCCTGGGCACGGGCGGCCGCGGGCTCGTAGGGGGCCTTGGAATCTGTTCTCCCGGTGACGCGATGAAACTTCAGGCCCGTCGGCGCGGCTCCGACCCCTGGGGGAAGGAAGTCTGCCAGGAGGTCCGGGTCGCCCTCGTAACCCGGATCCTGGTGGTACTCACGATACAGGGAGTGACCGGGATAGCCGGTGGTGGGGCACCAAATCTCCCGCGCCGAGTCCGGGTCGCGGCCGAAGACCGCAACCGCCGCCTCTGTCGTAAGTGGGGCGTAGACGCCGTGGCGCGGGCGCGGCGGTGCCTGTTGCAACCCGTGCGCATCGAGGACGATATAGCGATAACCGGCCTGTGCTACCTCATGCTCAAGATCAGGATAATAGCCGCATTCCGGCAGCCAGAGCCCGTTCGGCGCGTGGTCGAAAGTGGCTCGGAAATGATCCCGCGCCACCCGTAGCTGGGCCCGTACCGCCATCGGCTGGCTGCGCAGCAGGGGCAGATAACCGTGGGTAGCCGCCGTGGTCATGAGCTCGACCACGCCGCTCGCTGCGAGCGCCGCAAAAGCGGCGATGAGATCATTACTGAGCTCGTCCAGGTAGAAAGCCCGTAGGCGCTCGAGGCGCCGCCGATAGAAGCGAGCAAGCGAGTGGCGTCCGGGATCGGACTGCGAATCCCTGGTCAGGCGCTCCGCAAGTCGATCGAGCCGGTCGAGATAGTCCAAATAACGCCCCGCCAACAGGGGATCCGTGAGCATACAGAGCAGGGTAGGGGAGAGGGAGAGCGTGAGCCGGAACCTAGACTCCCGCTTGGCAGCCTCTCTGAGCAGCCCGAGCAGGGGCAGATAGGTGTCGGTAACAGCCTCGAACAGCCAGTGCTCCTCCAGCTGCCGGGGGTGTTCCGGATGACGGACAAAGGGCAGGTGCGCGTGCAGCAGCAGCGCAAAATGGCCGGGTGCTGTCACCCGTGCCCGGCGGTCTCGAGTACCCCGTTTCACCTTATTTTTCACTCTCAGAGCCCTCCCCAACGCGTCCCGGCAAAGGCACCGCGCGCCGGGAATGCCCTCACTCTGATTGCCAAGCGCGGTAACGCTTGGGCGCGTTTGGGGGGCTCCCTGCGGGCGCGAAGAAATGATTCAATGCCATTGATATGGCAATTACCGCGGGCAAGTACATTCTCGCCATGATGCACTCGGAAATGCTTTTTGTAGCCCATGTCCACCAGCCCGTTGTAGCCTCTCCAGCCGTCCGAGTGGATGATGCTGTCCAGGGCTACCTGGTGGCCCCGGATCGCAGCCTGTGGCTGCTTTTTGGCGGAAGCGTCACAAACCTGGGCGACTCCAATTCGTAACTTCAAGAGTAGCTTACTCGAAGCGTTGGTCCATCAGCAGACCTGCGCCCAACACGTGGCGCTGCGCGCCCGGATCGTGCTGCTTGCCAGCGAAGGCGTCGGCATCCAGCCGAGTGCCACGCACCTGGGCATCGCCCGCACAA
>Ga0209782_1000196_pt1 | contig 23740 bp, 21 predicted proteins | sample WorMetmaBAHAMAS1_FD_187390 | JGI IMG/M metagenome (GOLD analysis project Ga0209782, IMG submission 187390) | Marine gutless worms symbiont microbial communities from Max Planck institute for Marine Microbiology, Germany - Inanidrilus... | ecosystem: Host-associated > Annelida > Digestive system...
ATGCAATACGACCTGGGATACTTCGATCACCAGACATGTAGGCTGGAACCCGTCGAAAACCCATTCGACGCAAAAGTGTTACCCATGTCTTCGGTATAATCTGTAACCCATGTGTCCGGAATGGACCCGTGAGGCGTGGCGGATGGGGTGGGATTCGAACCCACGAGACGCTCTCACGCCTGCCGGTTTTCAAGACCGGTGCCTTCAACCACTCGGCCACCCATCCGCGCTGAGATGGACGCTGCTTAGCAAACGGCCGAGCAGGCGGGAAGGCTGAAATCGCAGCACCGACAACGGGCACCCGACGCCGGTGTTTTTCGGCTGCACTTTGACCGGCATCAATGCACTGCACAATTGGCTTTGGCAAAAACGGATAACGTGGCCGCAAGAGCCGCGGGTGCCCGTGATCTGACCATTTTGGGGCAGCGAATCCCGATTGTATCCCTGCCCAACCAGGCGTACATTTGTGCACCGCACAATCCTGTGTCTTGCGGTCTCGCCGGTCGTCACACGATTGAGACAGGTTTCAGACTAGAAGCGCATGGTGCCGCACACGCACCCACCGTCACCACAGCGTTCGAGGAGTAACGAAAATGGCTGACAAGCCCACCAGCGGCGTCCGGAAGCGCCGGACGCGGTCCACGCCCAGCAAACGCACACCGCGCGCCGCGGCCGCGAAGAAGGGCGTCAGCGTCAAAGGGACGGACGGCGCGGTGACCACCATCGTGGCCAACACGCCTGCCGGGACCGACAAGGCGGCCGAGAAGCAGGCCGCGGCGTTTGGCTTGTCGTGGTTCGACACGATGACGGCCTGGCAGAAGAACGTCAGCGGCGCCATGTCCGGTCAGAGCGCGGCCATGTCCGGCCACACCGCGGGCCTGGAAGCCATGCAAAAGGCCCTGCTTGCGCCGATGCAGGCATGGTCGGGCGCCTTGAGCGGCGGGAAATCGGCGATGCCCGATCCTACCGAAAGCCTGGAAGCCATGCAAAAGGCCTGGCTTGGACCGATGCAGGCATTCACCGGCAAGGCGCTGGCCATGCCGGCGCCGGCCGAGGGCCTGAAAGCGATGCAGGAGACCTGGCTCAAGCCCTTCAAGGCAGCTTCCGAGGCCTTGTCGAAACCCGCGGGCGGCTGGCAGGCCGGCTTTGGGGCGGATGCGTGGGAGTACTGGGTCGACGCGGCCCAGCGCCAGGTCTTGTTCTGGGACACCATGCGCCAGCGCGGCAACATGCTGCTGGAACACAAGGAGAAGGGAAAACCGCCGGTTCTTGATTTCGAATACGAGATGCTGATGGACGGCCGCACGCTGGACCGGCCCGTCAACTATGCGCTGCTGCGCATCATTCCCGACGAGGACGTGACGATCCTGCCGCAGAAGCGGCCCTATGTCATCGTCGACCTGCGCGCCGGCCACGGCCCGGGCATCGGCGGCTTCAAAAAATCGAGCCAGGTCGGCGTCGCCATGCGCGACGGCCATCCGGCCTACTTCGTCACCTTCTTCCCGGACCCCGAACCCGGCCAGACGCTTCAGGACATAGGTGCCGCCGAGGCTTTGTTCCTGGAAGAGGTTGCCCGGCGCCATCCCAAGGCGAAGAAGCCCGTGGTCATCGGCAACTGTCAGGCCGGCTGGGCGGTGGCGATGCTCAGCGCCGCGGCGCCCGACGTGACCGGCCCGATCGTGCTGAACGGCGCGCCGCTGTCCTACTGGGCCGGCGCCGACGGCAAGAACCCGATGCGTTATACCGGCGGCCTGTTGGGCGGCACCTGGCTCGCCTCGCTGGCCAGCGACATGGGCAACGGCATCTTCGATGGGGCCTGGCTGGTGCTCAACTTCGAAAACCTCAATCCTGCCAATACCCTGTGGTCGAAGCAGTACAACCTCTATTCCAGGATCGATACGGAAGGTCCGCGCTTCCTGAGCTTCGAACGCTGGTAGGGCGGGTTCTTCCTGATGAACCGGGAAGAGATGGACTTCATCGTCGAGAACCTGTTCATCGGCAACAAGCTGCAGGAAGGGCTGATCTCCACCGTTGATCGGGAGCTGATCGACCTGCGCAACATCGAGGCACCGATCATCGTCTTCGCCTCGGGCGGCGACAACATCACGCCGCCGCAACAGGCGCTCAACTGGATCGCCCAGGTCTACCGCGACGAAGCCGACATCAAGATCGCGGGTCAGACAATCGTCTATATCCTGCACGAGGACATCGGCCATCTGGGCATCTTCGTCTCCGGCAAGGTTGCCGAGAAGGAGCACGCCAAGATCGTCAGCGTCCTGGGCGACATCGAAAGCCTGCCGCCGGGGCTCTACGAGATGGTGATCGAGGACAAGACACCCGCGACCGAACACGGCGACCTGGTGGACAGCCAGTACTACGTGCGTCTGGAGAAACGGAAGATCGACGACATCCTGAACCTCGGCGTGGATACGACCGAGGAGGACGACTTCCGCTCGGTGGGGCACTGGTTTCCCAAATCAACCAGCGCCTCTACGACCGGACGGTCAGCCCCGTGATCCGTGCGCTGTCAAACGACCAGACGGCGGAAGCCTTGCGCTGGTCCAACCCCAAGCGCATGGAAATCCTGACCATGTCCGACCGCAACCCGTGGATGTGGTGGCTGAAACCCGCCGCGGAACAGGTGCGTGGCCAGCGACGACCCGTCGGCCAGGAGAATTTCTTCCTTGGCCTGGAGAGGCACATGTCCGACCAGATTGTCGGCTGGCTGAACACCTATCGCGATGTGCGCGACGCCGGCTATGAGACGATGTTCAAGGCCATGTACGGATCAACCATGCTGGAAAACGTCCTCTCGCACGGCCTGGAGGAAGCGGAGCGGAAGGGCCGCGAACGGAGCCCGATCGAACGGAAACTCGCCGAATTCGACCGGGAGAAGATCCGCGAGATGGCCGACAAGGGCGGCTTTGTGGACGGTCTTGCACGGATTGTCATGTTGATGTTCGAGGCGCGCGGCTGGTTCGACGAACGTTCGATGCGGATGGCCGATCAAATCCTGCCACACGACGAACGTCTCCGCGGGCTCAGCGACGCAGAGATCGACGAGATTGTCCGGGAGCAGGCCTATGTGGTCTGGGTGGACCACGACCTGGCGCTGAAGACATTGCCGGCATTGTTGCCCACAGAAGAGGACCGGGAGTCGGCGAACCAACTGTTCGCAGCCGTCCGGATGGTTTCTGGCAAGATGACGCCCGAGGAAGCGAAGATCGCGCGGGAAATCTGCGACGTACTCGAACTGTCGTTCGAAGACGCCGCCTGACCGATGTTCGCACAAGCCTTCAACATGTTGCAGGCGATGACCGGGTCCGTCCAATCGGCGGACCCGGTCGACGCTGGGCGCAGCCCGGCGACCATGGGCTTCGCGGCCTTGCCGTTGCCGGGCGCCGCCCTGACGTCGGGCGCTGGGACGGGCAGTGCCGCCACGTTTCCGGCCGTCGACATCATGGCGATCCCGGGCCTGGACATCATGTCCGACGCGGCCGATTACTGGATCGACAGCACCCAGCGCTGGTTCCTGTACTGGGACTGCCTGCGCCGCGCCGGCAACGCGTTTCTCGAAACCGATCCCGACTCAGTTCAGGCATCGTCGGACGAAACAGGCCGTATGGCCGATGACGCCGTCTACGATGACTGGAGCGTCGACGGCCTCACCGTTCGTGCAGTGCGCCCGGACGACGACATAAAGCTCGATCCGGCGAAACGACCGATCGTCTTCTTCGACCCGCGGGCCGGCACCGAGGCCGGGGCAGGGGAGTTGAACGACACCGTGCGCCGGTCGCTCTATGCGGGCCATTTCGTCTATCGAGTGCATCTCGCCGCAACCGATGACGGCAATCGGCCTGGGCGCGAGACGCTTGAGACGGCGGAAGCGGCAATCCTGGAACAGGTTGCGTCGCGGCATCCCGCGGCGACCCGGCCGCCCTGCAGGATCGGACGGTGCGCCGACATCCCGGCACTTGCCGCCCTGTCGTTGCTGGAGGCCGAATGCGTCGGCGCCGAACCGATCGATGCGGTCCCGTCGTCCTATTGGTGCGGCCTCGACCCGGCAAGCCCGTTCCGGGATTCCGCCGCTCTCCTGGGTGGCCAGTGGCTGGCATCGCTCGACCGCGATCTTGGAAATGGGCGGCAGGATGGCTGCACCGCCGCGGCGGTGCCCTACCTGACCGACACCGCCACACGTCTGTGGACCGAACCCTACGCCCTGTATGCCGACATCGATACCGCCGAGCGGACCTATCTCCGCCATGCGCGGCGGCGCGACACGCAGTTCCGGCGGCGCACGGATGCCGTCCGGTTTCATGTGGGCGGACCGGGGCTGGCAGGGGGCGGCGCGCCCGCCGGGACGATGGTGCTGGACGACGGCCGGATGCTGGATATCCGGACGGCGGCTCGCCCCGTGCTGCTGTTTGCCACCGACCACGGCCGTGCCGGCGCGCCCGAGGCATTGGCCCGCCAGGTCAAAGAGGCGTTCGGATCCGTCCAAGCGATCAAGGACGCCGGGCGGGCGGTCATCTTCCGCCAAGACGAGGCAACAGGCCAGCTGGCGGCCCTGATCATGCCGGTCGTCGCCGGCAGCGGGCCGCGGCCAGGTCTCTACGAACTTGTGGCAAGGCCGGTATCGCACCCCGATGCTGGTGGAACACCGGTTCAGCGGGATATAGAGGTGACGCTGGTCCCGCGGTCGTTCCGCGGCGCGGCGCTCTTCCAGGATCGGGCGGGCGCCCCGGAGCCGGCGCTCGCGCGGGCGGCGGATTTCTCCGAGGCGGCCGACTGGTTCTACAAGATCACGCTGCGGCCGGCGCTCAGGAATTGGGCGACCCGCAGCCTTTCGGAGATACGTCGGAACCTGCATCCAGTGCGGGCCTGGCGCGCGTTCCTATCGGACATCAACCCGGTGATGGCCACGATCAACAGAGTCGCGGACCTGGTGCGCGAGGATCGAAGGCCCGCCGCACAGGACAACGATTTCGTTGCCGCCGAAAAGGCGTGTGCGCAGCGGCTTCGGACCGTGCTCGCCACAGTGTTCCGGCTGCGGGACCAGACCCTGCGCACACTCTATCGATTCGCGTTTGAAAACCCCGCATGGTCGATGGTCGGCAGATAAAGACGGTCGGCACGCGCCAGGCACCGCAGGCGGCAAGCGGCATAGGAGGACGACATGGCAGAGAAAAAGAAAGATGGCGGGCCTGGGTGGGTTGAAAACAAGACCTTCGATGAAATCCGGGTTGGCGATTCGACCAGTCTGTCCAAGACCCTGACGCGTGACGACATCTCGCTGTTTGCCGCGGTGTCCGGAGATCTCAATCCGACCCATCTGGACCCCGAATTCGCAGAGGAAAAGGGATTCAACGGCGAGGCGGCGCACAGCATGTGGGCGGGTGCCCTGGTCTCCAGCCTGCTGGGGAACGAACTGCCCGGGCCGGGCACCGTCTACCGCAGCCAGGACCTGACCTTCCGCCGGCCGGTAATGGTCGGCGACACGCTGACGATCACCCTTGAGGTGCGGGAGAAGATGCCGGGCGAGAGCACGGTGTTGCTGGAATGCAAAGGCGTCAACCAGGACGGAAACGAGGTCTTCGAGGGGTCGGCCCGTGTGGTGGCGCCGATCGAGAAGATCAAGGTCAAACGGCCCGATGCGCCGGACGTTCAAGTGACCCGGCACGACGGCTATCGCGAGCTGATGGAGCATGCCGGCTCGCTGGATCCGGTCTCGACCGCCGTCGCGCACCCGTGCGACGAGTCGTCCTTGAAAGGTCCGATCCAGGCAGCCGAGGCCGGTCTCATCGAGCCGATCCTGGTCGGCCCCGAAAGCAAGATCCGCAGCGTTGCGGAAGAATTCGACATCGATCTGAACGGCTACAGGATCGAGGACGCACCGCATAGCCATGCCGCCGCGGCCCGGGCCGTGGAGATCGTGCGGGCCGGCGAGGCGGAGACCTTGATGAAGGGTAGCCTCCATACCGACGAATTGCTGGGCGCGGTGGTCAGCCGTGAGAAGGGGTTGCGCACCGAACGGCGGCTCAGCCACTGCTTCGTGATGGACGTTCCCACCTATCACAAGCCACTGGTCATCACCGACGCGGCGATCAACATCTATCCCGGCCTGGAGGAAAAGGCCGATATCGTCAAGAACGCGGTCGAACTGGCGAAGGCCTTCGGCCTGGAACGGCCCAAGGTGGCGATCCTTTCGGCGGTGGAGACCGTGAACCCGAAGATCCCCTCCACCCTGGAGGCGGCCGCGCTGTGCAAGATGGCCGACCGCGGCCAAATCGCCGGCGCGCTGCTGGACGGACCACTGGCCTTCGACAACGCCATCAGCGCCGAAGCTGCTAAGACCAAACACATCGAATCCGAGGTCGCCGGCGATGCCGACATCTTCCTGGTCCCGGACCTGGAAGCCGGCAACATGCTGGCCAAGCAGTTGTCCTTCCTGGCCAACGCGGAGTCGGCCGGGATTGTGCTGGGGGCGCGGGTTCCGATCATCCTGACCAGCCGCGCCGACACAGTGCGCGCGCGCATGGCGTCCTGTGCGACCGCAGTCATCTTCGCCCATTCCCTGCGTTCCGCAGCGGCCGTGGTCTGAGGAGAGGCCCCATGTCCGATGCCATCGTGGTGGTGAATGCGGGCTCGTCCAGCGTCAAGTTCTCGGTCTATTTGGCGTCGGCGGATGGCGAGCAACGACTGGCGGCAAACGGCATGGCGGACGGGATCGGCACCCATCACGCCTTCAAGGCGAAAGACGACGCAGGCGCGGTACTGATCGAACACCGCTGGCCGCAGGATGCAGCAATCGGCCACGACCAGGTGTTCGCCTTTCTCGGCGACTGGCTGGGCGATTTCCTGGCGGACCACGAGCTCAAGGCGGTGGGGCACCGCGTCGTGCACGGCGGGCAGCACTATGACCGACCGGTGCTGATCGATGATGAGGTCCTGGAACAACTGGACTCCCTGGTGTCGCTCGCACCGCTGCACCAGCCCCACAACCTGACGCCGATCAGGCTGATCCGGGCGGCCATGCCTGACATCCCGCAGGTGGCCTGTTTCGACACGGCGTTTCATCGCGGCCACCGCCGCGCGGTGGACCTGTTCGCCATTCCGCGCGCGATGACCGACGACGGGGTCCAGCGTTACGGCTTTCACGGGTTGTCCTACGAATACATCGCCCGGACCCTGCCCTCGGTGGCGCCGGAAATTGCCGCCGGGAAAGTGGTCACCTGTCACCTGGGCAGCGGGGCCAGCATGTGCGCGATTGAGAACGGGCGCAGCATCGACAGCACCATGGGGTTCACGGCGTTGGACGGCCTGCCCATGGGCACGCGGTGTGGCAGCATCGATCCGGGCGTGTTGCTGCACATGATGCGTGCTTACGATATGGATGCGGCCGACATCGAACGGACGCTGTACCGCGATTGCGGGCTCAAGGGCGTTTCTGGCATCAGCAACGACATGCGTGACCTGGAGGCCAGCGACGACCCGAACGCCGCCGAAGCGCTGGACGTTTTCGTGTTTCAGATCGGCAAACAGCTGGGCGCCCTGGCGGCGGTGCTTGGCGGTCTCGATGCGCTCGTCTTCACCGCCGGCATTGGCGAGCGTTCACCCATGATCAGGCGGCGTGTTTCGGAAGGGGCACAATGGCTGGGGGTGGTTCTGGACGAAGCCGCCAACCAGGCGGGGCAGTCCGTCATATCGACCTCGACCAGCGAGGTGACCGTCCTGGTGATCCCCACGGACGAGGAAATGATGATCGCCATGCACACCGCGGATGTGCTCGGCCAATCCTAGACGGCCATCAGCGGGGACCGCTCGGTCCGACCGTCATTGAACCAACGAAGGGGTAAGGACTTTGGACACGCAGGAAGACCGCCGCCTGGACGGCAAGAAGGGGCTGGTGTTGGGCATTGCCAACGAAAACTCCATCGCCTACGCCTGCGCTGAGGCGTTCAAGTTCCTGGGCGCCGACGTCGCCGTGACCTACCTGAACGAGAAGGCCAAACCCCACGTCGCGCCGCTTGCGGAAAAGCTGGAGGCGCCGATCTTCATGGAATGCGACGTGACCAAGCCGGGTCACCTGGAAGCCGTGTTCGAAGAGATGGAGAGCAAGTGGGGCACGATCGACTTCGCGCTGCACTCGATCGCGTTTGCGCCGCGCGAGGATTTGCATGGCCGCCTCACCGATTGCTCCGAGGAGGGATTCCTCGAGGCGATGGCGGTTTCCTGTCACTCGTTCATCCGCATGGCGCGGCTGGCCGAACCGCTGATGACAAACGGCGGCGCTCTGTTTGCGATGAGCTTCTACGGCGCGGAAAAGGTGGTCGACAGCTACAATGTCATGGGCCCGGTCAAGGCCGCGCTGGAAGGGAGCTGTCGTTACATGGCGGCAGAACTGGGCAAGAAGGGGATCCGCGTCCTGGCAATATCGCCGGGGCCGATCAAGACCCGCGCCGCCTCCGGCCTTTCGGATTTCGACGAGCTTTTGGAAAAGGCGGCAGAGAAGGCGCCAGCCGGACAGCTCGTCAGCATAGAGGATGTGGGAATCATCAACGCCTCGCTGGCGACCCCGACGGACAAGCTGTTGACCGGTGCGACCATCTACGTCGACGGCGGTTATCACATCATGGGGTGAGGTGCCTGCGCACGCGGGCCGGAAACGAAGAACGCGGGCCGTGGGGCCCGCGTTTTTTGCGTTTCACCAGGAGCGCGCCTAGCTGCCGGCGCCGGAACGGTCCCAGTATTCCGTGTTGACCCGTCCCATGAAGATATCGTGCGCACTTCCCAGGCAGTTGCGCAGGCTGGTGCTGCCCGCGCGCGTCAAGGCATGGCAGCGCTGATAGGCGTCGCGGACCATTTCCACGGCCGCACCCTGGCCTGTGCGTTCGCCGATCGCATCGTCCCAGACGGCATCGCGCGCGGCATCACTGGCGCGGCCCAGCGGCGGCAGGCTGTTCGCCATCCTGGCCGTCAGCTGGGCGGCATCGATCCGTTCCTTACGTTCCGCCAGCACATTGCCCGCCATGGCCAACAGCGGCCCGGACGCGATCTGGATGTCCGCGTCGGTCTGCGGACGCGGATCACCGGGAACCGGCTCGGGCACCAAGGCCACATGGCGGTCGACCGAAAGCGCGATCCGCTTCACACCCAGGCTGCGCAGAAGGTGCGCCGGGGCCGAAATGCGGATTGCCGAATGCCCGCGCAGGGAGCGCACCGTGAACCGCTCGTCGATCGACAGCGCAACGCGCCTGCCTTCCACGGTTTCGCCGACCGCCGTCATGGCGTCCGGATCGTGAATCAGGTAGCGTTTACCCTTCGCGGGAGACGCGCGATGCTGCTGCAGGCAGATGGTGCTCAGGTCGGCGCTGCAGACGCTGCGGTCGCACTGCAATTCGATGGGCTCCAGGGTCGCGACCAGTCCAAGCACCTGCGGCGGCGCCTGGGCGGACAAACTGCCCATGACCAGCAAGGGAGCCGACAGGATGGCGGCCGATAAACGCTTGATCACACTACACCTTCCTTTCCAATCGCCGGCCCTCGGCCGGGCAATGACGGACGCAAGCTTAGCACGTTCCGCGCGGCCTGCCGAGTCGGGGCAGGGGCGCCATCTTGGCCCACTGGTGCCGGTACCGCGTTATCCCCGATCAATCCGGTACCCCAGATAGATATGACCGATCCGGTGCCGACTCCACACACAGAACCTTGCGGCGGGCAGGTGGCGTGACGCGCGTTCTCTCGCGGTTTGTCTGGGCTGCCGCCGCACTCCTGGCGCTGACGGCAAGTCAGCCGCTGGCCGGACGCGATGGGTTGGTCGACCTGGAACTGGTGCTGGCCGTCGACACGTCCTCCAGCGTGTCCGAGCATGAGTTCGCGCTGCAGGTCCTGGGTCTGGCCGAGGCATTCCAGGACCCGGCCGTCATCGCCGCAATCGAAGACAGCGCACCGAACGGGATCGCCGTCAGCCTGGTGCAATGGTCAGGAGCGGGGTGGCAGGAACAGACGGTGCCGTTTTCCTTCGTGAACGATGCCACATCCGCCTATCTCCTGGCCGGACGGATTGCCGCCACCAAGCGCGCCATCATCGGCGGCCCCACGGCGCTGGGGGCGGCCATCGACTATGCCGCCAAGCTGATGGCCGGGAACGCCTTCGCCGGTGCCCGGCAGGTGATCGACATCTCCGGCGACGGCGTCAACAACCACGGTCTGTCACCGGTGGTCGCGCGTGCCAGGGCGGTGGCACGCGGCATCACGATCAACGGGCTGGCGATCCTGAACGAAGAACCGACCCTGGACCGCTACTACACAACGCAGGTGATCGGCGGTGCCGGCGCGTTCCTTCTGACAGCCAACGATTTCGAAGCCTATCGACGCGCCATCCGGATCAAGCTGATTCGCGAGATCAGCACGGTCCCGATGACCTGAAACTCCGCTTGCAAATGCGGCGCGTTAATTCGAAAACAAGGAGTGTGCCCTTCACTGGCCGCGCTGCGTGGCCGGAGCCTGCACATCGACCCGTCCCCGCAACACTAGAGACCCGGAGTGCCCACCGCGTGCATCGCCTTCGTCCTCTTCTCGCCTTCGCGGCCCTCATGCTGGCGCCGGCCGCAGCGCATGCCCAGGAAGACTTCGCAACGTGGCTGACCGCCCTGCGGGCGGAAGCGCGCAGCCAAGGTATTTCCGATCAGACACTGAACGCCGCGCTGGATGGCATCGCGCCGATCCAGCGCGTGATCGAGCTGGACCGCGACCAGCCGGAATTCACCCAGACATTCTGGACGTATCTGGGCAAGCGGGTCAGCGCGAGCAGGATTGAGCGCGGCCGCGCGCTGTTGAAGAAGAACGCGGACCTGTTGCGCCGCATCCAGGCCCAGTACGGCGTGCAGGCCAGGTTCCTGGTTGCGTTCTGGGGACTGGAGACCAACTTCGGGCAATACATGGGGTCGTTTCCGGTGATCGGCTCCCTGGCCACGTTGGCGCACGACCCGCGCCGCAGCGATTTCTTCCGGGCCGAACTGCTCGACGCGCTGCGGATCGTCGAAGGGGGACATGTGTCGCCCGCGAGCATGAAGGGGTCCTGGGCCGGCGCCATGGGGCAGCCGCAGTTCATGCCAAGCACATTCGTCCGGCACGCCGTGGATGACGACGGCGACGGCAAGCGCGATATCTGGAACAGTCTGCCGGACGTCTTCGCGTCGGCATCCAACTTCCTGAAACGTTCGGGCTGGCAGGAAGGCGAAACCTGGGGCAGGGAGGTCACGCTTCCGTCGGGATTCGATCTGGAGCTCGGTGGCCTGAAGCTGCGCCGGACCCTGGACGAGTGGCAGCGCCTTGGCGTCAGGCACGCGAACGGCAGCGATCTGCCGCGGGTCGCCGGCATGCAGGCGTCGCTGATCCTGCCAGGAGGCCACCGCGGCCCGGCATTTTTGGTCTATCAGAACTTCAGAACCATCATGGTCTGGAACCGGTCAATCCTTTACGCCATTGCCGTCGGCCACTTGGCCGACCGGCTGGTTGGGCTGGGTCCGCTTGTTGTGGCGAAAGCGCCCGTGGACGACCGGCCGCTGAGCCGGACGCAAGTGGTCGAGATCCAGACGGCCCTGGCGGCACGGGGCTTCGCGCCAGGTGAACCCGACGGGGTCGTCGGCCCGATGACGCGGCAGGCCATCAAGGCTTATCAGCGCCAGACCGCGCTGCCGCCGGACGGCCATGCAGACCACGCGTTGTGGCAACGCCTGAATGCCGGCCAGTAACGAAAGCGTGCCTTGGTTTCGACCGAATTGCGCCGGAGGATGGGGATCGGTGAGATGACCCACCATATTCACCGCTTCCTGGCGACAGAGGCACAACATCTGGACATGCGAGTGGTCTCGATCCTGACGCCGGCGGCGCGGCGTTCCCTCCGCCTTTCCGGCGTGTTGTGCACCGCAGGCCTGTTGGCCCTGGGCGGCTGCGCCCAGGTCGAGTTCATCAGCCACGCAACGAAAGAGATGCGCGGCACCACGGACGAACTGCCCGCCGCGGACGGGAACTACAAGATCGGGCGCCCGTATCAGATCGACGACATCTGGTACTACCCGCGCGAAGACTTCGAGTACGTCGAAACCGGGATCGCCTCCTGGTACGGACCGAACTTCCACGGAAATCAGACCGCCAACGGCGATGTCTTCGACCAGAACGAGATCACCGCCGCACATCGGACGCTGCCGATGCCATCGATGGTACGGGTGACCAACCTGGAGAACGGCCGATCGCTGACGGTGCTGGTCAACGACCGCGGCCCGTTCGCACGAGGCCGGATCATCGACGTGTCCCGGCGCACGGCGCAACTTCTCGGGTTCGAGCGTCAGGGCACGGCGAAAGTGCGCGTGGAGATCCTGGCCGACGAGAGCCGGCGCCTCGCATTGGCCGCGCAGGGTCTGGACCAGGCAGCGGCCTCGCCGGAGGCCGCGCCCTCCATCGCAGTGACCAGCCAGGAACTGGAACCGCCGCCGGGAACCGCGTCGTCGGAACCCGCGTCGCCGCAATACGCGGTCGCCGCCGTGGATGCGCCCACGGTAGACGTGGAACCGGCCGGCGGCGATGCGCTGCCGCAGCCGGACGGCCGGGTCACGGTCGTGTCCGTGGACCCGGGCACCTCGGTTTATATCCAGGCCGGAGCATTTTCCCAGTATCACAACGCGAACCGGACGCGCGCCATCCTGTCACAACTGGCGCCCGTCGAGATCACCCAGGTCGAGAGCGATGATGTCCCGCTGTTCCGCGTCAGGGTCGGGCCGATCGCGTCGGTCGAGGACGCGGACCGGCTGCTCGCGCAAATTGCCGCTTCGGGCTATCCTGATGCCCGGATCATCGTAACGGAGTAATCTCACACCGGAGCAACCAGCGCCGCGCGTTCCGGCCTAAGCGGACCCCGGACGGCCGGCACGGATTGCTGCGGATGCTCCTCATCTCAGGACGACGCCATGGCACGCATTCGATTTGTTATTGTCCTGCTGGCTGCAGCGACCCTGTCAGCCGCATTCACCCTTCAGGCACAGGCCTTCGACACCCCGGCCAAGCAGGCGCTGTTGCTGGACTTCAGCACAGGAGCCGTCCTGCTGGAGAAGAACGCCGACGAGCTGATGTATCCCTCGTCGATGACCAAGATGATGACCGTGCACCTGTTGTTCGAGAAGCTGCGCGACGGCAGCCTGTCGCTCGAAGACACCCTGCCGGTCAGCGAAAAAGCATGGCGCAAGGGCGGCTCGAAGATGTTCGTGGAGGTCGGCAAGAACGTCCGTGTCGAAGACCTGATCCGGGGCATCACGGTTCAGTCCGGCAACGATGCCACGATCGTGGTCGCCGAAGGCCTTTCCGGCAGCGAAGATGCCTTCGCGGAAGAAATGACAACGGCGGCACGAAGGCTGGGGATGACCGGCTCGCAGTTTCGGAACGCCAGCGGCTGGCCCGACCCGGATCACTACACGACGGCCCGTGATCTGGCGATCCTGGCCATGGCGACGATCCGCGAGTTTCCGGACTTCTATCACTACTATGCCGAGGAGGTCTTCACCTTCAACGGGATCAAACAGCGCAACCGCAACCCGCTGCTGTACAAAGGCATTGGCGCCGACGGCCTGAAAACCGGCCACACCGAAGCCGCCGGCTACGGCCTGGCGGCTTCCGCCGAGCGCAAGGAGCGCCGTTTGGTGCTGATCCTGAACGGCATGGACTCCGAGTCACAGCGCGCGACGGAATCGGAGCGGGTCATGGCCTGGGGCTTCCGGGAGTGGAACAACTACACCCTGTTCCAGTCGGGCGACACGGCTGTGGACGCCCCCGTCTGGCTGGGCGAAAGCTCCACGGTGCCGCTGATCATGGGGGACGATATGGTGCTGACCCTGCCCCGCAAGGCGCGGCAGGAGATGAAGGTGGCCGTGCGTTTCGAAGAGCCGATCCCCGCACCGGTCAGCGCAGGGACGCCGGTGGGAACGGTGGTTGTCACCGCCCCGGGCACGGAAACGATCGAGGTCCCGGTGCTGGCAGGCGCGGATGTGGCGGTTCTCAGCCCGTTCGGGCGGGTGGCCGCGGCCTTTGAATACCTGGTATGGGGCGGCGGCGAGTAAGTCATGACACCGCCGTCTGACGGCAGTAGTGCCGCTGCGGCAACGGAACCGCCGCCGCGGGAAAACCCGGCTTTGATTGGCCACGCGCGGGCGGAACGTATTCTCCTGGATTGCTGGAACAGCGGCCGCTTGCCGCACGCTTGGCTGATCGGCGGGCCGCCCGGGATCGGCAAGGCCACCTTGGCCTTTCGGTTTGCGCGGTTCGTGCTTGCCCAGGGCGACGGGCCGGCGCTGTTGCCGCCGGACCAGCTTGCCATCGAACCTGAAAGCGGAACGTTCAGCCGGGTGGCGTCCGGCGGCCATGCAGACCTGATGACCTTGCAGCGGGTCCCCGACCCGAAACGCGGCACGCTGACCGCGGGAATCCCGGTCGACCTGGTGCGCCAGGCCCTTCGGTTCGCCCGGCTGACCCCGGCGGAGGCAGCGTGGCGGGTGATCGTGGTCGACACGGCCGACGACCTGGCCCCGGCGGGTGCCAATGCCCTCTTGAAGGTGCTGGAGGAACCGCCGGCCAACGCGCTTTTCCTGCTGGTCAGCCATGCGCCGGGCCGACTGCTTCCCACCATCCGGTCACGCTGTCGGCGGCTGGACCTTGCCCCCCTTGCAGTCCCGGACCTGGCCGAGTTGCTGCAACGCTACCGCCCCGCGCTCGATCCGGAGACGGCGAAGGTCCTTGCGGGCCTGGCCGAAGGCAGTATCGGGCAGGCGGCGCGGCTGGCAGATGAGGGCGGGGTGGCCCTCTACGGCGATGTAATGCGGACCATCGCCTCGTTGCCGAACCTGGACCCGAAGTCCCTGCAACAGCTTAGCGAACGCCTGGGGGGCCGCGGCGCCGCGGCGGAAGCAGCGTTCCGCACCTTCGCCGGCCTGCTGGAGTGGTGGTTTCAGCGGTTTCTCAGGGCACTGGCCAGGGGCGAGACGCCTGAAGGCCTGGTGGCGGAAGAGGAGGGCTTGCATGCACGTCTGTCCGCGCAGGCCGACCTTGATCGCTGGCTGGAGGTGTGGGAGAAGGTCACCGGCCTGCTCTCGAAGGCGGGAGCGCCGGCCAACCTAGACCGAAAACAGGTGGTTTTGGGTGCCTTCCTCGCCATGGAGGCGGGCGTCAGGCGCCCTTGACGGTGCGGGCACGGCCCGGCCTGTCCCAGGCTCTCGGTTCGGCCCTGGCAAGAGGATAAACGCATCGTGTCCAAGCGGTTCTACGTCACGACGGCGATTTCGTACGTCAACGCCAAGCCTCATCTGGGGCACGCCTACGAGGCCATTTCGACCGACGTGATCGCCCGGTTCAAGCGCCTGGACGGCTACGATGTCTGGTTCCTGACCGGCACCGACGAACACGGCCAGAAGGTCGAGGAAACCGCCAGGGCGGCGGGCCAGGATCCCAAAACCTTCTGCAACGATGTCGCCGGCAGTTTCCGGGAGATGGACGCCCTTCTGGACATCTCCAACGACGACTTCATCCGCACCACCGAGCCACGGCACCGCCGCGCCAGCCAGGGCCTTTGGCAGCGCCTGGCCGAGGCCGGCGACATCTATATGGGCCAGTATGAAGGATGGTATTCCGTTCGGGACGAAGCGTTCTTCGCGGAAAACGAACTGACAAAGGACGAGGAGGGCAATTATCTGGCGCCCTCGGGCGCGCCCGTGCGATGGCTTGAAGAGCCCTCCTATTTCTTCCGGCTTTCCGACTATACCGACCGCCTGCTGGCCCACTACCAGGCCAATCCCGACTTCATCCTTCCCCATTACCGACGCAACGAAGTGGTCAGCTTCGTCAGCCAGGGGCTGACCGACCTTTCGATTTCGCGGACCAGCTTCGATTGGGGTGTGCCGGTGCCCGGCGACGACGACCATGTGATGTATGTGTGGCTGGACGCGCTGACCAACTACGTCACCGCACTGGGATTCCCGGACGAGGACGAGCGGAAGTTCGCCGATTTCTGGCCTGCGGACCTGCACGTGATCGGCAAGGACATCCTGCGTTTTCACGCGGTCTATTGGCCGGCCTTCCTGATGTCGGCGGGCCTTCCGCTGCCCAAGCGGGTGTTTGGGCACGGCTTCCTGACCGTGCAGGGCCAGAAAATGTCCAAGTCCCTGGGCAATGTGCTGTCGCCGGACGATCTGGTCTCCGAGTTCGGCCTGGACCAGATCCGCTACTTCTTGATGCGCGAAGTGCCCTACGGCAATGACGGGTCGTTCTCCCGCGAAAGCATGATCAACCGGATCAACAGCGACCTGTCGAACGACCTGGGCAATCTGGCACAGCGGGTTCTGTCGATGATCGCCAAGAACTGCGGCGCCGCGGCACCGCAGCCCGGCCCGTTGTCGGCCGAGGACGAAGCGCTGCTGACGGCGGCACGCGACGTCCTTCCGAAGATGCGCGAGGCGATGGAAGTTCAGGCGATTCACAAGGCGCTGGAGGCGGTCTGGCGGGTGGTCAGCGACGCGAACCGCTACGTGGACGCCCAGGCGCCATGGGCGCTGCGCAAGTCCGACCCTGACCGCATGGGGACGGTGCTCTACGTTCTGGCCGACGTGATCAGGATGCTGGGCATCTACGTTCAACCCGTTGTGCCAGGGTCCGCGGGCCGGCTGCTGGATCAGCTTGCGGTCGCGCAGGATGCCCGGCGCATCGCCGACATCGAGACGGCGCTGGTCCCGGGGACTCCCTTGCCTGCGCCGAAGCCCGTCTTCCCGCGCCACGCGGACGCGGAAACGGCCTGAAGCCGGCCTTTCGCGCGCCGGAGACCGGGGTCAGATCGCAATGCTTGTCGACAGCCACTGCCACCTGGACTATCTGGAGGCCGACCACGATCTCGATGCCATCGTGCGCCGGGCCGGGCAGGCGGGTGTCGGCACGATGGTTACCATCTGCACCAAGGTGTCCCAGGCCGACCGGATCCGGGACATCGCCGCGCGCTTCGCCAATGTTGTCTATTGCTCGGTCGGCGTCCACCCGCACGAGGCGGCCCCGGAAGGCGCAGTGACAACGAACCAGCTGGTGGCGCTGGCGGCCCATCCGAAGGTGGTGGGTATCGGGGAAACCGGCCTCGACTACTATTACGAGCATAGTCCACGGGAAAGACAGAAAGAGAATTTCCGGCGGCATATCGCGGCGGCACAGGAGACCGGCCTGCCGCTGATCGTCCATACCCGCGACGCCGATCAGGACACCATGGATATCCTCGAAAGTGAATACGAAATCAAACCCTTAACCGGCGTTATTCACTGCTTCTCGGCATCACGTGCCCTGGCGGACAGGGCACTTGCCCTGGGTTTCTATATCTCGCTCTCGGGCATCGTGACCTTCAAGTCGGCGCGGGACATTCAGGCGACGGCCCAGGCAGTTCCCGCGGACCGGCTGCTGGTGGAAACTGACGCGCCCTACCTGGCCCCGGTGCCCCACCGCGGCAAGACGAACGAGCCTGCCTTTGTCCGCCATGTCAGCGCCTTCGTGGCCGATCTTCGTGGCGTGTCACGGGAGGCCTTCGAGCGCGAGACCACGGCGAACTTCCACCGGCTGTTTTCCAAGGCCGCCCCTGTGCCGGAACCCGCGCCATGAAGGCGACGATCCTGGGCTGCGGGACATCCAGCGGCGTCCCTGTGATCGGGCTTGGTTGGGGGGATTGCGACCCGCAAGAACCCAGGAACCGGCGCCGACGCGCCTCGATCCTGGTCGAGTCCCACGAGACATGTCTACTAGTAGATACAACGCCCGATCTACGAGAGCAGTTGATCGATGCGGAAGTGAAACACCTGGACGCGGTGCTCTACACCCATGCCCATGCAGACCATTGCCACGGCATTGACGACCTGCGTGCGCTGGCTCTGCCAGCTCGCGGGGAGCCCGCTGCCGACCTACGGCACCAGCGAGCATCTGGACGAGCTTCGGGCGCGTTTCGCCTATGTGTTTACGCCGATCCAGGGCGATTTCTACTACAAGCCGGTGCTCCAGCCGCACGACGTCAGCGGGCCGTTCCGGGTGGGCGACATCGACGTGCTGCCGTTCCAGCAGGACCACGGGCCGCGGCGAACGCGGTTAACGACTAGAACGGAATTAGTCCGCACCAGGACTGGGGTTAAACGTCACATTAACCCTGTTGGCCCATAGTCCGCGCCAAATGTCGGGATCGAACTCATATGCGCGCAACCCGGGCTTTGCGTCATTCCTGCCGGCGATCGCCTTGACGCTGATCAGTGCCGTCGCCTTGGGGACCGCCCAGATGCGCCCTTCGGACAAGGCCGGCGATCAGGTGGCAGTCATCTTCGGCCCCGGGACAGGCCTGGCTGAAGCGATTTCCCAGATCGGCCGCGCCGAGGGCACGGTCGTGCGCGTCGGTGCCTTCTCCAACATCGTCGTCGCCGTCGGTTCCGCACCGGATTTGATCGATCGTGTCAAAGAGAAGGGGGCCTGGCTGGTCGTCGACCCCCGCGGTCTGGGTGGTTGCTTCATCGAATCCGGCACCATCAAGACAGTCGAAAAGTCGTAAGGTAACGGGAGTAGCCCCATGAATGCGTTGTCGCAGATCCGCGAGTTTGCCTCCAAGTCGGTCACGATCTTCTTCTGGATCAACGTGCCTATCCTGGCCGGTGCAGGCGACCTCACCGGCGGAGACGCCTGGATCTTCGCAACGGAGGAGCCCTTGCCGTTCTTGCCATGCATGGTCGCGCTGGTCGCGCACAAGATGAAGCCCAGTGCGCCCGCAACGCGCTATTTCCGATGGTGATGGTGGCGCTGTTCGTCTACGCGTTCAGCGCTCATCCCTGGCAGATCGACATGCACATGTACTTCTTCGCGGTGCTGGCGATGACGGCGGCCTTCTGCGACTGGCGCGCGATCGTCGTGGCAGCCTTCACGGTCGCGGTGCACCATCTCGCCCTGAACCTGGTGCTGCCCACCGCGGTCTTTCCGGAAGGGGCCAGCATTGTCCGTGTCCTTGTCCATGCTGTCATCGTGGTTGCCCAGTCTGCCGTGCTGATCTGGTTGACGATGCGCATCGTCGCGGCGTTCGAACAATCGGAGACGGCGCTGGAGGATGCGGAAAAGGCGCGCCAGGAAACCGAACGGATGGCTGCAAAACAGGCCCAGGCAGAGCGAGCAGCGCAGGAAGAAAAACACAATGAAATGAAAGAGTTGGCGGATCACTTTGACGAAAAGGTCGGGCAACTCGTGGCAAAGCTGAACGAAAAAACGGGCGAAATGCGGACGACGGCCCATGACATGATGTCGGCGATGCGCGACACCTCGGAAGAAAGCGTCGCCACTGTCGGCGTTGCCGAGAACGCATCGGACAGCGTGACCCTGGTGGCATCGTCAGCCGAGGAAATGCAGTCATCGTCGAAAGAGATCGCCCAGCAGGTCAGCCGCTCGGCCGAGATCTCCAAGGCGGCCGTTTCCAGTGCCGAAAAGACCGACCGCACGGTCCAGGGCCTTGCCGAGGCGGCCGACAAGATCGGCGACGTCGTCAACCTGATCAGCGACATCGCAGAACAGACGAACCTCCTGGCGCTGAACGCGACCATCGGGTCCGCGCGCGCCGGCGAAGCCGGCAAGGGGTTCGCCGTCGTCGCCAACGAGGTCAAGAACCTGGCCGGCCAGACGGCAAAGGTCACGGAGGACATCTCTGCAGAGATCGGTCACATGCAGGCGATCACCAACGACGCCGTATCGGCGATCAAGGAGATCCGCGACACCATCGTGGAGATCGACTCGGTCGCGACCAGCATCTCCGCAGCGGTCGAGGAACAGGCCACGGCGATGCAGGAGATCGCAGCAGGAGATCGCGCGCAGCACCCAGCAGGCGGCACAGGGCACGGAGTCGGTGAAGGACAAGATGTCACGTATCCGGGAGATCACCGACAACAACGGCAACTCAGCCGGCGCCGTGGCCCCAGGCGGCCGACGCGCTGAGCGAGCAGGCCGGTACCTTGCGTCAGGAGGTCGACGCCTTCATCAAAAACGTCCGGGCGGCCTGACGCGCCGCCGGCATTGAGGCCGCAGGCCGGGACACGCCGCAGGCCCCTTCCTGGCTGATGCGGCATTTTCCATAATATACATTATGCGTATTATTGGGGTTGTCCACAGGCCTAGCCTGAAATGTCTCCGCGAACACGCGCAGCAGTCGCCGCGCCTCCTCGTTGTGTGCGGCATGCTGTATCAGCCCCTTGGTCACGTCGGCTGCGAAGCTGACCGCCTCCCCCTTTCCTCTCAACGCAAACTCGTCGGAGATCTGCGCAAGATCGTCGTGCACGATCCGACGCGCCATGACGTTGAGTTGAGACTTTACGAACCTGTTTTTCGCACGCCACTTCGCCTGGGCTTTTGCGGTAGCCATATATCTCTGATGTCCCCATGCGCTCCCTTGGGTTGCGCCGCAATGCCCCTTTTGTTGCGGCTAAGCCTAGCTTCCGACCTTGCGCTCCCGTGCCATCTCGCGCAAGGTCGCCCCCATGGATTCCAACCTGAATCGCTTGCTCAATATCATGGCGAGTCTGCGCGACCCGGTAAAGGGTTGCCCATGGGACGTCGACCAGAGCTTTGCAACAATTGCCCCCTACACCGTTGAAGAGGCTTACGAAGTCGCGGATGCAATCGATCGTGGCAATATGCACGACCTCCGCGAAGAACTCGGGGACCTGTTACTGCAGGTGGTGTTCCACGCCCGAATGGCGCAGGAATTGGGGCTTTTCGACTTCGAATCAGTGGCAAGAACGATCGCCGACAAAATGGTCGAACGACACCCGCACGTGTTCTCTGACGACGACTGGCATTCGGCCGATGCGGTGCGGACGGGATGGGAGGGGCTGAAGGCGCGCGAGCGTGCCGAGAAGGCACGCAAGAACGGCGACAGCGCTTCTGCCATCGACGGTGTGGCGTTGACCCTGCCCGCTCTGATGCGGGCGGAAAAGCTGACCAGAAGGGCGGCGCGCGTCGGCTTCGACTGGGCTTCCGCGGATCAGATCTTCGCCAAGATCGAAGAGGAGATCGCCGAGCTGCGCGCCGAGATCGCCGCGGACACACCGCGCGAGCGGCTGCTGACGGACGAACTGGGCGACCTGCTGTTCTGCATCGCCAACCTGGCGCGCCACCTCAAGCTGGACCCGGAAGCGGCCCTGCGTTCAACCAACGCAAAGTTCGACCGCCGGTTCCGCGCGATGGAGACCGGGATCACCGCGACGGGCCGCAGCCTCGACGAGGCCTCTCTGGAGGAAATGGAAGCGGGCTGGCAGGCGGCGAAGGCCGGGGAAGGCACGGAGCCAACGCCGGACTGAGAGCCGTTCTTGCGCCGCTTAGGGGTTCGCCAGCAGGTGAATCAGGCTGGAGGTATCCCAGCGTCCCCCGCCGCGCTGCTGCACCTGGGCATAAAACTGGTCCACCAGCGCCGCCAGCGGAAGTCGTGCACCGTTGGAATTCGCCTCTTCCAGACAGATGCCCAGATCCTTGCGCATCCAGTCGACAGCAAAGCCGAACTCGAACTCGCCTTGGCACATGGTTTGGCCGCGGTTCTCCATCTGCCACGACTGAGCGGCGCCCTTGGAGATCACCTCGATCACCTTGTCCATGTCCAGCCCGGCCTTCATGCCGAAGTTCAAGGCCTCCGCAAGCCCTTGGACGACGCCTGCGATGCAAAGCTGGTTGACCATCTTCGTCAGCTGGCCCGCACCGACCGGACCCATGAGTTTGCAGGCCCGTGCGAAACAGTCGATCGCCGGTTCCGCCGCGTCGTAGTGTGCCTGTTCGCCGCCGCACATCACTGTCAGCACCCCGTTCTCGGCACCGGCCTGGCCGCCGGACACCGGTGCGTCGACAAAACCGATGTTGCGTTCGCCCGCAACGGCGGCCAGCTCGCGCGCAACATGCGCCGATGCCGTGGTGTGGTCTATCAGCACGGACCCGGCAGCCATCCCGGCCAGCGCACCGGTGTCGCCCAGAATCACCGAACGAAGATCTTCGTCGTTGCCGACGCAGCTGAAAACCAGATCCGCCCCTTCGGCAGCCTCTCGCGGTGTCGCCGCCGCGCTGCCGCCATGCTCCTGGGCCCATTTCTCGGCCTTTGCGGCGGTGCGGTTGTAGACGGTCACTTCGTGATTGCCCTTGGTGCGCAGGAAACCTGCCATCGGGTAACCCATGACGCCCAACCCGATAAACGCTGCCTTTGCCATTGTTGATTGGCCTCCATGCCTTTGTTAGCGGTGTATCGCTGGCCGGCGAGGGACGGTTATGACAAGATGTATGCCAAGATGCGATATATCAATCCACGATGCGGAAAACTCAGTCGGTCGACAGAAACGACTGCAGCTCGCCCCAGACCTCTTGGTTGGCCGCAGCAAGCAGCACCGCGACCCGGTCGCCCGGACGGTATGGCGCCCGATCAAGGCGCCCCGCGCGGCCGCCGGCCTCCTCAAGGATCAGCACGCCGGGCACATGGTCCCAGGGCCACAGCCGCCGGTACAAGGAGAAGTGCCGGGTGCCGTCGGCCATCGCCAGGAAGTCATGGCCTGCGCACCGAAGCGATGAAACCTCCGCAAATCGTCGGCTGCGCGCCTTCAGGCGCGATCGTTGCTCGCGGGGCCAGAACCCGAGATTGATCGACCCGACAAGCTGGTCCAGCACCGCCGGCGGGGCCGGGATGGTCAGCCGGTCGCCCCGATAGAAGGCCCCCGCACCCTTCTCCGCCAGCGCGGTGTCCCCTGAGATCGGATCGTGGATCCAGGCCACACAGGTCTCGCCACGGATGATCAGGCCGACCATCATGCAGAAGACGGGCCTGCCTTTCGAGAAATTGTACGTCCCGTCCACCGGGTCGATAACCCAAACGGCGTCTTCGCTTTCGAAGTGCTCGAGGATCTCGGGCCGCTTCGAGAATGCTTCCTCGCCGACGACCCGCGAACCCGGCAACAGCCCGCCAAGGATCGACGTCAGCCTGTGTTCCGCGTCAATGTCGGCGACGGTCACCACGTCGCCCGGTGCCTTCTCCATAACCTCGCCGGCCTGCAACGCGCGGAAGCGCCGCAGAACGTCAAGCGCAGCGGTTTCAGCCAGGGTTTCGCTCACCCGCTCGGGATTGGCAAGTCGCATCGTGCGCGGTCCTTAAATCGGAATGGGCCGCGCCAGAGACGGCGCGGCCCAAACTTCAACGAGGTTCCGTAAGGCGGAGCCTTACATCCCCATGCCGCCCATGCCGCCCATGTCGGGCATGCCGCCAGGCGCGCCACCGGCGCCCTTGGGCTCGGGCTTCTCGGCAACCATCGCCTCGGTCGTGATCAGCAGGCCGGCGACCGACGCCGCATCCTGAAGGGCCGTCCGCACGACCTTGGCCGGGTCGATGATACCGGCCTTGACCAGGTCACGGTACTTGCCTTCCTGGGCGTCGAAGCCCCAGCTCTGGTCCTTGCTCTCCTGGAGCTTGCCGACCACCACGGCGCCGTCGGTTCCGGCGTTGTCCGCGATCTGCCGGGCCGGCCAGACGACAGCGCGGCGAACGATGTCTACACCGACCTTCTGTTCGTCGTTGACGGTCGCCAGCTTGTTCAGGACACGGCTGGCGTACAGCAGTGCAACACCGCCGCCCGGAACGATGCCCTCCTCGACCGCGGCGCGGGTCGCGTGCATCGCGTCGTCGACGCGG
>Ga0209782_1000197_pt1 | contig 23727 bp, 16 predicted proteins | sample WorMetmaBAHAMAS1_FD_187390 | JGI IMG/M metagenome (GOLD analysis project Ga0209782, IMG submission 187390) | Marine gutless worms symbiont microbial communities from Max Planck institute for Marine Microbiology, Germany - Inanidrilus... | ecosystem: Host-associated > Annelida > Digestive system...
GTCTGTCTGTGACGTTTGTGCATTGTGGTTACAGGGTGCAATGGATCCCGGATACCTTTGCATGCTTGGATAGATGGGTGTCTTTGCTACATACTGGCAACGCCTCACCCTGATCGTCGGATGGGATGATGCCGAGATTTCTGGTGGAAGAGGGGAGGGGTCATCTCGCACTATCCTAGCCACTGCTAGGCCCTCTTGTTTTTATTGGCGCACCCTGTAGACTGTTCGGCAGACAGGCCGGGCGGGCTGGCTGAATAATGTTAATGAGTGTCTCCACCCGTTTGAAGTTGATCCTACACAATGTAGAGGATTGGATTCACACGATAGAATATTTAATAAGTCTGTGGATTCATTCACAATACGGAAAGAAAGAAGGTACGAAGAACCGTGTTACATTGTCACTGCTCATTGTCGTTCTATTTTTAGCTGGAGGTCACGTGAAAGGTCAGCATGACTCGTGGGCACGTTTTGCGGTCATTACGTACGACAGCGACAGTGGACAGTTTGTGTTCTACGCCATTCGATGGAACTACGTCATATCATCATACATCTGTCAGCTGCAGCAGCAAGGTCTGACCACGAATGTTTGTCTGTCAATGAGTCTGTGTGGAAGTAAGCTAGTAAGTAAGTAAGTAAGCTTCTAAGGCACACCAGTGACAATGTGCAGAGATCTACTATAACCTAAACATAATTATGTCCCTTCACTGCTTGACTGAAATGTCTGTGATATTTATATCCTGCCGCAGTTATGATGGCAAGGCGTAGCACGCACATGGGTGTCAGGTGTGTATGTCCATGCTCTACAAGAAAAACGACTTGAACTATCAACACCAGAGTCGGCAGATACATCGCAGGCCTGGCATGGGCCTGAATGTCATCATAGGACTGACTGACTGCACTTTTTCCTTTTTTATTTCTAGTTTCATATTTGCATCATGTCGAATTCGCTAGTCTGTATATCATGTTTTGGTACCTTTTGACTTCAGTCCTTGACCGCTCAACAGTGGTGACATGGCGATCACGATTTGTGAGTTCGCCCCTCTCTGCAATGTGGTCTATTATTAAATTTCTTATTTCACGAACTGTTGATGACATTGCAGGTGCTGGCTGTGCTGCTGGTGAGCTGTCGCTGAACTCCAAGTGCTACAGAAAGTTTGACAGTCCAAGTCGAGTGACGTGGTTCAGTGCAAGTAACGAGTGTTTGTCTCATGGTGGATCGTTGGCTGTTTTCACTCACACTGGACGTCCTTCACTAAACACTCTACTCACTCACTGGCTGAATACTTCTGGTACTGACAAGACGTACTGGGTCGGACTTGTGAGGTCGTGGTGGAAGACAGCTGGTCAAGGTTATATTTGTGTAATCTCTTATCAACGTGTACAGTTGTATACTACTATGACCCCGCCGATGCCTACAGTAGATGGCTTCTGCCAGCTATTCCATCTGACAAACTTGATGATCAGTTTGGTTTTCACCCGACCACCAGTACCATGTATCTGTGCTCTGACATGTTTATTATATCATGTGACTAATATGCTCAAATGATGTTCTTATGTTCGCTGTCTAATGACAGATTTCAGCAAAGCTTCCGACCGGGTTAACCATGCAATACTCTATGGTAAATTAGCTGGACTTGGCCTTCCAGATCACGTTATTAGCTGGATACATTCATTTCTGACCGATCGAATTCAGGTTGTATGATATAATGGTATAGTCTCACTCCCTGTTTACATTAATACTGGTATTGTTCAAGGCTCTGGTATCGGGCCGATGTTGTATGCTGTAATAGAAAGTGATTTACGCATGCTTTCTCTTATGACTGTCGTTGTAAAGTATGCAGACCAAATTCCAAGTTACATATCAGCCCCCTTCTTATCACTGAGGTTCAACAGGTTAGTGCTAAATTACTAGGTGTTATTTTGTGTGATACATTACCTTTTACCACTCTTGTTAAAAATATGTTAAAAATTTGCAGACAAAGAGTGTACCTACTAAAACTCCTTCGGAACCAAGGCCTTGACGTCATTGTTTGCATGTTGTTTTCGATTTACTCGTGCTATCCAAATTACGATATGCCATCTGTGCTTGGAGTGACTTTTTGTCAGCTGAACTGGAGGGGCAGATGAACGCATTTCTTAAGCGTGCATTTAAGTATGGCTTCTGTACAACAAAAATGCATTTCACGCATTTCAAGGCTGTGATAGAACACTAAAATGGGTTTGAGTTTTAGTGTGGGTTTGTGGGAACACGAACCAACTGTTCTGCATGTCCGGGTCCTTCGGCCCGTACATGTACGTTAAAAAAAACGAAACATACCGTCTTCTCTATTGCCAACACGTTCTCAACTGTACCTCAAATGGGTGTTGTGATGGTTACGTAACCTCTTGAACTTTTCCGAAATAAGTAATAATACCTCCATGGTGGTGAGGATCCTATCAGTCTGCCGTTGTAGCTAACTATGACAAGAAAACATCCCTAACTTGCACAGTTTCTGAGTTAATACCACTTTTGGTGTGTTTGTGAATGACTGTGTCCTTGATAAGTCCTTCTCTTCATCAATAAAGTTGAAATCAAAAACGTCGTGCACTTTCTGAGTTTCGTGTAAACAATCTGTATTATAAAAATCGGACGGTCTGTTTGCGGACAGTTGTGTGATTGGTCCACGCGCAGCGTGGGCCTGGCCTGCGCGCAGCGCAGGCCAATATTCGTCGGCAGGGCCCGCGCGAATGAGCGGGCAAGGCACACGCGCAGCGCGGGCCAGTCATTCAAGCCGAAAACGAGCGTAGCGAGTTTTCGGCTTGTCATAGTTAAAATGCGCAATATTTCCTGAGTTATATGTGTATTAGAAATGTTTAAAACACGAAAATTAGGCTAACTGCTCTGCTCACTCAAGATCATTGGTATTCATGCCATTAAATAGACCATATAAGATTTTCTTCCATTTAATTGTAGCTATGTCTATAATACTTGTCCTCTGGTGACATCTGACAGAAATAGACGCCCTACCATTAAAATTTTGCTAGCTTGTTTAAGGAAAGACGATAATGTCGGCAATGCCTATACTTGTAGACGGACGTCCGGTTGACATAGTCTACAGTACAGCAACTGGGTAAACACTCATCCACCCCAGAACGATTCACGCCGGTGCGTGCTAGTTACAAGAGACAACAACTGGAATTCATCGCAATGTAACCAGCAACAGAAATACGTCTGTCAAAGTCAGCATCAATTAATATATCTTATTTGAATCTGGGTAATGCTACTTTGTTAATAAACTATGCATAAATTAACCATCACAAATTTTGTAGTTTGATAATAATTATTATTCAACTAGGCCTATTTATAATGGCAGCCAGAGTTTATCAATTACTTTGCATTTTTTGCGTCTTAACAGAAGTGAAATTAAATGTATAAATACAACATACAACTTACGTAACGTAAAATTTGTAGCCACAATAAATCAATAATTATTTATTTAACTTCAACTGCACAAGTTTTAACTTCTTCTTCCTTCTTCCGTTTATTAAAACAGTTGACAAAACGCAACCCTATACATGAATAGTAATATAGTATAGGTTACAAGATACAATAGTCTGTATTTACATATAATAGCCTAAGTATAAACAATTTAAACATGCGTTGCTCTGTTGGTATGTTATGGTTAGAGTGGGGGAAAGTGCAAGGTGGTTGGTAGTATTAGATGTTCATAACATACATACTGGTGTTGAAAATTAATCCTAATGTTGCAATGGTATTTTTTACATACGTACGTTGCAATTGTGGAAGGGGGTAAATTACCCCTAGGTGTATCTCAGGTTCTGTGACACCTAGAGATAAAATTCCAAAGACTATACCTATGTTTTCAAGGGTAAGCTTTTCAACAGTCCCCATGCCAACCTTCACTAGTAATTTCTTTACCCCAAAATAATTCAAGATGGTGCCCAAAAACGGGAAGAAGTGTTATTTTGGCACGTGTAGTTGTATCTGAACGATATTTCAGTCGATTATTATGTTTTCCGGGTCAGGAAAATGAATGCCACTATGTCAATCAGACCAGAATTCATCTTGATATCATAGTAGTATGAAAAAGCTAGTTCTGGACCACTGCCATCTTGGATTTTTGTTGCAAAATGTATGCAGTGGCTAGCGCACAAAATTATAGCAATCTCGCATGAAAAATTTCGTACTCGTGCTCGTAAAATTTTACAACCTGCCAAAAAATGCACGCCGGCGCTGACGCCGACGCAGCTGGAGTGCAGCAACATGTAGGCCTACTCTGAGTGTGCACGTGCCATGCACGTTTATCAATCAATCAATCAGCTGCTGCTACTGCTACTGCTGCCTAGATTTTTCAAAATTCTGGCCGCCTGGCATGGTGTCTAGATTTTTAGACATGCACGAGCATAGGAAAATGATATAACGTAAGTGTAGATGGAGAGAGTAATTTCTGTTACTTACTTATCTTCAGGAGTTATAAATTTTATAAATATTCTTTGCAGAGAAATAAATATTATTTGCAGTCAAAAAATCTGTGGTCCAGAACCGGCTTTGTCATACTACTTATCACATTTCAAGATAACGTCGGACAAGCACCACAACCATACTGAATCTAACATCGTCTACATGCAAACGCAGTGAACGTTATGTGGAAAACTGAAAGTACTTCCAGTTTGTGTTCGCCATTTTTAAAGATGGGTCTGCAGTAAATTCTAATAGTATTTATCTAGCTTCCATATTTTCCACATCCCTAAAACATACGATTACAGTCTTACATCGCTCGAATGTGAGCAACACCTGTCAAACTGAAACTACTTCCACTTTTTTTGTCTGCCATATTTATTTTTGGTGTAACGGCGACACCTGGCGATGTGAATATTATTGCAATTAAAAAAGTCCACGCCAAAAAACATAGCTATAGCAGTTGGAATTTTGTTTCATGTGTTTTGGAAACCAAATAACCCTTAACATATAATTTTCGAGCCTTTGGAGATACCCCGATTGCTAACACAATGTAGGATATCCCAACTGAAGCTTGTTTGCCCAAAACTACCTCGATTCGTTTTAATTCAATACTGGCGTGACATACACACACTCAGACATTCAGACACAGGCTCATAGAATACATTGCTAAGCCGGGCGGGCTACACGCTAGGCTTAGCCACACATATCTAGTTAATGTTAAACTTGTTACTGTGTAGCTGAGGAATGTTAACTATAGTTATGTACTGTAGTAGTGTATTTCATGCGATGTTGTTTAGGTTATTGCTCATGTACGAGCAGTGCGATGAGTACAACGACAACGACGACGACGACGACGACTGTTATTCGATCAACTCCAACAAAGCCGTCAACATTCTCAACACGAACTTCACCTGTGACACGGATGATGTCTGGTAATGTCAGCATCAATCCAACGTCGACAACAACAACGACAACTTTGTCCACTCAGCCCAACAACGATCCGTCCTCCTCGAATAGTTCACGTTAGATTCTCTTATTTTTTCTCGTTTAAAACTTTGTAACTGGTCTCCAAGAAACCTTTAAAAAAGAAAAAAATGGAAAAAGAAATTACTGAAGGCCTATATAGGCCGGTCGGCAAGTTTGACGAGCGGGCTAAATAGCTTTAACAAATATTAGTCAATATTTGTAATTTTTGGTACAATGAATCTACAATGAGTTCTCAGTCTTCCAGGTATAGTAGACGAATTTTGATAAAATCGGGTCGGCCTACCAGTTTATTTCCGTTACAGCCATTTACAGCAGATGACGCTTATCAACGGAATGGGTCTGTGCAATGCAAATCTATTCATTTTTTTAAATCTGTATGAGTTTAACGGTTTTAGACCTAACAGACTGGTGAAAGAGTTTGCAACAAAAGGAGAGAAGAAAATAACTTCAAATGATTTTTTTGTTTAATTTGAAAGAACAACTGGCGCAGTGCCTGAGTACGATCTGGTCTTATATTTGAAAACAAAGCAGCGGTTGCAGGGGTTCGGTTTTTTTGAACCACAGTGTAGTACTGTAAATCGATATCTTGCTTTGTTTGCTATTCGTTGCTTTGCCTTTAAATCACTCATTCAAAATAAACGGTCAATTCAACCACGTAAAATAAACCGACGATGCACAGACAAAACCTACAGTATGGAGCAATCACGTCATTTTACTTACTTGACGCCTTCGTCAGTTACCCATGGCGTCAACGTTTTTATCACGTTTTTAATCGTTCATTTTGTTTTTAACGATTTGAACGTTTTAATTTTTTTCAAATTTTTTTGCATTTATGCACGAAGGTCTGCCACCAAACTGCATCTCGGTCGGTTCCGCCGTTTTTGCAGAGCATTACCGTCGTGAGTGACCATCACAAAGCTAGAAACACAGACATCAAGACATTCGTAATATCAGTTCTATAGTGTGCGAGCAAAGTGAATTAACAATACTGCTGTAGCTGTGTGTGTTTCAGACAACATCACAGTCGCCCTTGCAGTCGGCGTCGTTACACCGTGTCTGGTTCTCATTCTCATTGTTGTCATCGTGATAATCTACCGCTACAAACTCAACAACAACAGGTGTCGAGTTATAACTTCGACAGTTAACACGCAAATTTAAAAAAAACCTCTTTACGTATTTTTATTTATGTCACAGTTTTAAACCTCTTGTAATTTTGTTAACTAAAAATTCCACGACAAAGCGCTTTCAGGATAACAGCAGTCACAGTACCTTATAGAGTGCATGATTAACTCGTGGAACACTGAGAAACATTGCATAATTATTTCGTGCAGATAAGTTAACTGATACTTAGACATAAATATAAGAAACAGCATGATGATATTCCAAGTGTCAACTCAGAAAACGAGTTTTGGTGTTTTAGAAGTATATCTTGGTTTCTAAAACCATGTTTAAACTGCCAATTTTTTACATTTATATTTCTCATCTGTAATGACTGAGTCGATAGATGTCCGTGAGCTCACGATTGCGTTCACAATAGGCCTAAGCTATTTTTTTCACTAAACTAGATTTCTGAAGGTTGCACGTTTGCAGTACGGTTGCTGAGAGACGCCTGAATGCTATTTGAGCTGACCATGCAGTAATTGTAGGACTATAACTGTCCTCGTAGAAAACGACATAGTCACTGTAAAGTGTAAACTGAGCCAGGAATTTAATATGAAAATAGCAAGTTTCCATGCAAAGTGTACACATGAAAATTGTTAATTAGCAAGAAATGCAATATCAAAATTTAACCAAAAATATATCAGAATTGTATTTAGAGAACGGGAAATGCAAAATAAAACGAAACATTAATGAGTAAACAAATATTTCGTGCCTGCCACTTTGGCTGAATTGATAATAAAGACGTTGTTCTTAAAGGTGGCAGCCAACAAATGAACTTATGATGTGCATGTGTTAATAGTCGAAACTAAGTTGCCGTGTGTCGAATGTGGTGACAGAAATGCTAGAGCAGCAGTTGACAAGCGTGCAGTCTCTGCAGCTGGTGATTATGATACACTGGACCTGCAGACACGACGACAACAGCATCATTATGACGTCATGCCATGTGATCAGCAGAATCCGTATGAAGTCACTGGGATTACCGTCTGATCAGAACCATCATGCCTAGATGTCTATACAACTGTGTGGCGGATATGTCTCAAATACTGATATACATTGATGCCACCTTACATTTTTGCTTTTACCACTGGACCGCAGCGATAAACTTCAATGATTTGGTATGGGCCTACATGAACTGCTGTACATGGTAGAAATGGTAGGCCACGATACTAAAGTTATCTTAATGAAAAGCAAGTAAGACGCCTATGGTAGCCTACATACGTCGAATGCTGGCTTGTAATTTTCCAAAGGAAGACGTAATACTCTTGAAAATATTACGTCTGTAAAACAGATTGTATACAGCAAGAACCGTTAATGAAAAGTCTGTTCAATGTGTTCTTAGTAAAATGCACCGTCACTGAGCTAGGGATATGGAACAGACAGACAGACGGACGGACGGACGGTCGGTCGTAGCATTGCTTAATGCCCCTAGTGTAGGGCGGGATGTAATATCAAGGTGCTAACGCAGTGTTAGCGACAGCACACGTAAATCTAGTCGCCGAGCACGGATCATTCAATCGTATTCGCTAGTTGGCGTCCATTTGCATCCCCGTCATTGAGTCCCACACACGAGTCTGTCACGAACGACATTTTGATCGGCTCAGTCGCTGTTACAGGGCTCACCAGTGTGACAGACAGACAGACAGACAGACGCAACATCAGGACAGGCGTATAGGAATTGCACACATCTATTACTGCTTGCAGTGTTGGTGATGTGGGCTAATAATAATAACTAGAAAACCTACCGAGACGCAGATCGACGCCGGACCTACAGGACTGTGACTTTTGACCGTTGACCTTGTGACCTTTTGACCGCAACGCCTACCACTGCCATATGGACTATACATCTTGTCGAGTTTGGTGTTGATAGCTCAAACTGCTTTTCTTTACGGGCGCGGACAAACTGATTTAGGCACACACACACACAAACACACACACGACTGATCGTGCTACCCATGCACGCCTCAGCTAGACCCGGCTTAGCTTGACTACCTACTGACTTAACCGAGCCAACCTGCGCCCAAAAAATCGCCGCAGACTTTGAACCGCTGTGACTTTTTTGAGCAGCAACATTCCAGAAACATGCCATTAAGTAGAAATTGCTTCAGAATTCAAGAACTATGAGCTTATTTTTTACTTAGACTATTTAACCCGCTCGGCTAACTTGCCTGACAGGATATATTTTGCCAATGGTTGGTCTATGAGACACGAGATCTCGGGAACTAATGGACGGATCTTCACCAGGTTTTTAGATTTGGTAGAACTATCAAAGGGCTTAATAATGACCGAAGCTATTTTGCGATGGCTCAAGGGACGTTGCCATGGCGACGAACAATTTAAGACGCAAAATCGGCGTTTTTCGCAGACCAATCTACCATTCTTCATTGTCGCGCGGCCATTCCGAAACGGATTGGAATATCAGAACGCTGTTGGGTATGTAAGAAATGCATTGAATGTGGCTACATCGTGTACAAATTTGGTGAGGTTCGGTGCAGTAACTCGAGAGATCCGTTTGCATATTTTTCTACTTGCGTGAAAAAATGCCAAAATCGGCATAGCCTATCTGGCAGATTATTTCAAAACATAGGCCTACTCGACCGATCTCGAATTCTGAAGTAATTTCTAATTAATGGCATGTTTCTGGAATGTTGCTGCTCAAACAATTAAAAAAGTCACAGCGGTTCAAAGTAAGCAACGATTTTTTGGCACAGGTTGGCTCGGTAAAGTCAGCAGGTATATAGCCTAACTAAGCATTGATAAACCAATTAGTGGCGATGATTCATATGACATTCGTGTTGAGATACCTAAAGGGACGGTGTCATGGTAACCAATTAATCTGGGGGGCTTTTGTAGACGTCGAAATTGACTGCCTTCAGTCTTTGCTCTGGCGTTCCGAAAAAGAATGCAATATCGCCTTGTTCACATGACGACGCGCACTAACAGCGGCAATAATGCTACTACATCGTGTAAAATATGGTGAACATTGGTCCAGTAACCCCGCAGTTTAAAAAGAAAGAGTGTGGAATTTTTGCCGCGACTCGGCCGCAATTAGACGATCCACCTTCATTCTGCACACTGGCGTTCCGAAGCAAATTGGAATATCGCAATTTAGATGTCAGCTGAGTAATCGTCAATCATTTTTGTACATCGGGCTATACGCTGGGCTTTGCCATGCATTTCTAGTTTATTTTGATAAAATAATTCGACAAAAATGGATCTACCGATATTCCTATGTAAAATAGCATTTTTCTAACGTCGTGACGAACGTTTAACGCGTCTGACAGACATAACCACAGTGTAGGGAAATTATCTAAACTATGGACATAACCACGTCGGTCGAACTAACAAGGAAGTAACGTGACGTCAACACTGTACTGTGTACGCTGTCGCTATACGCTTGACGTGCTCTGTTTATTTCCTCGTATATTGTTCACTATATAGACGCCTATAGAAGCCTACGAGCGCTATAGGAGCCTACCAACCCCAACGCCAACCCTAGGCTTGATGCACGTAAGTATCACACACTTCTTCTATTTCCTTATTTTTTTCTGTTTTTTTTTGTCAAGTGCGGTAGATGCTGTCTGCCAGCTGTTGAGTGCACTCTATTTTGCGTCGTACAGTTGTATCGCATCGTACTGCGAATTGTTGTTTAGAGTTGTTTATTATTAAATTATGATTTCCACAAGTGTATTTTATCGTTCGTTGATTTTTGGTAAGCAACTATCGGACATCTTACACAAATGCAGTTTCAGACTTTCAGTATATTTCTCACGTTTTTTGCCGCGTCGCATTGCAATTAATAGCGTAAGCGCGTAAGCGGCCTAGTACTTATACAGACCGAGTTCCGTGTCTGTTCTGTCGGTCAGTCTGTCTGTTAGTCTGTCCGTTGGTAACGAATGTGTATTGTGGAAAAACGGCTGACTCGTTTAAAATGATGGGTCAAGTAAGCCTAGGGAATCGTGCATTAGATGGGCGTGCACATTGGTGCCACCTGGCAAATACGGTCAAACGAGACGTCTACATGCAGTGATACCATGGTTGGCGACGCGGCTTGTTGGCAAATTATTTTGGGCAGTCTTGTTATTCCAGGCAGGGCCGTAGCCAGAATTGTTTTGTCTAGTGGGCATTTTTACCTCTGCAAACTCTGTTTGCACATCAGTCAACGCTGTTAATAAATTATGCAAACTAGCAGATATAGGCTAATAAAGTCATGTGATTTTATGTCTGTAAAAGGTTATGTTACACTGCTGGCAAGTCAAGTGATGTGTGTGGAGATCAGTCAGTGTTACGATGACGTCAACATTTGTCTCTGGACCAACGGCTCATGGGTGTCACAGTCTGACGCACAAACTGCATGTCAACAACGAAACAATTCATTCTTAGCACGAGTCACTGACAACATTCACGTGTTCTCCTATTTATCATAATGTATATGTTTACAAGTTATATTTATAGTTAAGTTAATTAATTTATTATTATCGTTGTTTGCTACCGGATATTATTCTGGTGAAATAAAGATTTTCAACATTACTCGGTCCAAGTTGGCGGAGTTTCGTAACGAAGCACACAGTCTGCTGAGTACGAGTGGCTTTTGGATCGATGTCTACGCACTTAACAACAATTACAGCAGCTTTAAATGGATTGACGGCTCACCACTAGCAGGTTTGCTTTTGTGTCTTATGTGATAGGCCTACACGTTAGGGGATATTCGATTTAGGAATCTGGATTCGGATACATAGTAAATCTAGATTCAGATTCGCTCGGCAAATCGAATGCAACATTGACGTAATGACGTCACTGTTGTTTGTTATGTTGTTTTGATCCTATTTTGCACATTTTAATTATTCACAACCAAGATTCTGTTTATTTGCAGCAGTTAATTGCTATAGATGTCTTTCTCAACTATAATCGTTGGCAATCATCGCCGACGTCACGTCGCAAGTGAAACGGGATTCAAGCAGGATTCACTGAATCTGAATTTGGATTCCTAAATCAAATTTTCCTTTAATGTACACTGTGTCTCAAAAACGACACATTTGAGGTATGGTGTGATTCGCAAAGTGACTAATTTATGACCTAATTTTGCAGCTCCGTGTCTGTATAACGGATTCTGTATTTCACTGCAGACAACCATGACCAACTGTCTCTATACACGTTTGTATTTTCATCATCGTGTCTACAACTTTCAGTGTGTCTACTGCTTAAACACAGTTAACATTACTTTCAGCTGACGCTGAAGTGCAAGGTGAACATGATACTTGGCTGCGTTTTGCTGCCATTAAACTCGACGACACAAGCCGTCAGTTTGTGTTCTCTGCAAGACGATGGAACAACGTCATATCATCATACATCTGTCAGCTGCCGCAGCAGCAAGGTATCTTCATCCAGCTCTCACTGATCTATCCACACTAGTTTCTAGTTTAAGCATACATCATTGTTTGTCTGTCTGTCTGGCTGTCGTGCGTGCAGGAAGTTATCTCCAAAATAGCACGTGACTGCAATGCTGCTATCGTGTAGCGGAAGCCATGTCGTGAATGGACTAAAACAGCTTCCGAACTCCATGCAACATGACGACAAAAATTGTAAAATCTCAGCCAAGTTCACAACGATGGAACGTGATGCAAACTGCCATGTACTCTTACTGCAGTGAAAGTTGCTACAAGGCTAGATGTGTGGTGTGTAGTCGTGACGCTAGCTAGCACATTATTGCTGATGACATTGCAGGTGCTCGCTGTGCTGCTGGTGACTTGTCAATGAACTCCAAGTGCTACAGAAAGTTTGACATTCAACTGACGTGGTTCAGTGCAAGTAACGAGTGTTTGTCTCGTGGTGGATCGTTGGCTGTTTTCACTCACATTGGACGTCCTTCAAACTACACTCAACTCACTCACTGGCTGAGTACTTCTGGTACTGACAAGACGTACTGGGTCGGACTTGTGAGGTCGTGGTGGAAGACCACTGATAAAGGTATTGTGTAGCCTGTTCTTAACGATACCTTTTCCTCTCTCTACTTTGTGCTAAAGTATTTCAGTATATAAAATATTAATCGACCCTTATTGGCCAGTCATCTGGATGAGCCAAACTTATTATTCACATAAGGCAAGACAACAGAGGCCACTGCAAGCGTGGTGGGTGTTTGATGGAAGCTATATGTCTGAAGTGTATCTGTAGATGGAGGTCTGGTTGACGTGAGGTACAGCAGCTGGCGAGATGGTCACCCAGCACACGACGATTCACGCCAGTGTGTGCTAGTCACACAACACAACAACTGGAACTCATGGCGTTGTAACGAGCTGCAGAGATACGTCTGTCAGAGTCAGTAGTAACTTAGCTGAATTTGTGTATGTGATACAATCTTCGTCTTAGTAGACTAGGTATAAACAACTTATGGCATGGTCTACATTAGGAGGAACGTGTCGAAGCCACAGGCACAGGCAGCTTGATGTTTTGTTTCTGTGTTTTCTATACTGTTTTCCCGTTTTCTTTGCAGGTTTTAACCATCGCAGAAGGACCATGCAACATTCTATTCAGTTGAAGTATTGTTTACTGTTCTATATGAGAAATCACACTTGACAAAGTCTGCATTTTGCCACTCATCTTGGAAGTCACTCAGCATCATCAGAAATGACGCTGTTCTAATGGCCGTACATCACTTCCTATAGTCGTCTGTAGCAACGTCGTTTCTGCCCAACACCATGTCTGATATAGACCTCTATTACAATGCTTTTACAGAGTATATGTCTCCTATGACCTTCACAGGTCAATCAGTTTCTATACAACTGATTGATGATTGATAGTCGGTCATATTTTACGCACTGATTTTTATGGCTATATTGGAATAACTTGAAAGGCTTAATTATACAATTGGCAGTCGATGAATAAACTAGTGTTAGTTGTTAAACTGAATAACTTGTTCTTGAATTTGCGAAAAACTTTGTAATTGTGTAGCACATATTATATGATATTGTTAGATTATTATACAAGTGGTGATTTGAGCACAAGAACCACAACAGCAACAACGACGACGACGACGACGACACCGTATGTTGTGGCGACAATGACGACAACCACGACAACAGAACCACCTTTGACAACTAGAGCATCAACAGCGATTACACCGACAACGACTACAACTATGATGACACTGACGACTACAGCCACAACAACGACAATGACAGAGAAACCGACAGCAATGCAGACGGCAACAGAACGATTTCAGTCAGCAACAACGTCATCCGTGACATCATCATCATCATCATCTCTCAGCCCAACAACGAATAATACAACGACAAACGTGACGACGACGACAACAACAACAACAACAACCAATGCAACTACAACAAGCAGCATCGTCTCAGGTTCGTCACTTGTTCCACTTTTCTCGCATAAGGCCCCTATCATAAATACAGTGAAGTATGTACGCACGATGCTCATGTTGTTGCAGTTTTGTCCTAGTTATCTAAGCTATCTTATTTTCTGAATTTTGAATTATTTTCTCTTTATAAGTCATTTTTGCTGACATAAATGCAAAGATTACTTGAATTGCCTCATATTTTGTGAACACGGTAATAATTCTAGCTAATTCTTTCACTGTCAACGTTGATCACATTGCTGTAACAGTGCAAAACTGAACTGTCGTGTGTATTTCAGGCGACTACTCGATTACAATTATTGCAGTCAGTGTGGGTGCACCATGCATCATCACATTAATCATTGCTATCACGGTGCTGATGTGCTGCAAGAAGAAGAACATGAAGAACAGGTGCATATCGAGTTATGACTTCAGTAATTTAAATCATAGAATTTACGTTTTTTTTTGTTTCTCCAACAGTTTTATCTTTTCAACAATATATAGAATTATCTTCAAAAATCTCTCATAAGATCATCGACATTGGAGTGCTATCAAGTAACAAAGTAACACTTAATAAGACTGTTGGCACACTATTCATGAATAAGCCTAACTACTTGACAGGTTGGCAGTGAATAGAGGAAAGCATCTGTAATACAGAAACTAAAAGATGTCTTGTACAGTCAATGAGCTTGAACATGAAAATCAAACTGAGAGATGACGTGTAATAGATGTCTGTGAACCTGGTTGGCTCCAGTAATTGCATTCAGAATGACGTGTGCATAAAGTACACAGCTGTCATCCACACGTGCAGCCACAGAAGGATTAAGTCACGCCTGCCTTTACACGTACCCAGCTGCAGAGCTCCGTCGCACTGTATATTCCTCGTCCCCCTGAGGATAGGAGGCTGAGTTGGCCCGAGTGGCTCGTTACACACTGAGATGGTTTGCCAAAGCGAAGATGGTTATCCATCCCAGTACTAACATGACAGTAAGTCACCAGTAATTGATGCAGTATACTCGTAGAACGTCATCGCTGCAAACTGAACCAAGAATTTAATACGAACATAATATGTTTCCTTCCAAAGTACACATACATCATACATGTGTGCAAAAATGACCCCTTGGAAAACACCAATACCAACATAAATAAAAATATTTATGTTCTAGTTGTAATTGGAGGATGATAAATAAAAAGTCATTACAAACGTTTATTAATTGTTAAGTCAATAATTTTAGCTTCCACTGGTTTGAGTTGATAAGACAGAGATGTTGCAGTCTGTCTGCAAAGGTGACAGTCAACAAATGAACGTGTGTTGGCCCGTGATTGACGTGTGTTGATTGAATGTGGTCGTGTAGAAATGCAGCAGCAGCAGCAGCAGTCGACAAGCAGCGTCATTACGAGACACTCAACGTGCAAACACTCCAACTGGCTGAACTACCACATCTATATGAACCCCTAGGTCTTACAATCTGATCACAAACACGATGTATAGATAGCTGCTAGCGACTTATCTCTGCCGTTCTATACGTAAAGACGTCCAGTCCGCAAATGTATAATAAAATATAATTTAATTTATAAAATATATTATAAACATTGCAAACGTGCACAAACTTGCACTGCTAGCTAACAGATAAATTCGGACTGCTGACAGACAGCAGAGCAGTGCGGTGCAGTGTAGTTGAACCGAGCGTCAGTCAGTGGAATCAGTGCATCAGTAATTGAAGACTGAATAGAATAAATATTGAAACACAATTCATTCTTAAGGTCATCCTTCAAAGCGAGTAGCTCGTGTAATTCCCCTGATGAGTACAGATATCACCCTAGGAAGTAGCGGTGATATCTGGTCAACTCACAATCCACGCCGGCGGCTCTCACCACACCCAGACGCCCCCAATCCGGGTGTGATGGCCTGTCATAGTTTAAGAGGACAGAGGCCTCTATAGCTGCCCCAGAATTTAATCTCATAGCATGCAGAAACGTGACTCGATATGCTGGCAACAGCGGGAGTCGAACCCACGCCGCCTGAGCTAAGCAGCTCAGCCAGCGTATTAGCCCACTATGCCACGAGGGCAAGTCTAACATAATCCCTCTTAGATTTAACTATTGTAATCTGACATCAAAATCCACATGTTAACCATGGTTAGTGGACCCATTAACTTTATTGACATGTTTCATTGACTACAAGGCGATATGCTTTTAAGTAATATCATTTTTTGTTGTTTTAGTGCATTGATGTAGTCATTGTTGTCCTTACAAACCGTCTAAAATGTCAAATTTTTAAAAACAATAATTGTCAAAATGTAAGAGAGAAGTAGACTAGTAGTAGATACTGAGACAGAGAGACATGAGTAGACTACAAGGCAGAATCTTTGCACACTGGCAGCTAATAACAAGCATGCAGTGCTCAGTATATGGTGTATAGTATACTTGTAAACAGTGTGTCAATGTTTGGCAGTTTAAAGTCGCACTTCTCATGGAAGAATCAGTGACACTGAGAGACTCTGATTATTGAGAACATAATGGGTACATTACATACATCAGCATTAAACAATCACGATGTATTAGTACAAAACATATGCTGCTGCTGTGAAATTAGCTACGTGTAATTCAGTACTTATATCAAGTCGGTTGCAAATCTGCATTTGTTTGAGTTGGCACAATAGCGCAGAAAGGAAAGGCCATTGCATGTTTATATTCATGTGACTATGCGTGTAATGTACTTTCAGTCAGGATGAACGATATTATCTAACGTGAACTTGCAACCTGCTTGACAAAATGTAGTCAACTGCGACAAACAACTACACAAATTAACCCTTTACAGCTGACGAGTTATAAACACTCATCGTAACGGAACTGACAGGGTAACAAAAGTTGTTTCTCAGTTATCACCAACTAGGCTTAACTGCTTAACAGGCCTAATTGTCCAACACTATTCTTACAATCTTACATTAATTATGATAGCTTCTTAATGGCATTTAACCAATATTTAATGTTCATGCAACAAACAACAATAAAAGTCAGAACTGTACAAAACAAAATCAAATGCCTAAAGAGAGAGGCACAACAAATTAGGCTTAACAATAAAGTGCAAACATGACTGAAACTGCAACATTTTCATGCACTTAGTTACACAATTGCAACAGTAGACTGAAAGACAGACATGCGACAGTTGAAGAAGACCTCAAATTCACAATGATCTTTTATAATTTAGCAAGAATGTTCTAGATTCCAGAAATATAGTTTATTTTACTGCTTATTTTATTGTTTATTCTACCTAAGTAGTATTAAATTCCGCCCTCTGTGACGTAGAATATTTAACAGAAGTAGAGATAGACAGCCGGTCCAGGACTACCAAAAACGGCAGTAAAAATACGTCCTTCCATTTCCGGTGTGGTCCCAGATTGGCTGTCTATCCCTACTAACAGGCCGCATACTTGGACGATCATTTTGGACAATGTGCATAATGAACATTTTACGTACCAGAAAGCGGAATTTAATTCTATTTACCTGCAACATTAGTCCAAAAAACACGCACACACGGAGACATAACAGTATTAAATTGAGCGAGTAACCTGAGTAACCTGGCTACACAAATTTGGCTATACATTAAAGATGGCGGCCAGCAGTCAGCACTCAGCACAGTGAAATAGCTCTGATTCACAAGCAGCATGCAGTAAGATATCGGTATCAGTATACCAGTCTACTCTTAATTATGTAGTGCAATCACTGTCACATCACAACCATTAATATCACATTGCAATGTAACATTTTTGCGATGTTAGTTTTCATACTTTGTAGTTGGCTTACATGTAAAAACCCTGAAAGTCTCCAATTGTTAACAAAACCAATATAAACGGTAGCCTAATAAAACTGTGCTTAAATAGCAGCTGCCAAACAGTAGTTTAGGTCTGACTTATATTTCGCACGTAAGTCAACTGTTTCCATTTCCAGTGGCGACTTTGTCCAGCTACAACTTATGGATGTTGGGACAAAACTTCACAGTAAATGCACAGGAGAAGAACAAAATTGTCACTACCATAATTTCTTAACATTTAAACACATTTAAATACATGTGTGCCCATGTATTTAATTAGTTGCTTACGTAATACCAAAGCATTACGTGATTTTCTGCATATACAGACAACACATAAACATGTACATGTACAAAACAAATAACAATAATCTCATTACAGTATTCCAGCAAAAAAAAACACAACAGGCTCACGACAGATATATGCAACATATAGTGTAGAAATTAATTATTGCATTTGGCAAGTATCTACACTCTGATCAAACACACAAAGAAAATACTATGTAACATTTTTTACTATTGTATAAAACTGTTACTTATATAGCGTCAAAGGTGATTAGTTATATAAATATGGACCATCATTTTAATTTATTGCCTACGTTCTATTTAGACACACACACGTTTATTAGCCCGAGCTGCAAACTTCCCGGAAGGGCTACTATATATTTCTCCAATGTTACATATTTTTAATGGTCGACTTTCTAACACCTGCTTCTCAGAAGCTGATGGACCCATCTTCACCAAACTTTCAGGATTGGTAGATAGGTGGAAGGCACGTTGCTACGGCAACCAGTTAAATTTGGAAGATGTTCGCAGACGTCGCGCAGAACGACCTTTACTCTTTGCTCTGGCGTTCGACAACAGATTGGCCGATCGTCAAGCTGCTTTCAAAAAATTAAATGGCAATAATCCCGCTACATCTTGCGAATTTTGTAACCCTCTGTTCAATAATCTCGGAGTTTACGCTGTTAAAACGCGCAATTTTTGCTGCGATTACGACGTCATTTGACGACGATCTTCATTCGTCACGTTGGCGTTCTGAAATGGATTGGAAGATCGCAATTTTGATTTTGGAAGAGTAATTGGCAATCATTTCTGTACATCTTGTAGAAATTTGGTGAGATTCGGTTCAACGACCCGGGAGTTTGAGACATAAGAATTTGTACAGTCGGCGTCGACAATTTTTCTGGGGTGACTTCAGTTGCATTTACTAGGGGGCGGAGCTGCTAGGCACTGCGACAATCAGTAAGTAAGTGTGTTTCATTATTATTCGCTAGGACGCGACATTACGGCACCAAGCGGGCTATACGCTGGGCTTTGCTACGCATTTGTAGTTTATCATAATTTACTGTATTTATACCCGCAATAAATATGGTGGGAATAACCTACGTCTAAATGATGTAATTACATCAACAGTAGGCTACAACCGAAATCATTGTCATCCTTTGTAGCCTGCCATTTACATAAGAGGTCAATAAAAAGTAATAAGTTAAACTAAAAAGTAAGCTAGACATGTGTTTGGAGAAAACTGAAGTCCACCCTCGAAAATATCTATCTACCTAACGTTTAGTCCATGATGCTTTTTAAAGCTCACTCAAAAAAAGACTAATACATTATGAACTTGTAAAAGTGCACAAAAATACATTCTGATTCACAAATCCTAGAACTTGTCGTCCGGTGAGGCGACATACCAAGACGCCACCTTTCAAATGATATTGCATGTCCGTGGTCTGGCTCCTGTTTAGTGTCACATATCAACGTCTCTTCTATGGGAAGTACAAACAAATGTCTGGACAACTCAGTGATTTTGTAGACATTTCTATCCCGTTTTCGGTCGTAGACTTTCGTGTTCTTGTTTCATGTCTGTATTTGTATTTCTAGAGTATGCCAACATTTAAGAAGAAACAAAACAGAAACAAACAGAACAGATACAACCTACAAAGTGAAAGGCTGTTTATTAATGGGATAAAATGAAAAATATTTCAGCATTTGTCACTTACAAAATACTATTTTTTCGCTTGGCCACAACTTTAACTAATGAGCAATTAGTAGAATATTTAGCGTTTTAGCTTCTAGGAATCATCATTTCCAGAATTAGAATACCCGTGGCTCTGCTGTTAGAACCTGATTAATAAACTAAATAAAAACTAAAAAATGACCCAAATGAAGCATTTCCAATCAGCTGTTCGGTTTACTTACACAATTTTGTGAAACTTAGTACACTTTGATTGGTAAACGTATAAATACATAGAAATCGTGAACAAAAGAAACTGTAAAGTAAACTTTATACGATCTAAACCGTAATGTTACGTTTATTACAATATCGGCCGCTAGGTGGCACACATCTTATAGAGAAGACACATATTTTCATTAAGTGTGTGTGTATACATCATGCATTATCGTCGGCATTAACAACAGGCGGCTGTGTGGCTGCCAGCTCAGCGTAGATGACAGGATGTTGAGGAACGTGATCACCAACTGATGACTTGGCTGGTACGATGGTGGCGTACGTCACGTGTGGATCAGATGGTGCCTCGTAGGCGTCTATTGGCTTCAGTTCTCTGTGGTCCAAACCAGCAAAACCGTTCGCCTTCTTACTGCCGCCGATCTTCCTGTCGTCGTTTACACACACACACACACCATTCACAATTACTTAATTATATTATATTGTTTCTAAAACAACAGAGTTGACTTTGTATCATAACTTTGGCAAATGCCCAACTGTACACCAGTTTACGAAATTCGTTCACAAATTTTGGTTAGGCCTAAATGCTATAGTGGTGATGATCGGTGCTTTAACTTCAGAGTTTAAGAAGGGAGTTTGCGCAATTTTTGCCACGACTCAGCCGCAATTTGACGATCGTCGCTCATTTGGCACGCTGGCGTTCCGAAACAAATTGGAATATCACAATTATGATTTCAGCAGGTTAATTGGCACTCATTTTTGTACGTCTCGTAAAAATTTGGCGAGATTTTGAGAAGTGATCCAGAGTTTAAGACGTAAGAAGAAGAAATCGTACAGTCGGCGTCGAAATTTTTACTGGGATGACCAGCTATGTTCACTTGGGGTCGGGGCTGCTAGGTACTGCGGCGGTCAGTATGCAAGGCGTGTGTTTCATTAGCATTTCTTATGGGCGACACTGTGACATCAAGCGGGCTGTATGCTAGGCTTTGACACGCATTTCTAGTTGTTTATATTGCTAATCTGCTGAACAGTCAGTTATCATGTTTTAGTTCAACTGTACGTGACAAACCGTTTCTTGTAGAGCAGAAGAAGAATGATGACAATGATAGCGATGATGATAAGTACAGCAATAATCACTCCGACAATGATTCCAATCATCTTTGTGTTGTTGCTATCAGTTTCAGCACCAGCTGACACAGACATTGTCACATACATATTATCATTCTGTCATCTGCCACGGACGAAGTCAAGTTATATGGCACTGTATCTAAACCACGACAACTTTAGCAGATTACTTTTACAATCTAATGTGTGGCACACTGCAAAACATTAAAGTGTGAAGCAAAAAAGTTATTGCTTATTTTGTAAATAGATTGAAAAAAAAATTATTATTCATGCAATGTAATCTCAATAATACAAATGATCCATTAATCTACAAAAGTTTCATAATTTCTAATAATACTGGTAAAAATCAATCGAAAGAAAGCATAAAATGACGCAGTCTAGACGTATTCAAATGAACAAGTAGAATTAGCATAATACTGTAACGATGCACGTACATTTTTATGTTAAAATTACATAAACTGGGTAAATTACACAAAGCTTTATGAACAAAAACATAATGAAAAATCGAACGTGAAGTTGTCGTTGACTGTATTGTTGTTGCTGTCATGTTTGTGATTGACGTCGTCGTCGACTGTGCAGGACTCATAACGCTGACAGACGACATTGGCGAGATGTGTGCTGAAGATGATGACGGTGTTGGCCTGATTGATGACTTTGTTGTCGTCGTCGTCGGTGTAGTCGTCGTTGTCGTAGTCGTTGTCGTTGTTGTTGTTGTAGATGTTGTACTCGAATCACGACTTGTGTAGTCTAAACAACATACTATTGTAGCCGATTCTACATATAGTGCTATTTTCTAAATATGAATAAAAATAATCAAATAAAATCATAATAGTTAAGTTAGGCTACACATGTATTAGTCATTTTATGTGCTAACTGTCAGTCCTACAGTGCAAGTTGCTGCTGTTTAGTAAGGAAATATTTATGAACCAGAATGTGTGAAAGACTGTCACATTGAATCAGTTTACCTTACAATTATGCTGCACATATTTTTTATTCTCAGCTCAACCACAGATTTTTTCTTTACTGGACTTATCCAAGTTGTACAAGAACTCTGTCCATTTATTTATGTCGTCATAGTCTAGGTTTTAGTTTAGTGGAACTATAACACAGACTATTTAAAATATATGTAGACGACATTTTAGAAATAAAACGGACAGAGTTCTTGAACAAGTTGGATAAGTCCTGTTGACATATGAAATGGAATCTGAAGGTAAGCTTCTGTTTCTGGATGTATTGATAATTGAAACGAAGAAAATGACGTGAAATTGCAGAATTAATATACAGAAAGCTGACTGACCAATACTTGAACTTCAGCTTACACCACCAGATTGAACACAAACTGAGTGCAGTAAGAACCCTTTTTGAAAGAAGCCGTTCACTGATCTCGGAAAGTCATTTTCTACCCAAATTTAACTCAAAAACTATTGAACCGATTTTCACCATATTTTTACACTATATAGAGCAATTAGTGGAGCTATTAATGCACACATCCACAAGGCGATGGTGCATTTCGTTTCAGAGCACAAGAGCAAAAAGTGAAGACAGTCAATTTTGATGTTTGCAAAAATCCCCCAAAATTAATTGGTTACCATAGCAACGTCCCTTGAACTAGCGCGAAACTTATGAGAGTTTTATAATGCCCATACATACAGGGTGCGCCAGTAAAAAACAATCCCCTAGAAAAAAAATTCTGTATTTCAGCCATGGGAGTATTCATTTGAGCCAAACTTTCAGACTTTGTGTGTGAGTATTCAGGCAACATATGCTGCAAATTTTGTCGAAATAACTTATATGGTTCAACCGATATAGCAGTTTAAACTTTAAAGTTCACTTTTTCAAGTAAAGATACAACTGCACATTGAATATTCACGAATAATGAATCAAATTTTGCAGAGCTTTTCATCAACAGCTCAAATGTATTAAGGATGAATATCAGGTGCCTATAGCTCACTCAGTATTTAAGCAGAGTGTTCATAATGTCACTGCCCACTATCGAAATCTGTTGCAAAAAAATGATACAATTGCCTGATTAATAAACTCGTGAAGCAAATCATTCCATATGGTCGCCAAAACGGTCATTTAGCTCAGCATAATATTAGTCAGCTTTGGCATGTGTATTCGATAGTGTTCTAGCATAGCACCCCACACATGATAATCCATTGGCATATCCATATGGCACACTTGCTATTATCTTTACACCAGAATCGCAATTTCATTACTGGTTCACTTAGAAAAATGCACTTTTAAGTTCAAATAGTGGTAATTTTTAAACCACAGTAACGAAATTTGCTGCTTATGTGGCCTGAAACCTCATCTGTAAATCCTGTAAATTTGGTGAAAAAATCTGTTACAGTAACTAAGATAATTAATTTTTCCTAAGGAATTGTTTTTTATTGGCACACCCTGTACATCTACCAAAGCTGAAACGTTGGTGAAGATCGGTTCAGTAGTTGTTGAGACATTCAGTGAGACAGGCCGCTTTTTGCTGTATCGCTTCAAAAGTACAAATTTCTCACACCTCAATCTCTGACGTTACTGGCCCAAAGTTCACCATATTTGTATACGATGTAGAGGGATCATTTGTGCTATAAAGCTGCTTATCCACATTGCAATATTCCAGTCCGTTTTAAAATGCCACGGTGGTGAAT
>Ga0209782_1000198_pt1 | contig 23580 bp, 10 predicted proteins | sample WorMetmaBAHAMAS1_FD_187390 | JGI IMG/M metagenome (GOLD analysis project Ga0209782, IMG submission 187390) | Marine gutless worms symbiont microbial communities from Max Planck institute for Marine Microbiology, Germany - Inanidrilus... | ecosystem: Host-associated > Annelida > Digestive system...
TGTGTATTATATTCACGACCCTTGACGTGACAGAAATAATTTTTGCTGTTTTATTTGTGTCACTTATGGGCCTTACACGTTGTTATAAAACGACAGTTTTTTTACATTTATCTACCCATTACTGAAGCAGAATAAAAGTCCTATGCACATCTCCAAAAAAAATCCAATGCAACAAAAGGTCATGATGAGGTGGAAACGACATCAGCTAGACAATATGCACTTTATCCCAGACAGATAACCATGCCAGCACCTCATCGCTCAATATTTTACAAACCACCAGCATCAAAACACTGAGGCAATATTGAACAATCTATATAGTAAGATAAAATTTCAAGAATATGTTCTGGATAACATAAAAAAATCATTAAAAAATTCCCCGGTCCGACCACAATCCATCCATTCCCCAAATTTCATGGAAATTCATCAATATGTTGAGCTATACTCCCAACAAACACACAAGTCAAAACAATATCGCTACCAATATAAAATGTCTTGTAGCTCACGTAGTTAATCGGGGTAAACTGCTGTGAACAGAGTGATAATCATGGGCAAATACAGGAGATAAAAATAGTTCAACAAACATGATCACACACAATCTTATACCTTTGGGAGCATACGGTGTGAGAGGTAAGTCAAACGGAAGTGTGAAGATAATCGATCTCTCTGTTGCATGTTGAGGATTCGTTATGAAGCTACCACTGCATGCACCCTACACATAACTTTACTTTATTAACATCACTATAATTATCCTTACTCACCACTTCAGTGGTTCATGTAGAGCAACTATATCTGTGGATATACGAATATTTTTCACAGTACACCGTGGTCAGTAGTTCAGTGAAGCAAGCAATCATGCTGGAGAGGCACGCACTGCCTCAGCACTTCACTAATGATTAAATGTCTGTTACTGCCATTATAGCAAATTGAGCAATGGCATCATTTTTATCATTCTTATATTACATCTCTTATAATTACTACTGCCTGACAACAGTAACAAAGCAGTCTATTGCATGGGAAGATACACACTCCAACATATATTGCATATGCTAACTGCATCTGTAGCTAACACAGCCGCACTCATTGGAAGAGTGATGGGTCATTTTAAATGTGAAGAAGAGTTACTGATCACTGACTAAGGTCCGGTTTTTCCACAACAAATTAATCTCCCGTTAATTTAGTCCGGCATTAAATCCGGCAGATCTAAACGGACGATTTAATCGACGAACTGCCAGTGGAAAAACGACATCTGAGTAAATTGATCATTATCTGCCGGATTTAATGCCGGAGTAAATTAACCGGTGATTAATTTGCTGTGGAAAAAACCGGACCTAAACCAATTACAGAAGCAGTAAACTAACGAAATGTTGAGGCAGAAACAGAACTCCCAGTTCATACGACCGAATCATCAGCTGACTGGCATTCTTTTCTAAGCTTCCCCATGCAGCCTTCGACAAGTTCGCACTGCAGACAGTAATCACCACAGATATATAAAGATCGCTCAACACAATGAAATTTAGGTCCGGTTTTACCACGGCAAATTAATCTCAGCCGTTAATTTAATCCAGCATTAAATCCGGCAGATAATGATCAATTTACTCAGATGTCGTTTTTCCACCGGCAGTTCGTCAATTAAATCGTCCTTAATTGACGAACTGCCGGTGGAAAAACGACATCTGAGTAAATTGATCATTATCTGCCGGATTTAATGCCGGATTAAATTACTAGTAACGGGAGATTAATTTGCCGTGGAAAAACCGGACCTTAGTTACAAATGCCAGCCAAACTAAATCAAAATGCACATATACTGGCACGTCATATGCTACTCAATCTTTTCAGTTTCCACTGTCTTTGTGCAATAGATCGGATAAAAAAAATTAGAATTACTAATCAATACTGATATTGCTACTGCTGCTGCTAATACTTCTAGTTCCTCATTTTTAGTCTCCCAAACATGAAACCAAGGAATGTCGAAAGTAGGTTTTTGCTAGCTAGAAGCCCTTTCTCTTACCCAACCAACAGTATTAAAACACTGAAGGAAATCAGCATTGCTATCATTAAAAAGTAGTTTACTGAAAATACATTTCAAGGTATTAATTTCAACTGGTATGTGTATTAATTGGAGATATTCTCGTCACAGCAAATGCAGCATTCAACGTTGGCACACTTTGTTAACAAAAGCTTTCAACAATTAAGAACAGATGGATACAGTCAGACAGACAGATGACAGGTAAGCTTGTGTAACACAAATAAACAACGGTGATACCTGGTGACTAGGAACCATGCAAGATGAGTCGCATCCGTCGACACACGTGCATATGTCTTTATGTGAGGAGACGCCCAGCTGCGACCACAGCTGTCTGACTTCCATTGACTACCGTCAAACAAACAGACAAAATATGACACCACACACAGACACACATACCAGTGCATCATAAACAAGGTGTTGATGTTCATAAACTTTGATGGTACTGGTTCAGTGAAAATGGTATCAAGCCGTAAAAATCTCTGTCAGCTATCTCCAAATCTTCTTTTCTGGATCAACTAGGGGAAGAAAATCAAGGAAAGCTGTATAATCCAGATTCATTGGCGAAGTGGCTTTTAAAATGCAGTATGCATTTTGTTGCTGGCTCACAATTCATCATATACTATATTCATGTTCACTATACTAAAATTAACTGCAGCTTCTTTAATCGCGTGAATTCTTGTTAGATGCAAATCTGCAACTTCAACAATAAAGTTGATCAATTAATTTGAATCAAATTCTGTCAATTAATTTATACATATTTTCTAACACCTACTACCATGTGTACTTTGATACAAGAAACTATTCTGTACTTATCTATCACATAACAGGATAATGATACTTCAACAGTTTAACGTAATTTAAATCACATTTCACATTTCAATTTTGTGTTATGTAACTTTATTTTCAATACCAGTAACTACTAAACACATAAATGACGATTATATTTCAGTTCAACAGAAGAAAGAACAGAGCACTGTGCACGGTTATAATCTCAGGCCTCGACCAAACAATCTTTCACTCTCTCGTATTATGGACCATCATAATTTCATACCTAGGCTGGCTTTTTTAAAACTGCTATTAACCACTACCCACTCACTACATCTATGTCATACTATTGCTGTTACTCCATTTACCGTTTAGTCGTATGTTTTCGTCCTCATTTTTATTATCTCATTAACATACACTCACACATACATGCACGCACATACACACACACACACACACACACAGTTTTCGCTTTACTAGGCGAACTCTTTTGACTCTAGAATTATAGCTTAGAATTTGTTTATCTGCATATGCGATGATAGTTTTTATCTTTATTTTGTAAAGTTGTGTTTTGTCAACCTTTTTATCATTAAACGAATATGAATGAATGAATGAATGAATGAATGCGCAGCGAGTAAGAAAAAAGTGATACTGACTGAAGGAATGTGTTGAGCCATGGCTGTCTGTGAGCAGTGTTAATACTGTATGGTAATGATCCGCCCGCAACATAACCTTCTAGGCTTGTTCGTACATTGTCTACACTTGGAAATACCTGACGCAATATCAACAAACGTCGTTAACCAAAAAATTAACATACTAAAAGGTTAACATTCAACAATTTATATAAAAATGTTATAAATGAAAAAACTATCAATAAATACCAAGTCTCATTCCAGGAAAACCTTCGCAAACTGATATTCAGGTAAGCCGATAGCTGGGTGATCATGTATATCTTGCTCAAAGTCCAATAAAGCCAGTCAAAATGAAATGAAAACAGAAAAGAACAAGGTAAATAATTTTTAAAACAGTACAGACTACATGTAAACAAAAGCTAAAAGTGAACAGACTTGAGACAATAATCGCATGACAAAAACGAATTTGTCAAGCATCTTTCATTTCACTGCAAGAGGATCACAATACATTAGAATGAGAATTCTCCAATTCTAAACTGGAGAAAACTACTCGACAAGACAGAAGCAAAGTCTAGATGAGTTGAGTCGGGATGTTTGTAGTCAGTGCCGAACTGAGATATAGTCACTACAGCATTTGACAATGCTACACGAAACACATAACTGCAACTAGCACACTAGTGCTGGAAGAAGTGGCTCCACTTATGTAAGCAAGAAAGTAGATTAATGTAGTGCAATTGTCGGCAAGAACCACTAATGTACTGAATGCACTAGTATTGAGCGAACAAGTATATTTTAAGTAAACATCTGAAACAGTCTGCACTGCTCATCAGATCCTGGGCTCCGATTTATAAAATGTCTTAAGATTTATCATAAGACTGCCGTAACTATGTCGTAAGATTAACTTGCGATATTGATTTAAGATGCAGTAAGATTTCTTTAGCTAGTAGTTGATCGTAAGATTTTTACAATTTTTTTCTCAAATTTTCGCTACGATAATCGTAAGGTGCTTAGTAAATTAGACGTCTGTCATAAGACTGTGACATAAATCTTAAGATATTTTGTAAATCGGCCACTGGACAAAATCCAAGGAAGAGTTCCAGACTGTGGAGCCAGTAACTAATAAAGCTTGACAATCACTGCGAATGTAAACACCGGAAAAGTGGTACTGCAAGTAGGTAGTGAAAGTACATGTATGAATGGTAACTGATATCCACCAGTTTGTAACTCACAAATAGTTTTCTCTCACTACAGAGTTTAGCACTTGCCTGCTAGTTAATGGCACAGATACGCAGAAAAGCAATGCATTGAACTGAAATATAAATCGAGAACATACCAGCTGCAGTTGTGGCTTATTGCTGGCAGTAAGTAGTTCTCTCCCACTGCATGCTGCTGACATACTCTCCAGCCATTCAGCACGCAGCCAAACATCGGCGCTTGTTCCCAGAGACCCAATACTTGAGAACTGACCAATCACAGGCCAGCTACCCACTGTGGCCGACTCTGGGCCACAACGAGATAACACCTAAATAGACATGCATCAACTTCATAAGCAAACTACATTTATTGATTTATTTATTTTGCTCATAACAACAGAAAATAGGCGAGCATAAAAACAGCTAAAAAAGTATAGAGAGCAAGGCTAAAATAGCACTGACAGCTAACCTTTAATAATCCTGATAAATATTCACTGTGTAAATTATGGGTCACATTATGGTTAGTGTTATGAGCATGTTTTGTCTGTATTAACAAATACACACTTAAATGCATCTGCTGCTCTAGGTTTATGCTTAACTAGACTACATACTGTGCTCATCACAGGTCGACTCCCCTAGGAAACCCACTGGATATTTCTGGAGCTGCATTTTTAATGATTTAATGCCTTGCATTGTGCTAAAATGGCACTATTGTAAGATACAAGTCGTAAAAGGAAAATAGGAAAAAAATAAACATATATAAAACATCAAAGGCACTGACAGATTTTCACATACAAATATTACATATACTATGAACAACTATGACAACAACAACAACAATTGCAAACAACAACAATGGTTTACTACAATTATAAGGCCAATGTGTGTTAGATGGCACTCCCAATTAATAACTGAAGGAATTTGTTGGAGCTAAGCTATAGTGTCAATACACTCTCTGTCTCAAAAAAAAACTGCACTCCTAAGGCAGGTCGGCATAAATTAATCAAAATAAGTTTGCCCATAATGATTTTTTCACACAAGGCACCGCCATTCAGTTGCGGATCGATTGAACTCGAAAAGTTTAGTACGGGTCGAGTACCAGCTGCAAGGTTTCCATGGCAACCAGGCACCGAAAAACCGCATGCTGTTCATTACGGAGCGCAATCGGCGGCGACGTCGCCTTATTTATTGCCTATAAAATGACGTCATAGTGACGTCATCATAATAAAACTTACAGCTTTTATTTAGAATGAAATTCCCTACAAAATGTATATTTCGGATCTCTTTCTTTGTATTTGGAAAATAACAGAATTTATGCCGACATGCCTTAGGGGTGCAGTTTTTTTGAGACACAGTGTATATGCTGCTGCCAATGGCAACTGACACATTTGGATTAACATGAAGATGTTACACGTATAGTTCTCATCAATGGATCTTCTCCATACCTAAATAAAGGTAGTATAAAATTAAAATAAAATCAATTTACCCAACAAATGTAATATCTTCTAGATATTGCACAGCTTAAAGCATCAGAGAATTTCTTTCTAAGTTATTTGTCTATGAGAGATACGGCTACGAGCTTACAACAAAAACTACAGACAGTGGCAAAGTAGCATTCTTCAGCAGCAGTCAGTCCCCGTATCTCCAGTCAACAAGCCACACTATGTCTCAGACTCTCAGTCTTAATTTCATCTGAATCAGCAAATTTTATCCCTTTCACCGATACTTATTTCATCTTTTTCGCTTGCCCACTCCATCCTCCAGCCAGCTTCCAATCACTTCTCACACATTATACAACACACATTCCTAATCTAACTAATCTTGAAAGTAAGAACACAGTTCAGTAGAAATAACCACATAGGACACCTGTCGCAGTTTCATGTGTCCGAAACAGTTCTTACGATTACCAACATGTCTGCCAGGCACGGATGCTATCAGGTAAACTCTACAACAACGCAGCCATTATCAACGTACACAAGTGTGATACATAGACACTACACACTAGGACACTCGTACAGCAGTGAGTGCAACAGACCAAGAATGGCTTACCAGTCGGCAGCAAGCTCTCATTCATCTACAATATGTCCGAAACTGTGCTGCTTATCATAACTACATCAAACAATTTTAATAAGTTTTGGCAAGAAAAAGCAGTGAAATTTTGGCTGTCACACACACACATTCATCTTCTCATATCTATTCACTGTTTCTTTAGTTGCATTTAGATTACAGGTACTGTCATTAAAAAAATAATGTATTTCTGACATCACTACACTAAGATTCTCAATAAAAGTATTTTTTGAACTAAAAGGAAAAGCAGTTTATCAAAAAGACAATGCTGAAAAAAATTAACCTAACAGAGGTTGCCGCAAAAACTGAGGAACACAGTTTAAAGAAATCCAGGAAGTGGGAGACCAAGCAATGCACTGCAAGTGTTGCCATAATCCATCAACAATGCTATACAAAAAACATCAGAGTGGAATAAAAAATAATTCCGATAAAATATTGTGTAATACTCTAAATAAAAAACTCCGAGAAATATACGAGTGTGAAATGTCTAACTTTGCAGCAGAGAAATCGTGTCGTCTAGCAATGTCCATCCACTCAGTCAGGCGGTGATGGCGATAAGCTGACAAATACTCCAGTAAATCTCGCTTAAAATATGTTACACTGTCACCAATGCTGTCACCCCCTGGAGTTGGTAGTGGTGGAAACAATGGACTCACCCATATGCTGCAAATTTAAACACATTAAACTGGAAACTAATCAGCATAAAAGGTGTCTAAAATTAAATTTTATATGACAATATTAACAGTATTACTAACACTGCTGTAGTAACTTCTCATAACCAAAAATCTAGCACACTTGCTTATGACAGAACAACACAAATATTCTAAATTGCATGTTCAACTCCTGACTATTTTATTATCACAAAATGACACTTTGCAGCATTCCTAAAAAAATGCCGTGGCTTACCATCATGCATATATATTACTTTCAGAGCTATTATTAACTACACATAAATGCACAATCCACGACAATGTTCACAATAACTCAACACAACAACAACACCCATTTAACAGCCCTTTGTCTGGAATTTCCCAGGTGAGCCGGTACCAGACAGGTTAAACCAATCTGGATAAGCAAGAGACAGTGAGTGGCAGTGGCATGCCAACATGCCACTGCTCAGTTTTCTCAAGGCTGGATGCCCTTGCTGCCACCGAATCAACATTGTGAAAACACTAAAGGCACATCACAATCACTCAATACACAGCAAAAATCCTTAAAACAGGTGATAAGCCACAAACACACAAAGTTGGCAATAAACGGCAACAGACGACATTTGACATGACATTGGACTTTCAGTCAATTCTCTGTCATTTTCCAAACACCTATAAAATATCAGATATTTCCATTTCCATTCTACAGGTTTTCCCAATAAGAGATCATTAACTGCTCTGAAAATAAGCCAGATGTCACAAGAACTGTGACACAGTTCAGCCACTGTTAACAGTTCCTTATATCACATGCAGGATTTGGTATTTTTACGGCCTCCAGCACTTCCTATATGTTAGTATAGTATGATACTATATGTATAGTATGATAAAAATGCACAAACAGACAGAAATGCACACACACCCTTGTGTTTTCTGAGCCCAATCACCATCGACCAAGTTTGCAGTGTGTACGACAACACGCAGACCATTGCCGTACAGCAGCAGCATCATCTTCCTGTCCAGTTTACACCACAACTCAATTTTGACATAATATGATGCGTCAAGTTGTCATATCGAAGAAACATTCACTACGGACTATTATGCTGTATGTGAACTAACCAATGAAGGCTGACAATATAATCAGAATCATAACCAAGTCAAGACATGAATCTATGGCTATATTCATGTATGATGGAGGGATGACAGCTTTACTGCTTACTGACCAGACACAGAACAGAATAACTGAAACACTTCATTTTACTTACCACTGTGCTATTTAAGGTGATAGCTATAAGATCCATCTGTTCCCGCGTTAACTATTGTGAATGACAGCTGTTATCATGTGCCAACATAAATGCAGACTAAAATATTTACTTACTTACTTCATATTGTCAGTCAGTGATATTATCATCACTGCTGCAGCTGCAGTCATGGCTTGAAATGTACAGCAGGTGTCGATCAGTACTCAGGTTAGTTAAACTACATTCACTAGGGGTGGCACTGTGGTTGCAGTCACTGTCACCTTTGATTTTATTAAATAACAGAGAAACTGCAAAACAAAAGCTAAATAATTCAACCACAATCATCAGAATGACTATTCATTTTATGTCAATCACCATAAAAACAATTTTGTCATTTAAAGCATGACAATTGCAGTAACATAAAACACTAGAAGATAGGAGGTTAGCAGTGGACAGTGATGCCTACGTGTGGTGTGTTCCATATGGCAGGTCAAGTCGAGCCTGACATAAGGTGACGTTCGGGTATCTCATTGCTTCCAGCTCCAACTCAACGCGGTCTTCATTCTTATCTCCGTGGACAATCAACAGCGGCAATGACCTGTGCACGCATCAACACATTCCCAGCACATTGCAAAACCAAAATAGTGATTCGTATATAAAAAAAAGAATCTCAATGATCAAGAAAAATATTGAACTGACTGTATTGGCTGGAAACAGTAACAACAACACCACAAGCATAATTTTCTGCAAAAGTCAATCTCCTGTAATTAATTTTTTTTAAATAGTAGAGTTAGAACAGATCTTGGAACTTCAACATCCAGTCCACTGCACATTAAATCGCTGCCAGTCTATATTTTGGTAGATCGGCACTGATCCAATTACTGATGCAGTAATTAATGTTTGCAGTATGTTTATTTTGACATTGGCTCATTGTTATTACCATGGGTGGTTGCTCTACATGCTAGATTTAATCAATACTAGTTGAACCAGTGCCAATGCCATCGGTCACACTACTGCAGGATTGGAGTTAATTACCACCATTAACTGCAGGAAAAATTTCACATTTAATTGCTGTTTATCACTACTGGACCAGATACTGACTCGCCCGTGCAGGCGACATAAAATTACTGAATCGGTCTGGCCCTGCTTTTTGTGGATCGTTCTAACTTTATTTAATAGCAACTAAACTGTTGTAACAGTGCCACAATTTTAAATACTTTCAGTGTCACAATTTAGTTTTTTCTCTATTACAACATTCTGAAAGGTGAAGGATATGTGTGGTTACAGTTGCCTTTACATGTGCTGAGAACAACAACGACAAAAAATGACAAATATTTACACCTGAACTCAGCAGGATACTGTAACATAAGCCACTTGATGTCAATGCAGTAGTTAAACTACAACCAAACACACATACTGTTTCAAACAAAACTTATTGTCAAAACTTATCATTTCAACCACAGCTATGTTAGTCAGTCAACAATGAACTAGCAACGAGCCCCAATTCATCACTTCAGTGTAATATTAGCAATGCAGCCAGTGAATCATTCCTACCTGAGCAGATTGGATCAGGTGACCCAGAGACAACAAATCTGAAATAACACAAACTTATCGATCATTAAAACTTTAATAATTCAAAGAGAACATTGCAAATTTAATTATGTATGCTTATATTATGTATGTAACTGCATCCAATTTATGTGATGATTTGTTGTAAAAATTACTGTATTAAGGTATTTCTGGCATTCATACAATGTGCTACCACATAAAATTGTGCTTCACATCAATAGTGAGTTGCAATCTCACTATACAAGTACTATCTTTAGTGCTTAAACATCGTCTGCTCAGTGACAGAAAGAGAACCCTGTATGTAAAAGCCTGCACCAAAGATCTCAAAGGTTTGGCTTTCGGGAGACCTGGTCTAACTTGGAGTAACTGTAGAAAGGCTGTGGTAGAAGTACAGTGCAGCCTAATTGTAATGTTATGTGTATGCTCACAAATGATAACAGCAGGTCTTCATCCACAGTAGAATGAAAGCAGCACAACTAAAAAAACTTTATAGCTGCAACATATTTACAAACTGTACCAATAAAGTTAATGTAACATAAAAATATTCCTAAATACCACAGCAGTTTCATATAATGTCAGTGTTAGCAGTACCAACAGTATTTTAGCATACATATACCATACTAGCAGCACCAGATGCTACATATTTATTGTAAAAATGTAAAAAGTACATAATAACCATTAACCTTTAACCAAATCAGATAAAAAATAAAACAGAAACAACAATATACCAACAATGAACACCACTAACTTCATTTTACCTTTTATGCCTAATGCCCATGACTGATTAAACTTTGACTGGATACCATCAACTGTAGTTAAAAAGAATGACAATGGCTGGCATTGTTCAACAACAGATGCAGAGGTTAGTGAACTGGTACGGCTGCTGGCAGATGCAGAACAATGCTTGTCAGCTGATGATTCTTCACTACTGCTGTTTAAACTGCTGCTGCTACTATTGCTGCTGGTTTCAGTACGACGTTTCTTTGATGGTGAACAACTACTCAAATCAGAATCAGTCATCTTGATGTGATCATCACCTGTTATTTAATACATTATATTATGCAACTGCAAACTAGACAATTTTTGTACTAAACCAATCATTATAAACAACAAACATATAACATATTACTTGGCTATTGCAAAAACTACTTCAGAAGTAAAAGCAAAAATGACTAAAAGCAGCAACTAACACTAACTACCAAAATACATAAAATTTTGAATCATTTCACAAAAATGTGCTGTATCTAAGTTTTACATACTTATCATACTGATGTCACATAGTAAATGCTAAAGCTTCAAATTAAAACATGGTTACTACGGTACCTAACCAAGCAAAGTAAATCACGCAAATCTAATTTTAAAAAGTAAACTAATTACCCAGATGTCTAAACTCTTGGAAATGGCTAGGATTTCTCCGATAGCATTTCTCACCATACTTGCATAGCGGACGGTCATCTGACAGGTCGATAACGACAGGCCGTGAGCACACAGCAGCAACAGAGTTGCTATTCTCGCTGCCATGTGTTCGTGCATCACTGTTAGCATGCGCTGATTGTTCAGACATGTGACCTAACAAGCACTCGGAGACACGAGTATTACCAGTATACCTACTATCTTCATCTGATTCACTGCTGGAAATAGCGTGCTTAGACGGTCGTTGAAGACTACGCTGAACTTCATTCTGTTTTGCAGAAGATGGCATACTCTCCGAGTTCTGTCGATGGGTTTCAGTACCCGAGGGTGCTGACAAATTGACTGTTGAATCGCTATCGCTATCTGCGCTTGCAAACAGGTCTTGTGGACTGCCATGATATGCCATAGCTCAAAATGCTTGAACAGGGCATTTACATTAAACTTAGCCGAAATTTAGTTTGTTGACATATTGATGTTTACAGTCAGAAATGACGTCACATCCGATTGTTTCTCGAGACTTTTAGTGAGGCTTCGATGTTCGATAATCACGTAATTTAAATTTTGATCTAATATTGACCAAAATATGACGATGATATATACTTTTAAATATAAGTAACCACTGTTGTTTAAAACCTACATAGACACTGTAATAACGCCTTTATGCCAAATTTCTATTTCTGGAGTGTTTCTGTGGGGAAAAACAGTCACAATTAGGTCACAAGTCTGAAAATATGGTCTAAAAACTATGAGTATTTTAACTAGTAAATGCAATCCAGGCCCATTTATCCAATCCTGGGATTTAATCAACTTAATTCCAAATACCGGGATTAATCCCAGGATTGAAGTTAGAGGGCATTGGGCTATTATAGTCACAAGAAGCAATTTGCAGGGAACAGTATTTCAACTTAACCATAGGCTATAAAGTTCACGGAGAAGTGTTTTCAACTTTGGATAGCCAAAATTCAAATTTTTAACATACTTATTATCCTATTTCAAAATGTCTACAAATTGGAATAAAAAAACAAGATTTTTAATTACTTTCACCAACGCCAGTCTTATTCCAGGGATATTCGATTAGACAATATTATAAACAGATAAAATAAATGGATTCAGTGAATGTATTAGGGATGTGCACTTGTAAACGTATTCACAATAAGCTATCATGTACATTCATTCATTCATCAGGGGCAGCGGTTGGCCGTTGGCAGTCTTTCGACATGCCTTTCAGCCTACCGCCAGCGCTAAGGCCTAGACATGGCCCAGTGTGCAATTCCCCTCTAACCCTGGGGCTAGTACTATATCTTTATAGAGCCTAGCTTAGTTGGTGGGTTTCTCTGGCAGGGTGCCGATACGCGGTCTTCCTATAAGACCGCTGACCCCTACCATCTGTTATCCACACCGGCGGCTCTCACCACACACCAGATGCCCCCAATCGAGGTGTGATGGCCTGTCACAGTTTAAAGAGGACACAGGCGAACCCTCTGTACCTGGCCAAGAATTTAATCTCATAGCATGCAGTAACCTGACTTGACATCCTAGCAGTGGTGGGAGACGAACCCACGCCCTGCCAAACTAGTCAGCCAGGCTCACTGCACTGCAGCTCCAACAGCCCTAGCCCTCTGAGCCACTGAAGCAATCAACAATATGATACATCAGCAAGACAATATATCAACATTTTGATGTATCAAAGCATTGCTAGTCAGTCTATGTAAATGGCTACATCAGATCCAACTTGGGTGCAGGATTTTTTTCATTTGCACATAGGGTTACTGTTGTTTGCATAAAGGACAGCTTATGTACAATTGGCTGGACTAAGAAATATGCCTATAAATCACCATTTACATATAGCAACTTACTGCTGAGAGCAAATACAGTCCAGATTTAGTCCTCCCTGATATGCTTAGTTTTATTGTCTTCAGTTTTTAGAAACTCAAATTCTGAGAAAGAGAATGCTAGAGCTTAATCATTTCAAAATTTAGCTCACTCCATTCAACCCTGGCCTTTAGCCATCCAAGAAATTACAAACAATAATGAATGGACTCAAATATTATAAACAGATAAAATAAATTACTATACACATGCAAAGACAATAACTATAGTTCAGTGTAATGCAACTATGCAAAAATTATTAGAAACAAGACATCAATGAATGTAGAATTATGTTAATATGATACTGGCTGCTACCTTTGTTTGAGATAGGACAGAACAGAAATGCTAAAAGCAAAAACACGTTACTGCAGTTACATGCACTGTGGTTTTGTTTGTATGATTTCAGATTCTGCATCCTTCAAAAACAAATATATTATTTTTATTATTTTAATACCGTTCTCTTTTACAACTGGTTACTTTTTCAGGTGATTAAGTTCGATGACCATCACAGCTGCTCAACAGACTACAGTCATTAATACTTTAACATTGGTTGAAAGAATGCTACACACACACCACAGCACATGTACAAGCTTCACCAGTGTACAGTGTATATCAGAGATGTATATCGGCTAACACCGATGGGACCCGCGCAACAGTCTCCGTGCCTTACATCCATTCGACCATCGTGCAGTAAACAGAACTGGGCACAGAATGCAATAAGCAGCCGGTGATTATCACCTTGGCCGCCAGGTGCTACAAACAATTCACGGACTGCTATCACTGTTTATATCAGACTCGTTGAAGGTTGACTAGACATGGCAAAACCAGAGTTTGAAATAAAGTTCCAGGGGGAAATACCTATATTTTTGAAGATACCCTTATTGGAAAATCTGAAGCAAAAAAATAGGCTTGATCCGTGCAGCCATTTTGATACAATACCAGGTGTGACAGACACACACACACAACAACGACAACAGCTAATACCCGCTCTAGCATAGCATCGCACGGGTAAAAGTCACCGTGCCTTACACTTAGCTTTTGTTTTTCTGAACAGATGTCAAGTTCTGCTTGTGAAGCAGAGTGGAGTCAAAACAGAACTGGTATTTGTCAGTCAGTTTCTCGTTGATATCTTCCAGGAATGTGATCCATGTTGCTAGCGAATCTTTACTTGACATTCCAGTGATGCACATTGCAAAAATTGTTCACTCTTCATGTTCACGAATGCCGGGAGGAACCTTGAGTGCTTTCAACTTTTCTTCCTCAAACAATGACTAATTAAACATCTCTACAACATAATCATCCAGTCTGTAACAGTCTTTATCCAAATAGCAATTACATGTACTTAGTTATTCCACATAAGTTAGATTTCAATCTCAATATCAAATTCTCACGAAAAATCCGGTAGTTGCTGGTATATATAGGTTGTTCAAACATTAAGTGTGGCAGCAACATTAATGTTGAAAACATCCCTTAAACCTATAAGATCCAGTCGTCTTTCTTTTCTGTAGACAAGAGGACTTGCGGTAGTGCAAATACCATTCAGACTTAAATGCTTCATGGTGACAAATGTTTTACAAGAGCAGCAACACATGTTCGTTATAAGATGTTTGGTCATGGAAAGCATCAAGTTTCATTAAAAACACTGTTGATGATGATAAGGAACAACCTAACTACAGTTGTTTCAGTGAACCGTTAAACACAATACACAACTGTTTGGACGATTTTGACGAAATTGTGCACAGTGATGCATACTGAGTTGACTATCCAGACCTAAATGGCTGTTCAAAAATTTAAATTAAAAAATCTAAGGTGGCAGACAGCCGCCATTTTAAAAGCTGTATGACTGCTTTTCATGAAATTTGGTACAGTGATATACCAGGTGAGTCAAAAAAGGCAACCCCCTAAGACTTTGCATGTATTTCAGCTTGTGGCCATCCTCCACATATTAAAATTTACGCAGTTGTTTATGATTCATATCCTCATCTATGTAACAATTTTAGCGAGTTATTTGTCGAAATTGATGATTTTAACCTACCCTACCTGTATCTGGTGCTCCCTATAGGGTGACCCGGTTCAAATTTCGCAGACATGTTTGGCATCAAAAAATTCTATGGGCTATCATGTAGCATTGTTTGCACGATCCTAAGTTTAGTGGTTTTGATACAATATCGGCATTTGACAGACACACACAGAGACATATGAGAATGACAACAGCACGTACTGCATTAGCATAGTGTCGCGTGGTTAAAACCATCTACTGATAGGTCACCATCAGTTACTCTAAAACTTGCCCATGTTTCTGTTATTACAATAATATCATAAGCATGTATTCTATTCAGTTCACATATAATTCGTTAATTACATTTACAAAGCTAGTGCAAAATCATTCGCATGTTCCTCTAACCTCCTTTTTTTCTTGACTATTTTCACGTTGAATATCGTCAGATCCTGCTCACCATCTGCCTTCCTTTCCTTCAACTCTTGGACCAGCAACTTTCTTACCTCCCGCTGTTTGGGAGTCAAATCCTGATGGACGAACACTTTGTCCCAACCTCCCTCCTTTATGCTTCTCAAGTTTTTTGCCTGATGAAGTACTCTTTCCTTCTGGTCTTCTGAAGTTGTAACCACTCTTATAGGTCTTGCTTTAGCACCAGCCTCATACGAGCGTATTCCAAGTCTTAATACTTCGTCGACTGATACTTCATCACACTTCAGTTTGTGTAGCAACTCCTCGATTAAGCCACAATCATCCCGAAGACGTTGTCTAGCGCTCGTAGCTGTTGACTCCTTAAGTCCATGTACAATAATGCTCAGTCTCCTTTTCTTAATCTCTTCTTCCTCTTTCTCAATACATTTCGACGCAAAGTATTTATCACTTGGATCGATGGTACCGACAAATCCACTGCTCGTGTTGGATGAAGAGCAAGTATTAACCGTGTGGCTACTATCGTCATCATCTGATTCACTGCTAGAAATTGCGTGCTTAGACGGTCGTTGAAGAATTCGCTGATTTTTATTATGTTTAGCAGAAGATGGCATACTCTCCTCCGAGTTCTGTTCACGGGCTTCAGTACCCGAGGGTGACAACAAATCGACTGTTGCATCCTTATTTTCACTTGCAACTAAATCTTGCGGCCTAATTTTATTATCCATATCTCAAACTGGACATTTACATTAAACTCAGCTGCACTTTCGCTCGTTTTGACGATTGTTTACCACCATGTTTACAGTCAGGAATGACGTCATATCCGTCCAATGTTTCTTTGGTCTATTAGTGAGGCATCGATTAATCACAACTAGAATTTAGATACGATATTGCATTAACGATTGACCTTATATAGTAACTAAACTGACGATATCAAATTATCAATACTGTTACATTTAAGCAACTGGTGCTCATTTCAACGTAGCAAACAGCGTAAATGATTTGTGATGAATGATTTTTTGGTGGTCCGATATTAATGAGCATGGTCGCTATAGCCCAGGCTGTAAAATTGTTTTAAAAACCTAGTTTTTTTATTGAAAAAAAACCCAGAAGTACAGTTTTTTATTCTTAATTTATTAAATAAACTTCAGATTTATAATTTCATCGTGATTTTTTAAATTCATCAACTTTATATCTTCATTTTTCACATGATAATCAGTGTTCTTCTTCTTTGCTAACTGCCAGTCACTCACTGGATAAACATAGTTGTTGCCAATGTTGCAGGTGATTAAATTCAATGAGCAATCACAGTTGCTGAATAGTCATTGCTATTTCAATGTTGCTCGAAAGAATTTTACAACAGACACTACAGTAGATGTACAAGTATCATTAGTGTACAATGACAGCAGAAAATCATTGTGGCATATCCTCGGCTTTTTGTTTTTCTGAATAGATATCGACTTCTAATTGTGGAGAAGAGTGCAGTCGAAACAGAACTGGTATTTGTGACAGTTTCTCATTGCTATGTTCGAGGAACCTGATCCATGATGCTAGTGACTCTTTAGTTGACGTCCCAGTGATGCACATTGCAAGAATAGTTCCTTCTTCCTGTTCATGAATGCTTGGAGGAACCTCAAGTGCCTTTGGCTTTTCTTCCTCAAACAATGACCAATTAAACATCTCTACAACATAATTAGACACTAAAGAGATACAACAGAGATTCACATGGAGATTCAGAGATTCAGGTGCGAGTTTCATTACGATGACAATAGATTTCTATTTAAGGCACAATATCAATCTCACACAAAACTGCTGTAATTATATGAGGGGTGTTCCATAAATAAGTTACAAATGGAATCATTCTATTACTTTCAACAAACCAAAAATCCAAATATATGTTTTGTAGGGAATTAATTTAATTATGAGAACCAGGTGGGAGTTTAATTACGATGACATCACTGCCATTATCCGCAAACATTAAATATGGCATCATTGCTGTTGAAAGCATCCCATAAGTAACAGGGTTCTGTCATTTGCTTTCTGTTTTCCATCATTCATATGACAACTGATATTTGAAGACTTGTTGTAAACTTCTATAGCAGTCAAAAACAAGAAAAAACTAAAGATACAGAATCCTGTATAAATGGCAACCTTAATCACACCAACTGTAATTTAGTATGTATGGGGTGTTAATCACATAATAAAAGTTACTTTTCTCTATTATGTCTGTTTGGCCATTCACTCAAATAATCATTATGCTGAATTATATTAAACATACATTATAGTAAAAGTAACCAAATGCAGACTTAAACTTATTAAGACATTCGACTTGAGGCATGCCCTCATTAGTAAGAATGTGCATTTATTATTTCAACAGCATTAGCAACCAAAAATTAATTTAGCCCACTCGGCAAACTTGCCAACCGGGCTGTATATTTAATGAACTTTTTGTAAAGATTCCCCAACTGTATTATGGTCTCCAAAAATCTGGTCATACACCATTATAACCCTCTCAACATGACATCACTGAAGTCTGGACATCTGATTCTAAGATACGCTTGTGGACTAACAGGCATCGGATATATAAACATTAGACATACATACACAGTCAATGCAATAATTTGCACCCAGATAATCACAATCTGAAGTTTCTGCACTAATAACAGAACCATTTCACTGCACCTGAATCATCTTTAGGTCTGTTCTTGTATTCCAGATATCTCTCAGTACAATCTGCTTGTAGCACGAAGTATGTCAATGACTTTTTTCGTAACCAGACCGTAAATCCTCCCTCAACAAAGACAGGCTTATCAACGGGATGTTTTGCGATGAGTTCAAACTGAACTGGACTCTGTGAACTGACTATATATGTGTTCTCTGTATCTGTCTCCAGCTCATCGGTCTATAATACAAGCACAATCCAACACATGGAGTCAGTTAGCATCACTAGCATATGTTATATATTGTGACTATCCTATTATAAAGCTCTGTCAAGTTGGGGATGAGTGAAAATATGATCTCCAGTTAGGGATATTAATTCCTGGGAAATATGATTTCATCTCGACAGGCAAATCCCAGGACTTGATTGAGTCTCGAATTTGGCCACAAAGCTCTATATCATCATCATCATCATCATCATCATGTAGCTTGTCCAATGGACATTGCCGTTTCCACAAGCGACCTCTATGCCTGTCAATTATTTTGTGTCCGATAATAGGCAGTTGCCAGATCAATGTTAAGTGCATCGATATCAGATTCAACTGTGCAGAGACAAGTTTGACGAGGTCGGCCAGATCTGCGGTTACAGTCCCTTTGTAAAGGGGCCACACTAGACCTAAGCGCTCGGCTGTGGTCTATGGATAGATCAGCATGTGCGATGTGGCCAGATAACTTGAGGCTTTATATGCCCATTACCGTACTTATTATGGTGTTTGCCAAGTCATCGTTTTGTCCAATGCGTGGACGAAGAAATGAATTAATTCAGTCAATTTTACACTATTAAAACAGGATATTATAATACTGTAATCATACTACTTTATAAAACTTTTAAAAATTTAACTGCATGTAAGTTCAGCATAAGATACTTTATACATACAAACTGTATTGTCTTGCCACATTTGATTAAACAAATCCAGATTCGGATATATAGTGAATCTAGATTCGGATTCACATGGCAAATCGAATACAACAATGACGTAACATGACGTCACTGTTGCTTGTTGTAAGTTGTATGTTGTTTTTCAGTCATATTCTGCACATTTCAATTAATCACTACCAAGATGCAGTTCGTTTACTGCAGTTATTGCTATAGCGGTCTTTCTTAAATCATTTATAATCGTTAGCACTCAGTGCCAATATCACGTCGCTCACAAGTAACTGGGATTCAAGCAGGATTCACTGAATCCGAATCCGTATTCAGATTCGCTAATAGAATGCACTTTTTATTGAATCCATATTCGGATTCACTATATACATCCATATTTGGATTCGTTACCGGTAACTGAATATCCCACAGATATGTGCAACTGAAGAAGCAAATGAAAACTGAAAAAAAGTACACAACTCACATGGTAGACAGTGAGCTTGTTCTCAAGGTCAACAGACATACGATCTAGTGCCATTTTAGCCAGTTCTATGTCATCATTTGGTAACACCTTTGGCACATAGTACGGATTAATAAACTTAAACTTTGGCATCCAGTACATCATTCGCTGATACTTTCTAAATGCATGTGATTCCTGTCCAAATATACGTATGAGCTGGGCACCCATGTCATCATCTGGCACCACACCTATGCATACACAGCACAACATAAGACTAATACAAACAACAATGAGAAATCTACTGTCAATTAATGTCTTAGCCATTAGTCAACTCTGCTCACTAACTAACCTGCTAAATGCCATAAATCCTGAAATAGAAGTTGGGCATGAAATACAAGCTGTGGGTCCATCCACTGTGCAATAATTGAAGCTAGGCCTAAAATAAAAGCTGGGTTTTGAATAGGCCTACATACTTCCATGTAGGATTTGTACCTGATAAATGATACATGTAGGTTATCACTATTCAACAAAATAGTAGCAGCACTGCGGCAGACTACAAAACAGACTGATATAAGAGTTTAACTAACTTTAATCAATCACTCAGAGTAATTTCTATTTCTGCACCATGAATTGAGTGATGTAATGTCGATGTACTAATACAAGAAATAGAAAATGGACCTCACATACAAGCCATAATTGTTACTAAAAGAAGCCGGAGCTTCTAGAGGATTTACAGTACTGATAATCATAGGCAGCAGCTATATCTGGCAATCCACTTTTGATAAAGTTAGAACAGCTCTTGGTACTGATTTTGGACCACATACAGTCCATTGTAGATTGAAACAGTGCTGGTCTAACTGACTTGGCTGGTCCAGGTGATATAAAATTACTGAACCACTCTGGTCCGTTTATATAATAATATAATAATAATATAGACATTTGTATAGCGCCATATGGTCGTAACTTCAGAGGCGCTGGGACAGGTAGTGTGCTAGTGGGAGTGAGAAGAGGAAAGAGAGTAAGCCTGAGAGAAGAGAAATGTCTTTAGTTTAGATTTAAAAACTGCGATGGAGTCACTATCGACGACTGTCCTCGGTGCAGTGCATCGTTCGAACTTAACTTTTGAGATGCGAGGCAATCCATAAAGGACACTGACATCTATCAGTTTCATTTGATTCAAGCATTAGCAGCTGTAAAGCCAATGTGCTGACAGATTATTGTATATAAACATCAATTTCAAGTAAACCTTTAAATCCAATACCAACGCATCGGCACCCACTGATATCATCTCACAATATCTACCAAATTTCATCTGGCCTGCCACATGGTCCATTTAAGTGGGCATGGCAAGTCTTAATCCTTTTTGCCAAGGACATGCCGTGTCAATAACTCAACTCCATTTGTTGTGTCCATGTATAAGTCTATTTACCGACATCAGCGGTATTTGATATGTGGGAAAGGCATCTGTGACTCTCTGGGGGGTCTCTAAATGCAGGCGACTGCACTCTAAAAGGAGAATAACTTGAGCTATCAACATAAAACTTGGTGCACATATGATCCGTTGCAGCCGCTAGTGGTGCTAAGAAAATGAGGTCACAATATCGATGGTCAAGGTCATGTGGTTATCAAATGCGCTGCCAGCATGGGTATGCAGGAGGATATGACTGCTTAGGTTAATAGGTTTATAGTTGACTTACTTGACAAGTAAGAAGATGAAAGGTACACAGAGGCTGATAATAAATGCATGCATGTCATGTGTCCATGAGTTGCCTTTATTCACTTATAGTCTCACTTACATAACTGTACAATTACTATAGAACTGTGGCATTAATTCAGTAAAATTTGTGCAACAGATGGCTTCCTTGGTATTCAAATTGTACCAAAGTCAATTTTGGCAGGCGCTGTGCCCGGGACCCTGCTGGATCCCAGACTCCCTAGTCTGCTGGGGAGATGAATACATACCTCCATTCCCAACCACTCGACGCCTTTGGCATCGCGCTCTTGACGGCTTTGGTGACGAACTGCTCTACTCACTTATCAGATGCTTCCGCTGCCTATGCCAATAATCAAATGAACTGTGGTAACTGTCCATGCGAAATTACACACTAAATGACTACTTTATAGCAAACAAAACTTACCATGCACCTCCATCGTGTCCATGATATCAATGGCGCACTGTTGCTGCTTTGGGTACCACATCCACTCAACTTCCCATGGACCTTGCGCAATCATCCTGTTTTCCGGAAACAATGTCAGCAGTTGCTTATAAGTGGTTAAGTCATTCTGCGCGTCAAATTCCGTCACGCGGTCAAGCGCAGCGTACAGGAACTCGACGTGGCCTCGCCGGTGTATCGAGTTGTGTTTCAAGTATAATTTCACCGCTTTCTGAAAGGTCTGTCTGTTGCGTTCCTGCTTCGCCACCTTGTCAAAATACTCGCCTTGGTGGACGATTAGTTGCTTCTCCTTCTCTGCGTGATCTTTATCTCGAGATTCGAAGAAATGGTGGTGAACAGATGATGACGAGAAACAGCGAACAGCGTTCGGCAAACGTACGATACTGCAGTGTACTGTACTGTAGTCTAGACAGCGAGCTGACCATCGTACAGCTAAACTGCAAGTTCGCAATAAATTACGATTCATCGCCAATCCGCAGTTTCGCAATATTTTCCTATTAAAAGATGAAAACAAAATATATTACGATCATTTAAGTTTCAAATATAAGTTTCACTATCTACTACATTCAAAAAACAACATCCGGTGAGCCGCCTAATGCACGCATATGACCAAAGTTCGGTACACATTAGTTAACTCAACGCAACAGGAATTTAGCCCGCTTGGCAAACTTGCCAGAAGGGCTATATATTTTGCTTGCGTTAATTTCTTCTTTTTTTTCTTTATTTTTTTACTATGAGCAAAGCTATCTCAGTATCTACTGGACCGATTTTCACAATCTTTTCACCAAATGGAAGGTATTTGCGTGAATTTTCTTGATCAGGTACAGTTTTGCCGATTCCTCAAGGGACGTTGCCATGGCAACCAATTAAAGTCGAAAAATCGACGTTTTTACGGACCAATCTACTTTGTCGCGCTGTCATTCGGAAAGGGATTGCAATAGGATATCGCAATTCCGATTTGAAAAGATTAGAGAGAATGTGTGACCGACCCCCAGGGAAGATCACCAGAGACACAAACAGGGAATAGTTCAAACGTAGAGTTTATTATCGATATCGACAGTTCATACAGTGTTCACAACTCGCCATAAACACGTCCGTCGTCCGCGTCAGCTTAGCCACCGGCATTCCCTCGTTAACTCATGCCAACACTTCCTCTTTGGGGGGTAGAAGTTGTGTCGGTAGACGTGGCTCTGATTGGCAGACGCGCCGCTGTCAGCGTCGGTCTAACGGACCAATGCCGTGCGACTGGCACTGCAACGACGTCGCCACGATAGAGGCCCCATCTGTGCGACGTGACCCCCGTCTGCTGCTATACATTCCATCCGTTAATTTTAAAATTTCCCCTGGAATTTTGGAAGAAATTAGGGAGGCTACCTCCCCTTACGACGTGACCCCCAACGGTCACAGAGACACAAACAGGGAATAGCTGAAACGTAGAGTTTATTATCGATATCGACAGTTCATACAGTGTTCACAACTCGCCATAAACACGTCCGTCGTCCGCGTCAGCTTAGCC
>Ga0209782_1000199_pt1 | contig 23575 bp, 12 predicted proteins | sample WorMetmaBAHAMAS1_FD_187390 | JGI IMG/M metagenome (GOLD analysis project Ga0209782, IMG submission 187390) | Marine gutless worms symbiont microbial communities from Max Planck institute for Marine Microbiology, Germany - Inanidrilus... | ecosystem: Host-associated > Annelida > Digestive system...
AGACACAGTGTAGGTACGATTAACTTGTATACCAAATTTGAAGTCTCTGTGTAGTGACAAAGATGCGAAAGGTGATGAAAAATACAGAAATTTGGGTGGTTTGGTGTGTTAGGGGTCGCCCCAGGTAATCTGCCACATAGCAATTTAATAAAGAGCATATGACTTCCTATTTGACTTTAATATCACTTATGTCAAACAATGCTTTCATGTACAGCAGATGTGAATTTCTGTTTATAGTTTGGTTGCATTAAATTTAGTTTGGACTCTTGTCCTAAAATTCCACTGTGTGATTTGCTGATTACTGGTAATTGCATTGAAAATGATTTGTGCCAGTCGTGGAAATATTGATGTAGAAAGTTTCAAACTGTGTGAAGATTTATTAAGTCAGTTACATCCACATTAACAAGTTGGCTTTTGCTTACATCACTGAGAAATCAGAAGAATGTGCTGAATGTTATTCGTGAGTGGACGAGCACTGCTTGGCATTGAGATGGTTGGCTACTGTGTCTGATGATTGTGTATACAGCTCATGATGACAGTATCTGGAGCTGTGCGTGGGGAGCAGTACACGAGAAAGACGGCACTGAAAACATCATAACTGGCTCTGTTGACGACACGGTCAAGATATGGAAATGGTAGCTCACAATTTTGCAATTAATTTCAATCTTTGGACTAATTATTTGGAATGATACAGTAGCAAAGTAATAGATTGTGGCATTGGAGAGCTTGTGTAAAAGGAGCATTTTCACTTCTTCCTGCTGGCAGTGGATCATGAAAGGATGACTGGATGGAGTTTATGCTTGAGCTTTCTTGAGTGCTGTAACACTAGATTAGATGACAGGAAAACAGTAAAAAAAACCTCTGCCGAAGATTCGATTTCAGAACAACATTAAGTAGGAAGAAAACGTGAGTGAATGGGTTAACCCAAGTTCATGTGGATAACAGCTGTTAAAATTGAGATGCAGAATAAAGGAGCAAATTAATATGATAACAGCATGTGTGATTCATGCTTGTACAGGGATAAAAGGAATGACTGTTAAATGTCATGATGTAGGTTAGGGCATTAAACATTATAATTTTTATAGCAATCAGTTTTACTTCAGATGACTGTTATAAACAGTTGTTTTCTGCATATGCATGCCTTTGTGAAGCATAATCTTAATATCAATGTTTGTTGTGTATTAGATACAATTAATGTAGAAATTGTTGTATACATGCAGTCTGCTATTGAGAACTAGTTATTGTCCACAATAGATATAAAGTGCAACTACTTTATGGAACACTGACAGAGTTTGTAAAATGGTTGTTAAAACAGGGACAGTGGTGGTAATGGTGGTGAATGTAACAACACCCATTTAAGGACCTCTTTTGCAGGTCATCCTGGGTAAACTGGTACCAGAAAGGCAGAATCAATATGGACTTGAATGAAGTAAGACACAATGAGTGGCATGGCATCAACTGGACCATATGTACATCTTTTATCCAATGTTTATGGACTGCATGCTCTTCCAGCAACCCAACCAATAGTGTCAAAAAGCAATGAAGTCACTGAAGGCGATGAATATAAATATAGGGTTAAAATTTATGGTGAATTACTCGAAGTTAAGTTAGTAAGTTAGCTGTTGTTGTTGAGTGTGGTGGGTTATGTTTGTGAGGTCACGTGACCATTTAGAGTTGCGACACAGAATTGAGGGTCACCAGCTGGGCGTAATCTCAGTGGATGTAAACAAACAAGGCACAGTTGCGGCGTCAAGTAGCCTCAACAGTCAGATACGCTTGTGGGACGTGGAGTCCGGCAAATTGATCAAAGACATCGATGCTGGACCCGGTGGGTATTTATACCTGCATGCCTCCTCCTGTGTTTTGTCGGTCGTTCTTGAGGTAAATGTGGGATTGCTGGTTCACCCTCACTTTTCCTACTCCATTTGTGCCACAAGTGTATCTCTGGCGATGAGTGTGTGATATTTGTTAAGCGGATGTTGTTCCAACTGTGATGGGAACTCCAAGCACTGACCTTAACTAAGGGAAAATCACCCTCTCCTTCCCTCTGTATTATCATTTTTTTGATGCGGGTGCGAGGGGAGGGATCATCGCCGGGAAGAGTGGAGGTATCATCTCGCGCTATGCTAGCCACTGCTAGGCCCTCTTGTTTGATCTGTTGTCACGCTATTTAGGGAGAGCCTTTAACCCAACCCTTCGGCATAGTGGCACTTAATGCCTGCAAAACCGAGCATCCTGTTTTCCAGCTTTTGACTAAGTTCTTTGATTTTCATTATGTTTTGCTTTGTGAACTTACAATTTTATTTGTAGTGAACTGAGAGTACAGCCAGAATTTAGTTTCATCTGTGTGTGACTTTGAAAAACCACGTGTTAGAATTTTCTAGTGATCAAGTTACTAGTTTAGTGTCGATTACAAGTTATTGCACAGCGATGGTGTAAATGAAATGAATACATACAGTTATCAACCTGTGTTGTAACATAAAACAGGAATGGTGTTGGTTATAGTTATGTAGGCCTAATATCAAAATTTATGGTGAAGCTGATTGTTTTGATAATTTTTTTGTTAATGATTACCGCGCGACGCTACGCTAAGCACGGTATATGCCGTCGTCGTGTGTGTGTGTTCTGTCACACTCCGGTATTGTATCAAAACGGCTAAACATAGATCACGCAAATGACGCCGCACGATAGCCCCATGACTCTAGTTTTCTGCTGCCAAAGATCATGGCGAAATTCGAACGGGATCACTCCCTACAGCGGCGACAAATGCAAGTGGGGAGGGTGAAAATTGGCCACTTTCAATGGAAAACGTGCTGTAACTCGAAAACGGTACAAGATAGACACATAGTTTCTGTTAAAGTCGAATAGGAAGTCATATGCGCTCTATCAAGTGGCGATGTTTCCAATGACCTTGGGTGACCCTTAACCCCCCAAACCACCCCAATTTTTGCATTTTTCGTTGCCTTTCATATCTTTGTAGTGAGTAAACTTAGAGACTTCATATTTGGTGTACATATTGATTGTAGCTAGTCCAAGCCGACGGACGACAAACCATCCCTGAAAGGGGTGTACGTCACGTGACACGTTTTAAATTTTTGGGGCCTCATCCATATCTCAGGAATGGCCGAAGCTAGAGCTCTCAAATTTTGTACAAAGTGAGATTATATTAAGTCTTGCCAAAGGGATGACAAATCACCCCTAAAAGGGGCATGGTTTTGCTCAAATGACCCATTCTTGTATGCACAGCTGTGGAGTTAGAAAAAAATCTCCACTGCACTCGGTGGTTTGTGATCAACAGTGTCCTCGATGACGGACTACTGATTATCACATCTTCTACGGTCGATGCTAGTGCTGCCGTACACTAAGGCTTGGGCTCCATCGGTTTGATTTGTCACGGTGTTTGTTGCTAACTTGCTTGTATTACATAGAGACAACAAATCGACCAAGTGGAGTTCGAGCATTATCGTTCAAATATGTTGTAATAACCAGCGTTTCTCGGTCTGCCTAGCAATTTGCTATCAACCGACTCTCATTGCCTGGTAATTATACTTGGTGGGCAGTGCAACATGGTCGATTTAACGTGAAGCAGCGTCGTGCGGTCCATCAGCGTTAGCATATATACTTGTTTTATATATCTCTCCAGCTTCATGCATTGCACTGGATAGACAATAAATGTGACTTGGTGTCAGTCAGGTTGCAGCAGTTTCTTGCCTTTATGCTCCATGATAGTTTGTTGTTTGTTTCTTACTCAGCTTGTAAGATAGTTTCTCTGAAGTGATTTTGTGTGGTGATAGCTGGATTGCATGCGACATACACCGACACAGACTTTAAGGATGCACCTATCGTGTAATTTTGTAAACGTGTACACGTTAGTTTATCATGCACAGAACACGTACACGTGTACACACGCGCATCCCCAACAGACTTCCTCGCGAGGAAAAGCGCATGTCGGACAAAAGCCGCTGACAAGTTGTTCGTGTGTGTCCAGCTCGTGCCAGTTGGCCCGCCACACGCGCCACGGCAGGCCGACTGCCCTGGCATGCGCCACGGCAGGCCGCGCCGACTTCCGCGTGCGCCGGACACGCTGACTTCCACGCGAGGATCCTAGTACGGAAGTCGGCGGGGAAGTCAGTGTCGGTGTCCGTGTTGGTCCCGTGGAATTTAAGCTTGAGAGGACATTCTGCTCATTTACTCAGTAAAATTGGAACATTTATCTGTTTAATTTTTTATAATTTATCAGCATAGAAAAACGTCACTGACAGTGATATTAGAGGAATATTGGAGGAGTTGAACACTGGTTTATGTTATCGTGCTGTGGTTCTGTTTGCAGTTGATGCGTGGACAATTGCATTCTCGTCTGATTCTCGTTTTATTGCTTCTGGTAGTCACACAGGCAAGATAATTCTTTATGGCGTGGAGTCGGGCAACAGTGAAGTGCAGCTTGATACTCGAGGAGGAAAATTTGCTCTAAGCATTGCTTACGTGAGTCACATCGTGTATCGTTTCAACTCATTTGCCTCTATATTGCAGGTTATCAGTAGATATGGCTGACAGTCCTAAGTGGATGTACAGAGAAGCCACAAATGGTGTCATCTGTGAAAGAGCCTCACAAAATACTTTGTAATTACCTGGTACCCTTCACACTACAGCCTTAGCACTACCACTTTACACTGTAAAGTTAACCATGGCTAATTTCAAAAGATAGGTGATTACTAGCACCCAATTATCTGCACTGTATTTCTGTTTAAATTGCATTTTTCCCGCTTTTTCGGTGATGTTAAATTTAATAGACTAATTAAATAAATAACGAAAAAATGTGTAAGCATGTGTAAAACGTGGTAGAAATGTGTGGTTGGACTGTGTGCAGAGTCCTGATGGCAAATACATTGCCTGTGGTGCCATTGACGGCATTATTTACATATTTGAAGTCGTTTCTGAAAAACTGATACACACATTAGAAGGTCAGTGCTACTTCGTATCATTATTATTGTTGTGATTTTTGTCTGCACTCTGTAGCATATCATTATTATTGGATTTCCTATCGTTGTGGGGCTTTCCCAAATGAAGCCTCATCACACACTGGATCACATAATCATTTGCTAAGCCTGAAGCATTTGAGCAGAGGTGTAACTGGGGGGGGGCATTTGCCCTGGCACAGCAGGTGAGAGGGCACAAAACATCCTCACCAAAATATCTTATGACTAATGACCACAAAAGTGAGTTTGATATAATTTTTTACATAATGCAGATGCAGTTATCTGGCATATTTGGCCTTAATGGTTCTTGTGTTTTGTATATTTTTACTGTGTGACACTATGCTACCACGGTATATGCTATCGTCATGTATGTGTGTGTATGTGTGTGTCCGTCACACTCCGGTATTGTATCAAAATGGCTAAACATGCAAATAACGCCACATGATAGCCCAGGGACTCAAGTTATCTGATGCCAAATATCACAGCAAAATTCCAATAGAATCCCCCTTTACGGTATGCTAATTGCAGGTAGGGTAGGTTTAAATCACCAACTTTCGATGAATAACTCGCTACAGCGTGAAAATGGTACAAGTTAGATGCATAACTAATAGTTGAAAAGAAAGTATGCACTCTATCGAATGGTTATATTGCCAATGACCTTTGGGCCCCCAAACCATCCCTTTTTTACATTTGTGTTGCCTTTCATATCTTCATAGTGGGTTACGTAGAGACTTCAAATTGGGTATACAGGTTGATCTTAACTACAGACAACAAACTGTCCCTGAAAGGGGTGTAGTAACATCACATGACCCATTTTAAATTTTGGCCCCATCCATACCTGAGGAATGGCTCGAGCTAGAGCTGTCAAACTTTGTACACAGGGATATTATATCAAGTGTTGCCAAATGTATGATTAATCACCCCCAAAAGGTGCATGATTGGACTCAAGTGACCCATTTTTGCATGCAAACTGTGGACTTTTGCCACCACACACTTTGAAGTGAGATCAACAATGCCATCAACCACGGACCTTTGTTGCTCTTACCTACATGCTACGGCGCTTCGAGGCAATGATACTATACACTAAGACCAGTCTGGGGCTCAAGCTCCATCAGTTTGATTTGTTGTGTGTATTTGTTGCAAACTTGCTTGTATAATACGTCAACAACAAATCGACCAAGTGGAGTTTGAGCCTTACCGAGTTTGTATGTGCTAATAACCGACGTAGTTGTCGGTCTGTGTACTAATGCACTTTAAGTATTGCTCGCAACGTTTGTTGTTTGGCTATTACACTCGGCATGTAGCGAGATGTGGTCGATTTTGTGTAAGGCAGAGTTGCGCGGTCCATCGGTATTAACATATATACTTGTATATAAAAATTGTGTTGATGCAGTGCATTTTTGCAGTAAATTTGTTAGTTGTTACTGGATTAGAGCCAGAGATTTTATACTGCAGGATTATGGGCGTGAGGTCTGGGGAGGAATTTAGGTGCCCTTACGCAGTGTGAGAGTGCCCTTCCCAGTATGTGGAATCTGAGGCTTTGCCCCCAAAATATTTTTGAAATGTGGCATTCAAATCTGTAGATTTGGTGCATTTTGACACCTAACAAGTGCTTAGTACTAGGTGTTTTTTCAGTACATTGTGGGTGATACCGGAAAATTACTCATCGGTTTTGTGCAAATGTCACTGGTGACCCTGCAGGCATGTGGTGGGGTTCAACCCTTCCCTAATCACTTGGTGGCCTGGCAACTCGTTGTCACTTTGCAAATTGCAATGAAAGCTGAGTTCAAGCAACCTTTGGCTGATTAGCATAACTGATAAAGGAAAATTACAGCATTGCAGTCCAAACCACGGCAGTATATTTACTGAAAACCAGACAGTTAGCATAAGAACCCTAGTTATGCCACTGTGTTAAACTTTAACCTCAGACTAAACTTAATCTGATCTGAATGGCTGAAACTTGGTTAACTGTGGTTTAGTACCAGAGTTTTAGACCAAGTTTTAGATAAACATTCGTCTCATAAATATGTTTCACATTTCTCAGCATTTTGGCATGCTGTCCTATTCTTGTTAAACATTTTTTGTCACCAACAGTTACACATTACGTGACTTTATCACTGATGATATTTTTCACTGAATAATTGCAATTCTGCATTGAATAGCTCATAGGCTGGTTTTTTGACCTGAATGAAAGGTAGAGTGTATGTCTAATTTGCATGTTTGTGTTGCTAACTTCAGAATGTACAGTTTTGGTTGAAAGCTTTTCAGTTTGCACAGTGTATTTACATACCAGGCTGATAGCACTGATAATGAATTGATCTAATGCTGTTCATTGTTACATATGCTAGAGTGGAACAGTGAGTGCACTGCATGTGTATTACTGCACATTCTGCTTAGAGTCTGATGAATAAAACAGCTGCCAATAACCATTGGTGAACTAACAAAGATGTACACTGCATGTTTGTGGGCAGGTCATGCGATGCCAATCCGTGGCTTATGTTTCTCACCAGACTCAACTCTGCTGGTGACGGCATCTGATGACACCCACATCAAAATCTATGACGTGTACGTCTTCACTCGCAGTTTTTACACATTTCTTCACGTCAGTCTGTTGCACTTGTACTTAGTCAACATTTGGCAAATTTACTTGCAGAAGTACGGTGGCATCTTTCTGAGTCCGAGCACAGACTGTCAATGTACAGTTTTAATACCAAGCTGGACTCGTGCCGCTGATGTCAGAGTGCATGCTGACAGCATGCACTCTGACATCAGCGGCACGAGTATGTACATTGACAGTCTGTGCTCGGACTCAGAAAGATGCCACCGTACTTCTGCAAGTAAATTTGCAAAATATTGAGTAAGGGCGGGTTGCATCAACCTCACTTAAATCGTCACTTAGCTAATGGCCACTTAACTTAGTCATTAAATCGCCAATTATATCTCCACTAAATTAGCAGTTAAATGGCGATGGTGCAACGCGTTTAATACTAATCTCCACTGAAGTCAGAGTTAATTGGAGATTAAAGGACTATTTAAGTTAAGTATGGATGGTACAACCCGACCTAAGTTCTTTAAGTCATCATTAAAGATCAACCAGACCTTCAACATGTTGCTGTTTGTTGATAGTAAATGTAAATAATGATGTCAGTGCTACATATTGTAAAGTACATGTAATGATCTAATTTTGTATTATTTCATGTCATTACATAGCAGCCTACCAAGCATTATTAACACTTGACACATTTATGACAGGAATGATGAATGATGTTTTGTTTTTGTTTATCTAAGTTACAGATATTTAACGTAGACTGTTGCGATGGAAATCAGTTTAAACATAATGGTCATTTTCCAGACAAACTTGGGTGCTTAGCCAATTTTCCTCCACAGAACATCTTGGGCCTGTTCTTCCTGTGATCATTTCTCAAAGCATTCAAGAAAGCTCTAGAGTGCTGAACACAACCACGGAAGTCATTCACTGGCCTTCTTCTTTATCCAGACTCATAAAGGAAGATGCACTGATGCCTTTATGCTGGCTCTTCAATGCCAGTAGCGAGTGCTGGAACATGAAACAAGCAGGAAATTTGTGTGTTTGCAGAGTGCAAGGCAATTTGATAGGAACGTTGTCTGGTCATGGGTCGTGGGTGTTGAATGTCGCATTTTGTCCTGACAACGTTCACTTTGTTTCATGGTAACAGCTGCATTCTATTCATTGTGGCTACCTGTCTCCTGCTGTCTGATATGTTTCAGTGTACTTAAGACAGTATATTGTTGAACTAGAAATCTAAGCAGTCATATTGACCTGCACACCCATGTCGGCCGTGCTCTTGATAACCATGTGACCTTTGACCTTAGAGTCAGTGCATGCCAAGCGACAGGAATGCACTTTGTCTACGATGTTTGATGTATGATGTTGATAGCTCCAATTCTTTTTCTTTTAGAGCATGGACACACACACAGACAGACACAAAGTCACAGTGACACAGATGCCACTGCCACTGGCTACCACCGGTGTGGGTAATAATAACTGACCTTGTATGGCCTCACTAGCAGGACACTCCAACCAGAGAGGCCAAGGGCATAACGGATCAATACATCAAGAAGCCCGTCTTTGTTTTTCTTAATTTTTGCTAAGCATTTTTGAAGACATTGAGGCGGGTATTCCCAACTATCTGCTGGTCCAAAGTGTCCACCTATTAATCACTCTGTTAGGATAAAAGTATTTCCAACAGTCCCGAGTGCTGCTGTGCACCTCATTTTACTTAGTTTTAATGAATGGCTTCTTATTTCCTTGTTATTTTTATTAGGTATAAACAAATCTTAAAGCCCTATTGACTTTTCCTGGGACATCTTAAAAACCTCTATCAAATCCTGTCTGTCTCTTCTTTCCTCTCATGACCGTAAGTTTAGACACCTTAATCTTTCTTTGTAACTCAGCCCATCCATACTAATAATTATTTTTGAAATCTGTGTTGAACCTTTTTCACAAGCTGCTTGCTTTTCATCTGATAAAGACTCCGTGCACTGAAGCAGTATTCTACATTGGTCTAAATAGGGTCTTGTATAGACTTACTGTTGCCTCCTTATGCTTAATTGTTCTCTTTACCTTGTTATCATCATCATTACTCTAGTTGCTTTGTTAAATGCCTATAAACATTGATCAGAAACTTTAAGATTCGATGATATCCAAATACCTAAATCCTTTTCCTAATTCTTCTGCTGCTAATTTGTTTCCTTCCATGTAGTAATAGATGGTCGTGAGTATGGTTGCTAGCAGCCTGCAGGTGGGTTTGCAGCCCAAATTAATTGTCTTGGTCTAAAGGTTGGCAGCCACCTTTGCATGGATTCATCATTTATCAAATCAACTGTGACTCTTGTAGTGGCTGTGGCACTGTGAAGATTAGCATTAGTGTCATTGTTACTTTCTACTTGTGTCTAAAAAAAAGTATACCAGCCAACCTTAAACGATAATTTTAACAATAATTGTTTGATTCCAATAATTTTTGTGTAAATATTACTGAGTGAATATGACATCGATGGTTTAATTTTCCACCTCACCTGTTTAGTGTACTTACCTTACCTTGTGAAAACAGCAAAATATTATTATGCTTTATAGCCTTATATAACTTACCATGCATTTTCTGGCTTAGATGAACAGGAATAAGTTTTATTGCATCAGTGAGCTGAAATAGTGACTTGTTAGTCTGGCAGTCTGCAGCAGAACGTTACTGATGCAACAAGTGGACAAGGTGACTGACTGACTGACTGACAGTTTGTGTGCTTGCAGACAGACAACTTTTTGAACACTTAATGTGAGCTTCTCATGAGACCAAAAAATAACCATTGACAACTAAACTGTAATTAACTTCGTTTATTCTCAAAAAGATGTTCCGTTACCGCTGACTGTGATTTTGGCGTCCTAAAGTTTCCCATGGTATGATATGTACGTTAAACAGGTGAGGTGGGAAATTATACCACCTTTTGATGGCATATTTTCTCAGTACTGAGTACTATTTGTACCAAAAATTACTGGAATTGGACAACTGCTGTTAAAATTATTGTTGGTAGTTGGGTGGTATACTTTTTTTGAGACACAGTGTACTTTGTGTGTATGTGTCTAGAGTCCAGTGATTGACTTTTTGAATCTGTGCTTTTGAGTTTATTTCACTGCTGCTAGTGCTCTGGCAGCGTCGGCTGAGTGACTGGAGCTAGAGCATCTGGAAACCTGTTCCACTGATCTGCAAAGGTTCTCCTCCGGAACTGGAGAAGTAAGAGATCCAGTGCTAAAAAAACCTGCTTACTCAGGAGTCTGGTGATTGATGAAGGGAGGATAAGAATAAACCGTCACAAACCCACGTTGACCTGGCCGTTAAACGGAATGATTTCTGGCCATGTTGTGGTTTGTAGTTGCTGTAGCATGAGAGTGATCAGTGACAGTAGACGGCTGTCAGTCTGTCTGTCTGTCTGTGTGCTAGTTCGTCAGACAAGACGGTGAAGGTGTGGGAGGCGACATCACGACAGTGTATACACACATTCCATGACCACCTCGACCAGGTCTGTCACTCATCATGCTGTCGTGTCTTTGTGGTCATTTCTGTTTGTGAATTTGAATTTGATATTTTCTGCTTGTAGTGTGTTTTGAGTTCTGTTCAGTGCTGTCAGCATTTCTGGTTAAGTGATTGGAATGGTTTGTCCTGTAGGCCTAAAACTTGTTTTATCCCCGAAGTTTCTTTCCCAAAGCAGTTGAGTGAACAAACTGGGGAGGTAGTCAGGTAACCTGGAAATGGGCCGGTAAACCAGCATGTACGTGAGTGTGTGTGTTTACAATTATAAGTATATAAAGGATGACAAAATGCATGGACTAGCAGAAATATGTGTGAAATGAAAGCCATAGAACCAAGTAGATATAACTGTCAGTGTTAATGTGACTGTTGAACATGTAGGTTTGGTGTGCACGATACAATTCGTCTGGGTCAAAGATTGTATCGGTGTCAGAAGACCGTGCCGTTCACATTTATGACTGTCCTGTATAGTGATTAGTGAAATTGTGAACTCTAGAGACTCTTTGACAGTTTTGCTGGAAGTCATGATGCACAGTGTGTGAATATAGAGTGAAGTGGTATTTTGGTGTAGTGGCTTCAGAATGATGGAATAAACGTTGTTACGTCTGTTTTTTTGCTAAAGTATACTGTTTTTGCATACTAGTACATGTATAATCGTATAGGTAACATTTTGTTGATCATTTTCCATCTTTCTGCCCTTCTCACACATTTTTAAACCCCTACTCCCTCAATGTTTTCTTGCCCATCAAAATCCCGCTAGCAGAGCCTTAAACACGAGCAAGTTTGAGTTGACTTAATGGTAGCTGCATAATAAGAATCAAGAGTTGATGTTTTAAACTGACAGTGACAGAGAAACAAATAAAAATATATAGCCCTTCCGGCAACTTTGCCGAGCGGGCTAAAAAATCAACACAACCCGAACCCCTCAAATTAAAACCCCCATAACTGCAAAAACCCTTGAGCAAATCTGTTCTAATTTTAACATCTAATGCATCATCAAATGGCCGTAAAGTTCTGCAAATTTTGTAAAAGTCGCACAAGGGATATGCTGCTGGCTTTGTACAGCATGCACATTCCAAAAATTTAGTATTAGGTTTGCAGTCCGATACTCGCATACTTGCACCAATAGGGGTGAAATTTGGTAGAGTTAGAATCGATCTTGGTACTGATCCTGGACCATGTCCAGTCCACTGTAAATCGACCTGGTGCCAGTCTGCTTGTGCAGACTGCAGATCACCACTGGTCAAACGATACCAGTCATGATTCAGTGCTTGTGTAGACAGTGAATTAGCAAATATTACGGTAACAACTGAACTGTATGCAGAATTGAGATGTGCATGCTGAGTGGTTCCACCAATATGACCGCATGCTGTTGCTGTGATGATGTGCCTTCTTCTTCATAACAGCTGAACAGTCACTGTTGGTGGCTGAAGTTGTGACTGATCAGATACACACGTCACAGGGTGTGGTGGCTACTAGGAAGAACGAGGAGACGTTGTTGAGGAGGCTTCCGACAACACGTTTATTTATTATTCCTCTGCGACATGCCGTACCGGGCTGACCTCTGATTGAGGACCCGTCCCTCCGCGAGTGCCATGTCTGCCGCCAGGGGCCAATCAACTCACAGCCCTGGAATGCTGGGATACCTGCTGACCCGTGCCGTTGGCGCGTGTCAGCAGTAGCGAGGGGGTCGTTTTGAGGGTGACTTACTGGCGTGGGTATTCTGGATGGGCGATTGGCTGATCCATTTGAGATTCAAACTCGGGACGCCGCCTCACGAGCCGGCAACATCGATATACTAAACTTTACATTAAACTTTCACAGTTACAGGTGAAGGTAATGACAACTAAGAAAGTGCAAACACGACGATTAGTAATGACAAAATGGATCAACAAAACATACTGGCACAAATGCATGCTACACTAATGCACCCATAAAAATTTTTTTTTAAACTTCCTTGCACAGTAAATTTTTAAACCACTTGTGTGTTCCCTTCAGTCATTTGACTGCAGTGCTCAGCAAGTGCCAGACAGATCATGTGGCATGTGTAAAACCAGCTCCAGTTATTTGCGAAGTTTCTCATTTGGAGACAAGGCTAAAGCTGAAGTAAGTCCAGAAAAGGTATAAATTAACACCACTGACTCAATATTACAGGAAACTGGGTAAAATGCAGAAATATATAGTGATCTATTCATTGTACCTGGCTCTTATATGTTTGGAAAAATTAAGAAGCGCAGATGTCTGCTCAAGTTCACGTTTCTGCTTTGTTACTTTGTTAGCTGCCCTTCCGAAGTGATCAACCTAAAAGTAGTGAGTAGTGACTGACAGGAATCAGGCTTTGTATCTGTTATCCATTAGCTGAAAAGTGTATGGTTAATGTATGTGTTTTGTATGTATTACAAAAACAAAGCTGGAACAATTCAGTTTATCTTTGTTATAAAAGTCACCATTCTAGAACAGTAAATATCACAAAACTATGTGTAAATCCAATGTGCCCTTTGTTTGAGAGGTTACTGAAAAGAATAATAAAGGTGGATCGAGGATTTGAGGGGCATGCAGTGTTGGGTTTTAAAAATGGCAGGTGTGGAAACTGGAAAGCCAATATGTCCCTTGCCTCCTAACACTTATCATATTGATGTAAGTCTTAGGAGGCAAGGGACATATATTGCATACTCACCAATGAGCAACTGCATAAAAAGGTAAAGTTTTCCCATTCTTGTTACCAAGCATTGGGCCCGGAGCTGATCCCAGTGTACAGTCAGACCGCAGTTTATGTGAAGTGAATCACATCAGGCTGCAATTAGCCTACTTTCCGCCAGGCAGGTTACCACTGTAGCTTTCACCAGATGGCGCCACCAGTACACGGCACTGACGGCAGCACACTGTATAAAGGCCACTGGTTACTGGTATATGCTACTGAGCAGTTTGGCAGCTTTCACTTTTTTGTTCTTGATGGTTATTGCCTTGGTCTCACTCTTGACAGTCACTGTCTCAGTCTTGTCTTGTGTCTCGAGACCGAGAGAGTTCAAGAGTCGAGAAATCTGGGTCCAGACAGATAGGGCTCATGCCAACACCCCGTCACTCAGTTTTTACAGACCGGGTGCCATTCCTGCTGCCCAACTCCTCCTCTAGTAGGCCTATTCTGCTACACAGCAGGTTTTTGGTACTACGTTTTATGACTCCATCTCATCGTACTATATATCATCAGCAGGCGAAATACTCCATAATAGCCTGGGTATAGTTTCCTATTGCATTCCCCGTGGTTTTTTTTTGTCTTTTTGAGTATCCTTCTCCTATGGTTAATTTCCCAAACTGCAGAGACTATCCTTTGACCAAACAAAGTCGAAGCCACAGTGTAGGAAAGCACTGAAGCAAAAACACCATTTTAACATTTTCCAATAAAACAAGGAAATATGGAAATCCATTTTACTATAAAGTGTCAGAATTAATGTGGTCTTCTTCTATAAAAAAAATATCTAATCCTATTCGAAATTAACCAGGTATATTTTGTAACATATAAACACATATACAGACTGTCTACTGTGTCTTCATTGTGTTTGCTCAGAGGTCCTGAAGGTTAATAAGGTTACTGGAACTTTCTAAAATTGTCCAATTTCACTGTCTTGTTCTCGTCATAGACTGAACCCGGTGTACCGTCGGCAGATGCGGCCAGTGCGCCGTGCGCAGCGGGGTAGGGCATGTCGTTTCGCAGCTATTGGGGCGATACTTTTAAATGACGTCAGTATGTACGTCACACTTGTTTGCAGGTTTTGTGTAAAGAATTTGTTGCTTTACGCTTTGCTTGTTGAAGGCCTACATGCTGCATTTGGGTAAGGTTGTACAAATTTTAATTTCTCGAAAGCCATAAAATTTGCCTCTGTCGTTGATAAGTTAACAAGTAGGCCTACGATCTATTAAAGACCCCTAACTAGCACAGGACAGTATTGACACATGCCGATTGCTTGACTAGAGCACTTTAAGTTCCCCCAGTGGGGTCATGGCAGAACCTTGGATGCTGTAAGCTTTCTTATACATTTTAGAGTGCTAGATGGCTTGTGATAGAACCTAGGCCTAATATAGCCCGCTGGGCAAACTTGCCGAAAGGGCTAGGCTATATATTTTGTCGATGTTTTTTCTTTATTTTTTAAAGATCGGTCAATTAGGTTCTGAGCTACAGCCTACCGGGTCTAGAAAGTCGACCATTAAAACAAGAAGCTCTGCTATGACAGAGGTACAGTGCAACGCGTTTGTCAATATAGAAAAAAGCTTGCAATCGATGAATGTCCCTGACATATACAACCAAGATTATCACAGTTGCTGCTATCAAATGGCCGTACGGCATATCACTTTATGTTTGTGTACTGTTGTTTCAACGTCTTTTTCTAGGACCATTTTCAAGACACCACCACTCTTGAAGTGAATGTGACTGCCTGTGACCTTGACTACTCCTTAATTTTTGACAACAAAACTTAAATTACAAGCCACGTACGCTTTCTAATATATGTGTAAACATATCATAGTTAAATCATGCTTTATTTATGAGTTATAGGTATTACAAAAGTTTCATACAACAAAAATAACCTTCAAACTCACTTAAAGTCATCGGTAATCATACCATTCGATAGCCCATATATGATTTCCTCTTGGTCTTTCATTGTAACTGTCTCTATCTTGCACCATTTCTGAGATATTATCGCTTATTTCCGAAAATCTAAAGACGTCACAGTTTATCAACAAATGTTAACAGCGATGGATCAAAAACTAGAAGAATCATAAAAAGTTATATTTTACATTCTCGCTTTTAAACAAATGTAGACTCTTGCTACAGTGAATGATCACCATACAGAAAAACCTAACATAAAAATCTACGATAATTAGAAATGCATGGCAAAGCCTAGAGTATAGCCCGCTCAGTGCCACAGCATAGTTCCCTAGCAGGTAGTAGCGAAACATAACTGTGCTGCTGCCTGACGAACATAGATATACTTACCGGATCGCTGATCGACGTCTATTGTACACAGTTAAAGTCTGGAGGTACTGGTCAGAAGCCCACCAAATTTATATCAGATGTAGCCCAATCATCGCTGCTGTTAATGTGCACATATAGAAAGTAATATTCCAATTCGTTTTCGAACGCTAGTGCAAAAAATGCAGGTAATACCAGACTGTGTTCATTACTTCTCCCAAAATTATTTCGTTGCCACGATAACATTTCTTCTTAAATTGGAAAACGACATACACATCGATCATCTGCACCCAAAGCGCTTTCATATGGTGAACAGATTGCGAAAATCGGTCCAGTATATATCTGAAGATATTTGACTAAATGTGCTAGTCAGAAAGTGCACAAATGAGCCCCATTTTCTCTGGATTTACTGGAAAAAGTTCATGAAATTTTTACACGATATAGAGGCATCATTTATGCTGTTAATGTGTACATTGAGGTGGTGATATTCCATTCCGTTTTGGAATGCCAGAGCGTTAAGTGCAGGTGGTAGGTAATTTTGCCACAAAATTGGTTTCCATGACAACGTCCCTTAAGATATCGGAAAAAAAGGTCGGATTGATCATCTGCAATTCACTACCTACCATATGGTGTAAAGACTGTGAAAATCGTCCGGCGGATTCTGAGATACTTTGGCTTTGAGCAAAAAAGTCCGCTGTGACACAAAATTGGTTGCGATGGCAACGTCCTTTGAGTAATTAAAAAAACTGGTCCGGGTCGAGAAAATTCATGCAAATTCCTTCCATTTGGTGAAAAAAATCGTGAAAATCGGTCCAGTAGATCATGAGATAGCTTTGCTCATATTAAAAAAATAAATTAACGCAAGCAAAATTTATAGCCCTTACGGCAAGTTTGCCGAGCTGGCTAAATGAGTAAACAGTTGTGTCATCCAAAGACGATGGACTACATCAGTGGAAAATAAATATTTCTAATTGTCAGTGGTATTGAGTGACTCTGCAATGAAGATCACTTTTACACTGTTTGAAACTACTTACAGTAGATGAATGGAATTTTCGTTTACCACTTTAACAGCTGTTATTTACTTGAAGGATTGTCCTAGGACCCAGGCAGTGATATTGTAGGCTACTAAACAAGTGATAATATCTGGGAAATTATACGATGTAGAGACATATTTCAGGTATTACCCCTTGATGTATGACCATTTATAATGTCTAAGTGTTCTTGAACGTTATTACATCCGTTGCAAACCTTTTAAAATACAAGTTTTTATACAGTTGTACATTTATTGACACTAATGTGTGACCTGTTTACAATAGCTAAGGTATTTTTTGAGTTATGTTGTGTTGTGATTTCTAGGAGTGACGTGAATATATACCGTACTTTAGAACGACTAGAGACAGTTTATTGTTGTGTATCATATAATGGACAGTCACTGTGAGTGCACTGAACATCTGAAAGCCTTGCCTGTTTATTTGAGCATTGTGGAGGTATTCTTTGCATTTAATATAAATTTAGTTTGTATAGCATGATAACAATATATGGTTTGTTGCAATCACCAGACAAGTTATTAAGTTTTGGACAAAAAGTCAGGAATATAAGTTGTAACTAATTACAATTGACATATTGTGGTGCCTTAATTCAGAGTTTCCATTTTATGGTTGTTTTGTTACAGAGGTTTCTTTTAGAAATTTGCATACTTATTCCCAAATCAAAACTTGTTAACATTGTCTACAACAATTGAGACTGTCAAAATTATTGATATAGACTGCAAAATATCATTCTAGTAATCATGTTGCAGACCAGAAATGTATTTTATCAGAGTTTGTAACATGCTTAGCTGAAGTTAGAAGTTAGCTGTGATGAAACATGCATATGAGAATTAAATATATAGCCCAGTCGGCAGGTTTGCCAAGTGGGCTAAATAAAAGACTGGATCGTAGGTGCAGCTTGACTTTTTTTATTTTGGAGGTTATTTCAGTTTCTGTTAGAAATACTATAAGAATACAGCTGAACAGTATACTAGCATGAAATCTGTTGATTTTTTGGCAAATACAAAAGACGGATGTAGTCCTAAAACGATGCTACAATATTTATCTCCATGTACTACATGATTATGATAATGAAGAAATTATTGTACTGGGTAATAGCTGTTTGGTAATAGTGAAAGACTGAAGCCAAATGCATGGCTGTTTTTCTCTTCTACTGAGAGATTACATCTGAACTAACTATTGAGATTTAGTTAACTTGATCTTTTTTTAGTTCATTAACTAGTTTGGACTTAATGTAGCAAAAGTGGTTTCTTATATTTTTAATCTTTATGTGCTTACCAGTATCAGGTATGGTAAAAGGCCTATAGCTTTTCTGAAGCACAACTCATACGGATCTTGTGTAACTCTTAGTTTGTGTAAATGTGACTATCATAGTTAATTTATTTAGTAAAGACATATATACAATGTAGATGATGTGTTTCCGAGTTATGTCTATTCAGTGTATAATGATAATAATAGTAGCACTTATGTTTTACAGGTTATAGAAGCACTGATTGTTAGCCTGCATGATGCTGGTTCTAAAGCTACACGACTGAGAATTAAAATTACTATTTTAGAGTCTGACACTGACGGTTTCCAGTGGTATTTCATTAGAAGTAAGCTAGTTGTTGATTGCTGTCACGTGTTTCATTGCATTAGTATGTCTCAACATACCAAAAGTTGCCCTTTTCGATGTTCAAATGACAGGTGCAATATTGTGTTTCACTTGTCATTTGCACCTGTACAGTGCACACTGCCAATATCTGCAGTTCAGTCGGACTTTTTGGCAATGCAAAGCACAAGCACAAAATGGCAGTGTGGAGCTTTCATCCACTCTGCCCTAATGTAGCTAGATTTCCAGAGTATGGGCATAGATGGAAATAAAGAATGACTGTTGTTGGAAAGGTAGGTAAATAGATGGAGATAGAGAATGGGAGTGTCGATAATGCCTGTCACACATTCAGTAAAATTAACTTTTTGGCTGTTTTGAACACTAAAGGCCATGTGGCAGTCAGGCTCCACGTGAACCTTCTGGCATGGATTACAGCACTCCCACACACCCAGTAGCTGGATATTGGGGGTAAGAGGATCAAAAGAAAAGAAGGGTGGCAGAAAGGAAAAGGAGTGTAAATAGGGAAAGAGGGTGGAAAGAATTGTGTAGTGCTACTGTTTTTAATTGAATTCAAATAAATTCAACTAAAAAAGTAGAAAAATTGGAATGGGAAGATAGGGCAGAGAGAAATGGAGTGGCCCTCTCCAGAATGATAGATCACTGCATTGCTTTTTATGAGATGATCTGAAGTCAGTTATGTATCTGGATATGTCGAGAATAACTCATTGTCATAGATGCATGAAGACACTGCGTATCTGTTTTCAGTGAAAAGTTATACTGCCAGTCATACTCCATGTTGTGTCGAACAGCTGCTTGAAGGTATGATTATGTTACTAATCGGGCGACTTTGAATTTGAATTATCAACTGAAATACATAATCCATAAGTATAAATACGCCATATAAATAGGTTTCTTTTTCATAAATTGTTGTTATTTCCTATTTGATTATCTGTTGGAGGTATTTAAATTGTTTAAATGACAATGGTTGCATTGAGATGTGCAAAATGTAGTATTAACAACTTGTTTATGGATTCTGGCATATGAGAGATCTCTGCGCAACCCATTTGTGTGTTGATTCTTCTATAGAATGAGCTGTACCAGGTTGTCATCACTATTTAACTGTGTTGTTACATTTCCAGCAAATGGCAGTCATCTGTACAAGTTACTTACGGCAATGGAAAGTCAGTACTGTGGACCTTTTGCAATGTTGGAGATTGGATCCACACGACAGGAGATTGTTTGCAGCGCTGGACGCTTGCAATGTGTCTCTTCAGGCAGCAGGCAGTCGGCCGTCAGCAGCTCTCAGCTGCTCTTCACATGCAAGGTTTTCACACACGGATAGGTAGACATTTCATAGAATAAGTAAGTAAGTAAGTAAACGACTTATATAGCGCCAGGTCTTAAGAAGAATCAGGGCGAATTTGAACCAACAGTTTTAGCACTGTTGATTTGCACTAGTTGAACTGTTTCTGTTCTTGATTCAGATATTCTTGAATGGACTGAATGTCTCTAGTACATGTGATTTACTGAAATCAGTGGATTTATGTGATGTTTTTAGTTACCTTTGACTGTAAAAATTTGACTGCATTTTTTCTATTATGTAATATTTTGTGAAATAATTTGTTTTACAATAAGTTGGAAAGGCTGAAATCATCAAAGGTTTATTGATGATGTAGTTGAAGATAACATATTTTGTCATTATTAGGGAACTTTTATAGCACTGAATGAAATCAGTGTTGTCAGTTGATATGCAATGTCATCTGTGATCCTGAGTGCTAAATATTGTCAGTAAGAGCAACAAGGTGGTGTCGATGCATGAAAACATATACTGGGTTTGAAAAGACCATTTTTCTTCTATGCCTGTTGATTTCACATTTGCCATACTTTTGATGTGCAGTTTTCATGCACGTTGTGTCAGCTGTTAGTGAGGGGTGCAGTGTATTGTGTTGAGTATGTTTGTTTGTTTGTTTATTTGTTTGTTACACACTCCCGAACTCTACCCATTTTTTTATGCATGTTGCCTGTGGTCATAGTTCAGTCCTTCTCTAATGGCACTGCGATACATTTTTTGTTTTTTTTTGGATGACATCTTGTTTTCATACCATGGGCCAATGAAACAGAATCAAGCATGACATTATATTTCGCCGTGTAGTTGGACCACAATGGACATCAGATGGATACAATGTTTGGTCGAGTTCATGAGATTCTGGCACTGGGGCAAAGTCTTGCCTTGTTGTGAATTGTGACTGCAGGTAGAACAGCAAGATGAACACATGTCTGTTGAATGCAGTAACATTGCTCAACATCTTCATCGCATCAAACTTCTCCATCCACACGTATGTGCAATATTTGAAGCACATTGCTACACAGACGACGTCACCTGTCGGTTATTAGCACATACATACATGGTAATGCCCAAACTCCACTTGGTTGATTTGCCATCAGCGTACTATACAAGCAATTTTGCAACAAATACACAAGAAATCGAATTGGTGGAGCCTGAGCCTTAGTGTACTGGCATCTAGCGCTGAAGCGCCGTAGTGTGAAAACAGATCTCCGCCGACGACGGCGTTGTTGATCTCAGTTAACGACGTGCTATGGCAAAATTCCACAGTTGCACATGCAAAAGTGGGTCACGTGGGCTCCTTTTAGGCGTAATTTGTCATACTTTTAGCAAGACTTTGTTGCACTTGATATAATCTCCTTATGTACAAAAATTGACAGCTCTAGCTTCAGCCATTCCTGAGATGTGGATGTGGCCCTCAAAACTTAAAATGTGTCACGTGACGTAAATGACTCTTTACGGATGGTTTGTCATTAGTAGGCTGGGACTAGCTACAATCAACCTGTATACCAAATATGAAGTCTCTACATTCACCCACTACGACGATATTAAAGGCGACGAAAAATGCAAAAATTGGGGTGGTTCAGGGGTTTGGGGTCACCCAAGGTTATCGGCAACATAACCATTCGATAGAGCATATACAACTTCCTATTTAAAATTAATAGAAATCATACGTTTATCTTGTACCGTTTTCGAGTTATGGTGAGTTATTCATCGAGAGTGGCTTAGTCTAACCTATTCTATCTGCGGTTGGCGCCTCTGTAGGGGGTGATCCCATTTGAATTTTGCTGTCCAACTGGCACATGATTGTACAGCAGTTGGTTGAGCAGCATTGCAGTGTCACTACGGCTTGGCGCCAGTATTGATGCACTACATATCTGTGTCTGTTGTGAGTCAGTCACATTTAGACACTCTTGCCGCAAATCTGTTGGGACATCGTTTGTGTAATAATGCTGTCAATGACTTGATCAAGAGGGCTTTGGTGTCAGTCAGAGAGTGTTACATCGATATTGGAACCATCATCACTATCATGGAATGATGGTAATGCCCTGATGGACTTACCATTCTGCCATGGGCACATGCTTACTGTCTATAGTATGGGACTTAGCAGATGGTAGCATCACTAGTGAGGAAGAAAGGGTCAGAAATACTCGTCGCTTTCACAGATGTATGAGTTTGTCTCAATTACCGTCAAAACAATTGATGGCTCAGCTGTCGACTTTTTGTGGAAGCTCGGGCACCGTATCACTACTGCAACTGCTGAACCAAGGTCGTTTGCCTTCCTCTTGCAGCGACTGAGCATTGCTGTACTGATTTTCTATTTATGGTTTCCAGTAGTTTGCTGTTAATTAATTTATTGTGTTTTTCTTCGTGACGCTGTGAACATTTTCAGAGACTGAACCTATGTGTTACACATATTTTGAGTTCTTGTGATTGAATATTAATCTCAGCAGCCAGCCAAACCAGTGGAAACTGTGCCAGCTGATGACTATATCCATCTTCCAGTAATTGTGCATGTGTTGTTCTGTGACGTGTGGCAGATAAAGGTTGCATTCAGTATTGTTAGTCCAAGGGAGAGACAGACTTACAGTAGCAACTTTGAGTGAGTTTTTTTATGTTTTGATGAGTTTTATTGTTGCATTCTGGTATGCTTTCCCTCAACAGCAAGGTATATCATTGTAAGGCAACTTATTATAGCAATGCAAGTGATTAAATTCAAAATGTATTTGAGTAATAGGCTGTACATTTATTGCAGGTGTGATAGGATCTTTAATGAAACTTAATTACACATTTATTGCTGAATCTGATGGTGAAAGAATTGTAAGATCAGTCAGTATTTGATTAAGAGTATTTGAATAAGAGTATAATTATGTGACACCTTATGACTCATAGTGAACACTGTCGTAGTATGTTATGTGCTACTCAGCGAAGAGACTAAGTAGGCCTGTTTGAAGATAAATATGCTGCACGTAGCATACTTGTTGTGATGTATCAGATTTGATGGTTCTGTTGTCAACTTGAAGCAAATGCGCTTTGCATCTGAGGTACAACATTATGTCACGTAAGTTTGCTTGATGGTTGAAATACTGGTAACTTGCTGGATAGCTTCTGCAATTGTTTTTGCAATGAATCAGTTTATATAAGCTGCCAATTAGACTGTATACAATCTCAGTTGATTACCAAGACATTTGTAATTAGTACTTACCACTGGACTAATATGAGTCAAACTGGCAGCAGATATGCTTATACTGTTTTTTTTACTGAACACTCTTGCAGCCTTTAAAAGGCTGAATAGCTGAACATAACATGTATGTAAATACTAAAAGACTACAATGCAGTAAATGAAAGTAAGAATAGAAAGTACAATACAAATGACATGCATAATGTGACTGAGATCTATACAGAAATAAATGTTAGTAACAGTAGAAGAGGAAAATACAGTGGGACTAGTAGATTGTAATTGCAGCTTTTAATGGTATGATATACTATCCTGATAATAATTTAGCGCATAGTGGATAAAGGAGCAGTAACGTTTGGTTCGAGTGTAAACTCTAGGATATTTCTGATAGGTTCTAAGCCTAGAAATGAC
>Ga0209782_1000200_pt1 | contig 23568 bp, 15 predicted proteins | sample WorMetmaBAHAMAS1_FD_187390 | JGI IMG/M metagenome (GOLD analysis project Ga0209782, IMG submission 187390) | Marine gutless worms symbiont microbial communities from Max Planck institute for Marine Microbiology, Germany - Inanidrilus... | ecosystem: Host-associated > Annelida > Digestive system...
GTTCAATCTAGTTCTTGTGCTGTTATATATATGTTTTTTTTCTTTTTTTTATTTACCTTACTCCAAGAATTAATCTCTATTAAATCTTTAATATTTACAATATAGTCTTTACCTTAAAGGCACGATATGACCTAAATTGTGTTAAAATCGCTGTTGATATGCTCCAACCAACCAACCACTGAAGTTACTACTGGTCACTGGGTTACCATGTGCAAACTGTGATTGTATAGTCTATGGGTCTACACGTCAGTATGACTGCATTTTTAACCCACATTGCAGCATAGCTGGATGAGTGGATTACTGCTACAGATGTCTTGACGTAACGTGGTTTATCTGTGTTAGTGTCGGCTCTGTTGGGCACGGCTGTGATCAAAGCTTGGAAAAATGACTGAATCCACCGAATAGCATTTACGGTGTGGAGTTAGGTGGGCCAAAGGAACCATTAGATTGGATGCACATCCTGCATGGGAAGGGAATTTTTTTTGAGTGGATGGGGTCGTGCTGCTGACTGCCGGCCATTTGTAGATTACAGTGACAGTGTGGTGCTGTGGATATGTGGCTGAGTACTTGCATTGAGTACCTAGCGCATGCATTGGACGAGTCCATTCTACCTAGAAAATTTTGCAAAATTGTTTCAACGTTCAGAGCCACGCTTCTTACCACTGACACTGAAAAGACATATATAACATCTTGAATGCCAGTGTGTAGTTTGCACACCTTTGAGCTTTGACCTTATCAATCAATCAATTTATTTGAGACACATGAAACAGAAAATAACAATGAATGATGAAAATGAAAAACAATGTGCCAATGGCCTGCCATGGACTATATCTCTACGACTTTGATGTTGACAGCTCGAGCCATTTTTGTTTGGGAGTGCGGACAGACATACAAAGTTACAGTACACAGCAGTACTCATGAGTGATCACCATACCCAATTTTCAGTACTCACCATACCAACACCATGGTTGCCGCTGCCAGCGTGAGTAATGATCGGTGATATGTGTAAAAATATTAGAAAGAAGTAATTCAAATTGCCAGCGTTCGCCGCGGCGTCGTCCAGTCCGTCACAAGTCGATTGCACCTTTTCCTGGTTCCGAAATCGAAATACTTTAAATCTTATGTTCTTACTTATTTAAGACGTTGCGCAATTGTGATTGTCAACAAACCTGACACAGAACAAACAATGAAATGTGTTCAGTTTTTGGTCATTTTGTCGATAGTTTTCATGTAGGAATACTATCGTAGGTTGTATAACGACGAGACATAAAAGAAGCAATGAGTGAATTAACCCCGGATGAAGTCAGGCGTCGGCGACTGGCGCGTCTCGGAACAACGTCTGGCGCCGGTTTACAGTCTGCTGCTGAATCACCCTGTAAGTTGTTTAAACTATACACAATTAGCCTGCGGCAAACCAGAACGAGTTACCGATCAAGTATTAGAATGCCTGCGAAAAGCTTAGGTTTATTTATTTGTTACGTTGCTCTGGTCTCCGTTGTCATACATTAATGTTAAACAAAAAATCGAGTGAAACTGGATGTTGATAAATTCTCTTTAGTCATAGGGTAGTTAATGAATGGAATATCTTGGGTGTGGAAATTGTTGAGGGAAATTCGTTACAAGGGTTTAAAATAAAATTAAATTGTACGGGTGTATCGGTTGGGTTCTGTTCCTTTTGAAGTAGTTCGTGGTCGGCTGTCAGATTGTTTTCTGTTTTAGTATATGCCTGGGGAGGGGGCACAGTTGTCTTCCCAGACCCCACCCCTGTTGTTGAACACTTTGTGTTACAATGGGCATTTAAAAAAACCCATCCTGAACTCTCCCAGCGTGATGTGTCATTGCGCGAGTGGTGTCGGCCTATCAGGATGCTGGGCTTTGTGAAAATCCCAGTTGTAACTAGTGTAAGCTGAGAAGCAGACCAGCATCTGTGGAAATACAATGGGAAGCAGTGCAATGGATATAGCGAAGATGTCACCCTGCTTCACTCTAGCCAATTAAATTACCATCTTAGATATATTATGGGATATATATATATATATAAGCTTATTGCTTTCTTCCCCTTTTCGTCAGTTACGTATGAGCATTGCAGTCATTGACATATCAAGTTCCCTTGATGCTTTGAAAATGTTGGTGTCAGGAATAGCAGCTGGCTTGTAATATGAGTGATGAGATGCAGGCATGTTTAGCTGTCCAGCGCGAAGTGCAGTCTACTTTTACTGGCTACATGGCCACTCAGATATTCAGTGGATGATGAGTTAGCAGCTACGTTAATTCATGTTATATTACACTCTTGTTGAATGAATGAATGTCGCTGTTTCTATTGTAAGAGACACCCGCAAGTATGACAGTGGTTTCACCCATTTGCTGCATGCTGAGTGGCCACGGGTAAAATGCTTGTGCTTTTACAGTTTGCACTAGTCCTTGTTCACATAATTCCTGTGTGTTTGGTATTTTTTTCTGCAAGACTGTTTTGTTGACTGTTGATGGCTGCTAGTGTATAGATTGTAAATTTACGTATGGTGCTGATTTCTCAAATCTCACATGCTGTATGTGGCTGTTGTAGTGGTGTCAAGCAAGCCGTCACAGGAGTCAGTCACCAGAAATGACCCTTCATCTTCATTGTCTCACAGTAATGATTTTCATAGTGCAGTTGATTCTGGCATTGAGACTATGGACACTACTGAACCAGACACCTATATTCAACAACAGTTAACAGTGAACAGTAAATTGGAAACTGCAAATACTCAGGACCAACTTTTGACGGTGCTATTCTCTGTATTTCAGGTGTCTGCATCAGACAATAGCTGGAAGGAGCAAGTTACTAATGCCACACTACAGTCGCCCACAGGCCACAAAGATGCAGTAAACCAGGTTCTTATGGAGCAAATACTGTTCATACTCCAGCGTGCAAATATGCCATCATTATTGTCTGGTGCAAATATAGTTGGCTATTCGGTTGCTGAAGGTGAATGTAGTTATGCCAAGTGTACTTCGCCAAAATGTGCAGAGACAGTGCTGCTGAATTATTTGCTCGAGTGCTACGTAAGAGCAACCACCGAACAGCATCGGATGTCGAGAGCAAATACTACAGTAAGTATGCTGCTTGATGAGGCCAGAAAGCAGTCGCTGAGCTATACAGCTTCAGTCCTGCAAGGAGTATTCTCTGATGCTCAGTCGTCACCGATGAGTTCTTCACCTTTGCTTGCCTATATGCTCAATCGATTTTTTCCCAGCGGATTTGTTGCCGATTTTATTCGTTTCCTCATGGACACCGATCTGCAGGCATTTCGGCAGATTTTTGAAACGGTACTTCATGATTTGTCCCGTCTGATCTACAACTGTTCGCTGAAATCTGATGATTATATCGAACCACTGGCACTATTGTCAGAACTCTGTGAATTGAAGATGGACTCCTCACGTCCAGTGTGCCATCTGATAACACAGCTAGTTAACTGGTTACCTCCTGCTATAACACCATCACCTGCTGCCGAGCTACAAAAGGTTACTTTCATTGGTCCATTTCTCTCCCTGTCTGCTTTTGCTGATGATGATCCAAAGGTAGTGGAGAAATATTTCTCAAATCCGGAAATACCGGCAGCGGATGTCAAGATGGCAAATGCATCATTGCGCCATAGCTTGCACTGTGTAAGAACCAGACTTTTTGAGATATTTCACAGTCTGGTGTTGAATGTATCGTCGAGAGATGCAGCTCTCAACTTTATTGGTGCTTTTATACAGCACAACAGTCGGCGCTCACATCTACAGGTGGATGAAAACTTGGTGTCAAGTGATGGCATGGCCTTCAATCTACTCAGCGTTCTGCAACAGCTTGCAGTGAAGGTGAAAGTAGACAAAGTAGACATTATGTATCCATATCACCCAAAGTGCCGCCTTAACCTCAGTGACGATACACGACTGAATTGTACTCTGGATAAGGTTGGTTCGTGGACGGCATCACTGAACGCCGATCCAAATCACAAATGGCTCGATCCAAAATTTGCGACAGATTGTTTCTTTCTGTGCATACACTGTCACCATTTGTCGGTGATACCGATGGCTCGCAAATACCAGCGTCTGATACGTGCGATCCGCGAGCTGCAGCGCGTCGTGGAGGAACTGGAGAGATCGGAGCCACAGTGGCGCGGACAGAGGGAAGAACGGCCGAACCGAATGCTGCTGGAGCGCTGGCGCTCACAGGTCAGCAGGATGCAGAAGAGTCGACTGTGTATGGAAGCGGTACTGATGGATCCGCCACTGCTGTCTCAGTGCCTCCAGTTCTACTCTGCCGTCTCTCAGTTCCTTCTCTCAATCATCATGCCGACATCCCAGTCCCTGCTGCCTCTTCCCGATGAACCGCCAATGGCATTTTCTGCTCTTCCGGAATACTATTTCGAGGACATTGTTGAGCTTATACTGTTTGTGATTCAGACATATTCTCCTGCGCTCAGTGAGCCGACCATCGATAACATCTGGACTCTGTTTATCGTAATGATCTGCAGCGCACACTATGTCACAAACCGCTATCTCATTGCCAAGCTGATTGAGGTGTTGTTTATAGTGAACCCTCGCGTCCAGCCAGCACTGCAAAGGCTCAGTGACCGCATGCTTATGGACCCGCTTGCTGTTGACCATCTGGTGCTGGCTCTGATGAAATTTTACTCGGACGTTGAGCAGACAGGTGCCAGCAGTGAATTCTATGACAAATTCAGCATTCGTTATCACATCAGCATAATCTTCAAAGAGCTGTGGAGCATGCCAGTGCATCGAAGCCACTTCATCGACGTGGCAACGTCTGGCCAGAACTCTGGCCAGAACTTTGTCAAATTTGTCAACATGCTAATGAACGACACAACATATCTGCTGGACGAGAGCATGGTGACATTGAAGAGCATTCGAGAGCTACAGGACCTAATGGACAACAAGGCAGAATGGAGCCGTCTCACATCCGATGTACAGCAGGCCAAACAGAAACAGCTCAGCCAGGAAGAACGCCAGTGCCGATCCTACCTCACTCTCGCTACAGAAACAGTTGACATATTTCATTATCTAACCGAGAGCATCCAGGACCCATTCCTGATACCAGAGCTAGCCGATCGTCTGGCAGCTATGCTCAATTTCAACTTGCAGCAACTGTGTGGCCCCACGTGCAATAACTTGAAGGTGCGAACACCGGAGAAGTATGGCTGGGAGCCGAAAAGGCTGCTGGATCAGATGACCGGTATATATCTGCATCTTGGACGCAGTCCACTGTTTGCCACAGCAATTGCTAACGACGAGCGGTCCTACAGTAAGGAACTGTTTGACGACGCCGTCTCGCGAATGAGAAAAGCCTGTATTAAGACTCCGACAGAAATAGAGCAGTTTCAAGATCTGCAGGATAAAGTAGAGAAGATTGTTGTTGAAAAGCGCATGGCAGAAGTCGACTACGGAGAAATCCCAGATGAATTCCGGGATCCGCTGATGGCTACGTTGATGACTGATCCTGTAATTCTGCCAAGCGGCGTCATAATGGACCGGCCAATAATTCTACGGCACCTGCTCAATTCACAAACTGATCCTTTCAACAGGCAACCACTTACTGAATCCCAGCTGGAGTCAGCAGCTGAGCTGAAGCATCGCATCCATGAATGGATGAGAAGCATGCGTCAGAAGAGTAGTCACAATTGATGCGGTTTGATGCACTTCTGCCTGGATTTGTGATTATTTTTATGGGTGTGTTTTTCATGCATGAAGACACTGATTGCATGTTTTTTTACTAACAACCGTTTTGCCGCAGCATGTTTGTTTATTTTGCTGTTTAATAAAGCACATTTGTGGCTGAAACAGTTTGAGTTTCCATGTAAAAGTGTGCAATTACATTACAAATATTTCAGCTTACTGTGATCTGCATTTGCAGCAGTCCGTAATACATATGTTAGCAGAAAGAAAGCAGATTCTGATAGTCAGTCAGACTGTAGATTATGTTTATTTTCCTTATTCAAATTTATTCATTTTTCCAAAAATAAGAATTTTTGCTTTGGTCTGTTGACATTGTATTGACATTTCATTGTATAAACTGGGACAGTATGCTGTTCCTTCACATTGTTTGTTATAGCCTTCTTATCAGTAAAATAGTTATTAGCTGAATAAAAACTTATTTGTATATAAACTGGTTATATTGATCAAACAAAATTCCACCTCTGATTCAGTCAACTACTGACTTTGTGATAGTTTGTGTGCCTTATGCCTTACCTGTTTTATTATTATCATGATCCTCATCATAATAATTTTTATTCTAATCATTAATATTTTTGTATATACCATTGTTACTGCATGTATTACTACTGATTATTATTATTATATTGATGCAAATGCCACTCTCATAGAGCACATACACTAAAATTGACTTTGCAGATATAAAACAAAGAAATTGTAGATAGCATATTTGACCCCGGTGCTGCATTCTGGTGAACTCGACCTATTCCCCCCACCCCCTAAAAATCAGGCAGAGCCTCCAAGTAATGCATGAGTTAATCAAGCTGCATATAAAACAACAATTTCCTGATCTGCCTCAACAGGTCTGAGAAATAGCATTAAAATGCTGAGTCTCCATTGGCACTACAAAAATCAGGGAGGATTTCCCCCAAAACTAAGACCTATCTGTAAAACTTACACTAATGCGATATACATCCGTAACAATTCCTGTTTGCAAATCTTGGAAATTAGGCTCTGAAAGAAGTTAAAAATCATTGTGAAAACATTACTTGACCATTCCGCTAAGTACAAACTGTCCCTCCCTGGGCTGAAAATGCAGCTGCTAACACGGAAGAAGAGGAGCAAAAATAGAACTGAACACTTGTTTGTTTTCAGCTGACTGGAACATGACTACTGCAAATATCTTTATTCGTCACAAAGTCAGAGGTGTGATATACAACTAATAAAAATAAAAATATGATGATGATGTGGCACGATTCCCCTCTACTCTGAAATTAAAAAGGAGTGATTAACGATGCAAAGTGCAGTAATGTACTGTTGACATATAAACAATGCACACATACATGATAACGAATCGTGTACACGTTTACTAAATTACATGTTAGTGTACACGGATATGGCGGCAAGATGAAATACTTGCTAAAATGAACGACTAAAGCAGTCAACAGCACAGTGTGGCATTTTTTGCGACTTACTGCAAATTGATTATTGAATGAATACACTTTATTAATGGCTGTTAAGGTGACATCAGAGGTGGCTGCTAGCCATTATACACTACATGTATGTTTTACAGGCGGCGGAAGCATCTGAAAAGTGGACGGCACATTAACGAGGCAACTGAGCCTCGACGCCAAAGGTGGGTGGAGGTGGGGAATGGAGACAGAGTGGCCTGCGGGAGCATCGTAAGCTCCTTTAGTGGGCTGAAATAATATTTTGTAATATCTGAATGCCAAAGAAGCAATCTGGTGGGATGTTTTTCATACTGAATACCCGCCAGCCTGAAGGGCTGTCGGCATCCAGCTAGTGAAACTAGTTCTGAGTGTCCCTCGGATGTCAAATGTGGGCGGGCCAGAGATAGGTGCAGCCCACAGGAGCCAAAAAGTGGGGCTCGGCCCAATAGCTTCCGCCACCTATGACTATAATGCTGTTACTGTAACTGAAAACCATTTGATTTTTAGCGCGAGATGTAATATATACATCTTGCGCTTATGCTACAATGTCAGTGTCCATCTGTCTGTGATGAAGTGCATTGGGTCGTGGTGCATGCCGGGAACACAGCGGCTGCTCCAGCCAGCGAAGATGAAGCCATCATATGATCCCAAACAAACATGGCCGCCGCCGATGGAGGGGTCATCTTGCTGAAGTATTCAACCAAAAATAGAAAACATGTTTGTGCCTGGAGTCATTAAATGCTCACTGTTACCATCTTTACTTTTGAAGTGATCTAGTTAAGCACATTTACTACAAGATTATCTTGGACAGCTGAGAATAATCTTTAATGCTAACTAACTTGAATTAATTAATTTTAGTCTTAACACTAACACAACCTGGCACAGTGATACACCTGTGTAAGTTATAAATACACGACCATAATGTATGCATTATTATTAGTTAACATATTCACAGCAGAGCTTCAAGTGCACAGCTGTCAGCATTGACATAAGCAGATTACCTGAACAAACACAACTCTATTACCATATACTGTAGTGCTTTTAAAGCTGGCCTTATTCCAAAATAAAGCAGCTGCTCAAAACAGTCTGTGGCTACATTTTCGTGCAAAATAAGGTGATATTATTTACGATGTTTCAGATTGTACCTTTTGCACTTTGATTAAATCTAAATGTTTGTTAATTTAACTATAAACAAGCTGCATTGCAACTTTTGTTTACTCTAGCATCTACGAAACTGGCAGCTTTACAAAAAGAGTACGTTTTTGGGTGCTCCCAATAGGTACTGATATGTACTTGATGACTTCAGACTGTATTCATGTACAAATATGGATAAAGTAGTTGTTTAGATTAGACATGAAGCGAACTATTGGCAGCAAAAGTCAGGAGCTTCAAAATTTGAACTTCTTTAAAATAAGTTTGTGACCTTCAAGTCCCTTGTCTTTTAAAAATAACTATTAAAACAGCAGTAATAATAATGTGATGTTTTAAAATAAAAAAACAGCAGCAGTCTTAATATTGAAACAGCACACAGGTTAGGGTCTCAGTATTCATCTCCAATGTAATAAACAAATGATGTTTTATTTTCAACACTGAGTTATTTAAATCCAAAATTCAGCCATTTACTTGTTACTGATTAGTGGAGTCCATTCACTCTATCGCGGTTTATCCAGTAAATACCGAGCCACAGTGAAAATAACACTTCATTAACTGTAATACCAGCACGTTGTCACGTCCAGCATTCCTCCAACAATCTGACGAAAATCGATGTTTCAACTCTAGTTGCAGCACTGTGTACATTTGGCAAAGTTTACTAAGTTAAATTATTCCATTCCACTCCACACAAAATATGTCACTGAATGAAGACACTTCATTCCAACAAACCACTCAGCAAAGTACAGAAGAAACTATACCTAATATAACAAGCAAATATCATCAGAAAAACATAAGATAATATAACAGAAAATGAACATCAACAACATCCAGTCTGGAAATGCTTTTATTCTTACAGCAATGGGGACTGCACGGTACACATTCAACAGTGTTTCATTTATCATTTAAATTGGTATAACTATATTTTTGAAGTAAGCCAAAATCACAAGTGACTAACAAACTGTGCAAAATAAAACTTAATTTATACCTGTAAGGACAACCTTCATTTTCAGGCCTACTGAATGAGGAACTCACTGAGGTTGCATGATTAGGAGTCGACAACCAAAACTGCATCACAACAGTTACAACCTGTCTGTCTATAACACGCTAATACAAGTAATTACAGGAGCTGTACAATACAACATTTTCAGCACAATGCTTTTCCTCCAAGAAAATACGGCAGTGACCTAATGCCATGGAAAGAGCTGCTGCAAAATGCAGATTACAACATTTTTTCTTGCAACAGACATTATGATTTCAAAGAAGACACAGAACAATGACCAATCAGCATGCTTCAGCAATCCCCATTCAAAACATACCACAATGTTTTGTGACCATCAAACTGATGATTACTAGTACTCAACAACTGCACACATCTTTCCAGGGTACTCGATATTAACAACAGGGCTGTCACCGATTAATTCACGATCTATCAACTAATTTCTCGGTGACGACGTAACAAAATATTTGAATCGTTGACTAAAATATTTTAGTCATGACATCCACACTGTCTGTGTGTCTGTCTGTCCCATGTTCTTATCTCCAAAAATGGAGCATTACTGTTACCACAGAGCACTAATATAAGCAACTGCACGCTGAAAGTTAACTTGCTGGCCGCTGTTTCGACACAATTACATTGTCAATTGCTAGAAAAGCAAGAGTCATTTTTGCCGATGATTAACTGACTAAAGCCGCGTGATTATCGACCTGAAATATTTTTGCTATGTCACAGCCCTAATTAATAACATCGCTAAGTTCAGTACTTTGCTTATTAATAAACTTAAAACAAACGTTGCTAGACTGTTTATCAAGCATCGAAGCATCCGACCGTTCACAGAGCACAAAGTACAACGGTAACTCAAAAAAAACTTGATTTGTGAATGTCATCTCCGAATGTGGAGATAACACAAATCAAAATCAGAGTTAACAGAAGCATCATTTGGTGCAAATCAGCAAGAAATGTGACAACAAAAACATTATTGTGTGTCAAACGTAACAAGCAATATTCACATCACGAAACTTGGAAAGGGCAAACGGACATTGATGTATCAAGTGTATCATCTTCAGACAGTTTAATACACACAAAGATGCTGCACTCAGATGATTTGGACATGGTTAACATTTAATTGTGCTTTAAACACAATGTACCTTTAGGGTTGTAATTTATAAATACAATTTCACATTTTTGAAACGTCTAGTCAAAGGTAGTCACTGGTGTCTCCTACAGAGTAGACGATGGCTCCATAGATGCAACCAGATATTTCACAAATTTGTTACTATGTACGACAAATTTGCAACAATGGACATCCCCGAAAGTTCCATCGTAATGCCAAAAAATATTGTTGTCTCCATGGAATGAATATCCTGTTGTTTATACCCTAAACAGCAAGAACGGACTGTGGACAACTGTCAAGGTTAAAGGCACACATCTTACTGTACAGAAACGGTGAATGAAAGCATATTTCTTCAGCATCCAAAAAGTTTGCAACAAACAATTGTTTTACTGCAGTGTGTCATCTTGTTACAATAACTGAGACGAGCTAATATGTGAATCCAGCATCTATAGCATTGTTCATAAAAGACATCAGAAGATGTGTTGTCTGTTTGGCAACTGAAATAATCTGTCGTACAGCTGTAATTATCATGCAACAAGCAAACCACTACATGGTTCACTGCAAACCTTACATCATAAACATCTGCATCTCCATCGATGACATACATGTACATAGGGTGTAGTGACGTCACAACAATATCTATGGTGATTGGTCACAACACAGTCCCATGGAGGGTAACGGGACATACTGTGCGAGGTGACAAATCAGTTGGAATATTGTTCTGTCTGAAGGCAACCGTATTTCGGTTCATGCAGTTAAATGCACAGCAGCAGGCACGATATCAACTTACTAATTCAATTACTAAATTACTAATTAACTTACTAATTCAGTGGTCATTGCTTGCTACACATCATGACGGCAGAACAGCTGGCACAGACATGGAACACGAACAAATTCCGCCAATCTCGACCATACGTATAGGCAAACAAAGAGTTAATATTCTCACAACCAGCTGAAGCTGCCTTGTCACTGTGATAATCACTACCGGATTACTACTGACAGACACACACAGAGAGACAAAATTCCTCCTCCCCAAACATTCCAGCTATAACTGGCCAAACAAAACACCAAAGGTGGATTTTGTGCTACGTGTATTATTGCGGAAGGAAGGGGTACAGTGACAGTACTCAATACAGTGAAATCAGCTTCGACATCAACTAATCATTACTTACAAGTCTTCAGCGTACATGTTTCTATCGTTCATCACACAACAGCATATACCACAAAACGACCTTAAATTACTGCAGAACTAACACAAACGACACATGATGATTAAGACGCTATTCAGCGGCAAAGCTACGCACCAGCCAAGTGCATACACAGTACTGTTTTCACTCCGATATTCTCACGATAGTCCAATATTGCAATTTCCGAAGTGTTGCATCTCGTAAAGTGTGTGATACTTACACCACAATTCCGACAAACTGTGAAACATGCCGTTATAGCGGTTTTGCATCAAAGAGGACAGATCAACAGAAAACAGATAAAGGATAAATCAGTATGAAACACGGCACATCAGCATCTCAAATTTAGTGGCATTCTGCAATGCTTGAAATTCAACATTTTGAAATATATGTAAAAGTCACTGAGTGAAAACAATCAAGTGAATCAACAATAATTATGCTTTTTTTCAACTGACTCAACTCTACAGAGATTATGCACCTGAAGAGCTTGTTAGATCAACTGACATGCCCACAATCATATCACAATATGTCACATGAAAACACAACAACTTTAACTAGGGATGTGATAAAGTATGCATTTGCAACGCATTCGCCAACGTTCAAACTTCAAACGTTTTAGCACATTTTACATTCAACGAATGTTTTAAACATCTTTCTGTCGAATGTAACTTCTCGGGAAAGTCACTGTTCAAAGACTGATTTCATATCTTATAAAGCAGATAGCTTTAGTGGCAATATCAAGTGAGTCATTTTCTGATAACAATTCACAACACAGCTGGTTCTCGGTTACCCACAAATGTCAGTCTTATGCAATTCATTTTCAACTGGCACTTACTTCCGGTTTTAGACCATTAAAGCAGCATTCAAATTCAAACGAATTTGGAAGATGGAATTTGCATTTGACAAATGCGGATTTTAGCCACCTTCATCACATCCCTGAATTTACCAAACGAACAGCATTTGTCAAGCAAAATATGAATCAACAGCACTGCATGGTCAAGTCTGAAAAGTCCGTACTACAATTCAAACTGCATTTCCTGGTGGACGACGATTTATGCAGACAAGTCATACGCAAGCCGCTCTGCGTGTATATTTACAGTCGACGTCTGTCTCGTCAGACTCGTTATCAGCTTCACGACGCAGTCACCAGCTTGCTCTGCTGCAGACAAGCCTTGCGTTGTGGTACCGTCTCCGGCGTTGGAATCTCGCTTCCCGTTGGTGGTTCCGTATCGCTGACCGGCATCAACAGCTTGTGGCCAGCGGGCGCCGTCGGCAACTTTGGTGCCGGACCGATCTTGGCTTTTGCCATGTTGTAATCACCCGAGTCAAAGTACTTGTTCTGCAGACATAAGTGCATTAGCATACAAACATTTTATATCCTTCACTTATTTGCTATTTGGATGCTTCATTTATTCGACTGTGGTATGCAAGATACTTTTCGTATTAGTGCCTGTCATTAACATTGGTCTACATCAAAAATGGTAGATAGTATGACAAAAATTACTCTGCATAACACTTTGTGAATTGATAAAAAAACAGATTCACGCACAGAATCAGTAATGCCTTCATTAAAATTCAGTGCAGTACTGTGAACACAGGAAAGTTGTTAGCAAGCTGGTGGACATTTTGCACAAAACTGAGTGCGACAAATGATAAACCATAACGACAAAATTAGTATGGAACATTAACATTAATATGATGATGATTTATTAAACTATATCTCTGTTATCTTGTTCAATTATTTTCTGTAATATTACAAAATACACCGTGAGCCAGAAAAAAAGGAACCACATATAGACAGACAGACAGACAGACAGACGCAGTCATCAGCTTGCTCTGCTGCAGACAAGCCTTACTCACACTATAAACACTAGCTGGTACCGTAATTATCAATTTTACCACTTAACTGTTAAACGTGAAATATTTAATGCTACTGTACACTGCCACTACTATTAGTATCTGGATGCAATGCATATTTTTAATATGGGTGCAAAAAAGTGAAATAAAGCTTCTATGGTTAATCTAAAATCTATTTTATGAACACACCAACATGCAAAAATACTGCGATATAAAGTAACTAAAGACAGAATAAACTAACGCCCTTCGAGAGTCGTTTCTGTAATAAGGCCGAGGTTCCAGGACCTCTGACGTTAGGGTATTTAGATCGTAGCTCGGCTTCTTGTGCTCGCTCTATGTCCCTTTGATTCTGCAGAAACAAAACAGCCCTTGGAAGAACACAGTAAATGTGCAACATAAAAATTGATTAAAATAAGCAATCTTACAGGTCTATCTGGACATACTGTTTTGATTGGTTGGTTTGTTTTAATTCCTTTCCTTATTTTTGTGTTCTTCATTCCATGCTGTACATTCAGCTGGCTCTGTTATGAGGTTTTCAAAGCATCTCACTGCGAAAAGGCCATACATTATACAGCGATACAAGTTTGCAAACAGCACAGATGCTTCAGTGTCTGTGCGATATTATGGTGGAGCCGTGACATAACACCACAGTACAGACTGCCTTACAGTGGCAGTCTGTGAGAGTGTTGCGTTTACATAGCTACTTTTAGAGTCGATGGCAAGCTATGAATAGTATTTCCAATCACTCTCTATCTCACTTTTGTGCACATGCAGTTTGTCAACTCGCAGCCAATCCCAGTTTTGTTACGCTAGTACAGTATCAAACAGGCAGATATGTGGTTGGCCAAACCACTAAACTCAAGTCACAGACAGTTGGACTTGGAATAGCTTTTTCAACAATCAATGTATGAAATCCAAGCATAGCAGCAATGCATGGAAACATTAACAAACATAGAAATTAATGAAGCTTGAGCAGTATGATCTTACCACACCAACACAGGAACTTATTCACAGTAATGATAATATACAAACCTGCGTTGAGGCTGTCGTATCTGTCGCTTCCATTTCGTCTACTTTTGTTGATTTATCGTCTGTGGCTGACATCTGTTAATGTACAATATTAAAAATATATACAGATGGGGAAACTAATATGCATTCTTTCAATCTGCTGCTGCATGGTAATCATAACCATACTGTATTTCTGGAAAGGGTAACCTACCCATTGATACCCAAACTCCAAACTCTAATTCTAAAACTAATCAGAATGTGGATGCAATGACAATCACCTACGATAACCCTACATGTAGTCTGTTTCAGTAAATATATTACATGCAGGATCGAAAGGCTGTCAGCATTTAGTCTAATTCATTGCAGCTTTATCTACACATATTCTATACCACTGCACAATAGTAACAGAAATTTTAATAAGATATTTCAAAGTGTACAGAGCACAGCTTGATCATACTATAGTGTGAGTAAGTAATGAGTATAAGCAACGACAAGCATGGGCAGCATACAGGCCATTAGCACTGTCCACGTAGAGTACATTACTGTAGTGTACTGGAATGATGGATTATCAATGCTCTGGGTGTGTTTAGCACTTTAACACTACTAATCACAACATCATAATTGTCCATCTCTCCTCTCAGTTCAGTATCCACGGCTATGTTCTTAATAGGTTGAAACTGTACTTATCATTTCGATGGTTTCATGTTAAATGTGAAAATAAACTCTCTTCTTTACACATTTCATGGTTTCTCAGCTACTACTGTTACTTCTAAGGCTTTCTGTTTTTTTTTGTTCTTAGTTTCTTTCCATTATTCTTCTCTGTTTATGACACAGTGCAGTAGATTACTGATTAACTTTAATGTCAGCTTTTGAGAGCACATTAAATACTAAATATTGCATCGTGTCATATCGCAGAAGAGGTGTTTTTCATGCTGACATGGATATTTGACCGTTCCATTCATTTGAGGGTATTGAACCATCTGGATGATAACAGATGCTCAGTTAAACCAAAGATGTTATCCCCCACTCTAACTCTAAAAACTGACTCTAACAATAACTCCATTGGCGACCGATACAGTAACTTCGAAAGTATGGCTTATGGCTAATCCGGGAGGGGAATAATTTCTGCAGTTTCAGCCAGATGCCCATACCGTTGTCATGCCAAATACGTCACAGTGCCAAATAACTCGCAGTATTAAAGCTAACCCTAACCCTAAAACCCTAACCTGAACTACCTAAACGTAACGTAACGTAACCAAAGAAATAAATATTGAATAAACAGCGGCGCACGAGACTTTGCGAGATAGCGCACGCGCAATGGCGCAGATGAGAGCTATTTGGCACTGTGAGATATTTGATACTACACCGGAATGGACGGGAAGAAGCCGTTCTACCCGGAAAGAGGCAGAGAACGGATACCAACACCAGTACCATGATGATCATATGGTACTTGTTTATTTCGCCGTTTATTTATTTATTTCTTAACAGCAAGACAATAAGCAAAAACACCAGTTAACGACCTTTATCGATCACAAATTGTCAAATGGTCGAAAATAAACAATCTTGAAATTACAACGATACAACTAACTAACGCAATGAACAGGCTTGGAAAATCCCGCGAACTTCACCACCAGCTATCAATCATCAGTCAGTCACCCCAAGTGACGGCGCTCCACACGACGGCCAGCAATCATTTCAAGCTGCCGGCTAACCACAGACAAGTAATGTCAGACGCGTAATTGTACGCCTCGGTCAGTTACGTTACGTAGCCAAGGGGATGCCGACGTCGTGCCATACACCTCAAGTCAAGTAGTCAACTTGCAAGCTGTGCTGCTTTAACTTCAGACAGTGTTGCGACAACTCGACACCCGAACAGAATGCTGCTATCGTTGCAGCAGCCGTCGTGTGAGGACTCAGATGAAACATTTCAGAATACTGGTTTGCTAATAAAATTGTTAGATTTGCTACCAGTGGTCTCCTTAAAGACTACAAACTCCTTTTTGCCTTTAACTCAGAGTCCAGATGTTGCCCATCGTCACACCTGAAGTCAATTGCACAGCATCTGGTCTAAAAAAAATTAGTGTTGCCAAGCAAAGGTAAAGTAAGCTTGGTGACCATTCTTTTGGCACTGTAGAATCCATGACATTTCCCATGTTTTGGCGAATTCCTGACAGCTGTAAAATTCAGATATTTCCAATTTTCCACTCAAGTACACTCACACAGGTAATTACCTAGGTCCACAGATAAAAATAAAAGCAAGTCTAGCCATGATTCCTGCTATGTCTCAGGTTGTACACTATAGAAATGCACTATACAAACATTTCATGTTAAATTTTCACTCACAATACTAACTGCTTGCTGCATGTAGAGAGTTGCAAAGTTTGGCAGCTCTTCCCCGAATACTACACGTAAGTTTTTGTTCTGGACCCCACTGCAGGTCTCGAGTCTGTGACACTAGCCTATTGAATTACTCACTACACGTGATAACAGTTTGCATGCTTCTGAAATAATTACTCTATCAGTAAGATAAGGTAAGGAAGCGTATAGCAGTTTGTGCTACAAGCACCACACTGCTACAGGAACTCACATGGTACGTACACACAATGTTGACTCCTCTACTGCCTGTTCACAGCAAAACCTGAAAGCTGTATACATGTAATTACTTTACTGACAGCAAACAGTACAGCACCAGTCATCTCATCTCAACCACAGACATGACTGATGGTGCTGTACTGTGTCCCAGTAATTGCTGTCTTATACTCATGATTACAGGTCAATAGCATACAAATTAAATAACTACCTTATTGATATTTCTGTAAGATGTCCTTTAACATCTGTGTTCAGCCAAGGTTGTTTTATTCTGCAGACAATAGGTCAAATAAAACACAGCTGAGTGAGACTGAATGTTGTCCAATCACCTCTGAGAAAGCTAAATGGGAGCAGTTTCCTGCGACTTCCTCGCAATATTTTCTATAAGGAAGTTGTGAGAAAACTGCTCCAATGGAAATTAGGCTAGATGCATTAACATTACAATGGGAGTTGACTACCGCAATGCCGAAGCTGATGGTCAGTTTGCAATCAAGAAATCACTAACAATGTAACAATTGACTCTCTTTTTTATGTTTTATTTTTTAGGGGCAACCATAAGCGCATATTGTTTGCCTGGTTGTCCTTCAGTGACTCCTATTCTGTTTTTGTAAATTTTATGTTACATTTTATTGATAAATAAATATGAATGAATGAATGTTCTACTACCTGATGAAGTGTTTGAGTGCTTTAATGTTTTTGTCTGGTATTGACAATCAGTGCATCTTACAAAATAGCTACAGTAAATTGTGTCATCCTATCTTTTTTTCTCCCAAATGAAGAGCCGAATCACTAACAATGGCAGCCAAAAGCAACAGCCTAAAAACACACAGTCATCCACTCATGATGCATTTTCGGTCAATGTGGGCTATCTGCCAAGTGAAGCAAATCGTGCAATAAAAAATACACATTAACTGACAAACCAATTATGTATTTGCCTAGTTATATGAAGATATATTTACTACATGTATATACAAATATAATAACAGGCTGCAGCAGTCAAATCAGTTACACCACAGCACAGCACAAATATTCGTTAAGTTCAAAGGTAATATCATTGAAAGTCTTCACCATCTGAACTACATCCAAACTTGCAGCATTTACGTAATTTACTAAATTGAACATTGAGTATGTAATGTATTTATTTAGCCCGCTCGGCTAAGTTGCCGACTGGGCTATATATTTTGCTTGCGTTAATTTCTTTCTTTTTCTTCTTCTGTTTCAATGATTTCTCGGAGACAAATTATCTCAGGATCTGCTGCACTGATTTTCGCAATCTTTTCACTGAATGAAAGCGTTTTGGGTGCAGATGATCAATCTGGACGTTTTCTGAGATCTCAACGGACGTTGCCATGGCAACCAAGTTTGTTAAAAAATGGCAAAATCCTCCCTTTCGTCGCTCTTCCATTCAGAAACGAAATGGGATATCACTACCTCAATGTGCGCGTTAACAGCGCAATTGATGCCTCTGTATCGTGTGAAAATTTCGAGAAATTTGACTCATTTGTGAATGTCAGGTAAGACACGGCCAAAAAACTGGCATATTCAGTCGAATATCTCGGATATACTGAACCAATTTTTGCAATCTTTTCACCATATGAAAGTGCTTTACGCACAGATTATGGATCTGTAGCTTATTTTCTTATTTTTGAAGGCACGTTGCCATGGCAACCAAATAATATTGCGAATGGACTGACACCACTTGCACTCTTGCACTAGTGCTAGAAAACGAATTGCAATATCACGGTCTAGCTGTGCGCATTAACAGCACAAATGATGCCTCTACAGCATGTGAAAATTTCGTGAAATTCGGTCCAGTAACTCCATAGTTAACAGAGCGCATTTGTTAACGTCAGGTACAACATGGCCAAAAAACTGGTGTATTTAATCAAATATCTCCGGATATACTAGCCAACAGACTGTAATGACCTATTTTGTGTCGAGTAGGAAGCAAAACCTGTGTCAGTTTGATGCTGTTGGCTGGGCAAGACGAAGAGCAATTTAGTCCTATAGGTTCCCTTTTGGAAGAGGTGGATAAAAACTATCAAGTGTCGGTCAGCTAACTAACCCTCGTTCACCGGGAAAGTGACCGACTATTAACACAGCATGTGCGTGTGTGCATGCGTAAATGACCATCTGCTTTAGAAAAACAGTGATGCTTAACACTTACATACATCAGTCAAATCTATATAATCTCAGCGATGCTGGCCAGGTCCAGCGTGGTCATTGTTCGACGGATAGCCGTAATTGTTTGCAACAGTGAATGCACCGTAGTCCATCATACTGGCGGCGCCCGACATTGCCGACATATAGTCATACATTGCGCCATTTGGCGGCACCTGCATGTGGCCATAAACTGCAGGCCCGTATGGCGCCGATGGATATGCCATGTACGGCATACCGGCCATGGCCGGTGGATAGCAGTATGACGGTGTCGCTCCGTATACTGAAGCCTCCATTTTCGGATACGAGGAACCGAAAGCGGCAGGTGGCATTGGCGGCGGAGCCATGGGGAGAGGAGGTGCCGAATCTGGTTCTGGTGGAGGTACAGGGCTCGATGGAAGGGGAGGAAGAGGAGGACTGGAAGAGGGCGGTACGGGGTCGGCTGGCTCCGAAGGCATCGGCGGCAGGTCAGGAGCAGGTTCGGCAGCGGTGTCCGACATGAAAGAACTGGTGCTATTTTCTGACATTGCAGCGGTGAAGTCCGATGTGTCATTAGATTCAGTCACTGGTGCAGATGATCTAGCCGTGTTTTCGTCGTCAGATGTCGTTAAATCGATGGCTTCACCATCAGCACTTCCCACTGAAGATCTCTCGTCATCTATAAACAATGGCATAAATTCACGTTGTTAGTTCACTGTAAAACCACAATCATCGATGCAACCACCCTATGGGACCCACAAGACGCGTCCACTCCAACTCCAACTTTGGTGAATCCCCCTCACAACTTTTGTCAGTGTCATTTGCTCATTACGCTTGACATGTAAGCTCAGAGGCACTTTTTATTAGCGGTCGGGCTTCACCCTGGCCCACAGCAGAAACTTATGGATTGAAGAGGCCGGGGAATGGATGCAGAAACGGAGTGAATGTAACAGCGGTGGAGGCAAATAGCACGACAGCGGAAAAAAATGAGGAAAGGTAACGGAATCGACATCCACGCCACGTGTGGTTCTCTACAACTTTTCAGCAGCCCATGTTGTGCCCATGACCACAGTTACTTTAGACAAAACATACTCTATGCATGTTAACTATAATTAATACCAAACATTGCCGTTGTTTTCATTATAACAAAATAACACTTAACTGACGTTAAGGCTTCCAGGCAAAAATTTCGGCCTCAGCACTCAGCAGTTTGGCCGCGGCCTGGACTGGAGTATATGGCCTCATTTAACATTACTGAAAGTGACTGCAATACGTCAAATGATCAATGAATATCATCCAACAAACAAGGACTAACTACAAGAATACTGCATGAGAAATATATGGATACTGCAGCATAAACAGCAAACAACAGGACAGGTAAAGATAGATGCGTATAGCAGTTTGCAAACAGTTTGCCTAACCACTACGGGAACTCACGTGCGATATGGGATCACACAGTGTTACCTGCCACATGACAGAGGCGACGTTCCCGCCTTTACCCGAGCCAATTAAAGCCCGTACTTGATCGATCCCAGATGTTAGCAAGGCTAAGATGACCTAGTTGGCTTGGTTACAGTAACATACAGAATTGGTATACCCGCCAACAGACGGTCGGCCATCCCAGTACTAACTGAGCTCAATGTACAGTAACTTCATTAATGGACGTGAACAGACAAATCAAACGCAGAAAATTAGCATGTAAAATTTTATAACAAAAACGCTGCAGTAATATGTGATAATTTTGTAAGTTTTGAAATCAATGAAATGTATCCAGTTTTTCGTGGACATGGTGCTCCAGTCAAGAATGAGACGGCTGCTGACAGACAACTAACGAGTGCCTACCTGATGCAGCGGCAGGCTCCGTCGGAGGAAGGAGTGCAAATGAATATTCATCATCATCATCGTCGTTGTCAGATGAGTCGGGGTCGGCTGTCTGTGTAACTTGCCACGTTCCATCACGACTCAACGCAACTTCCACAGCGTCACGCGAGTCATTCAGAATGTCAAGTATCAGCCTGCCGCCGACGACGACAACGATAACAAATACACTCATCGACCTCTTTCTTCTCGTGGGTAAACACGGACAAACATACTTGAATATGTCAGTTTCAATAGCTACACTGCAGGTGAAAAATATTACCAAACCCAGAATAGCTTGCTACCTTTTGACTACCTTTGACCGTGCGACGCATGCTAAGCGCGGTATATGCCATCGTCGTGTCTGTCACACTCCAGTATTGTATCAAATGGCTAAATGTAGGATCGCCCAAATAATGACACACGATAGCCCCGGGATTCTAGTTTTCTAACAACAAGGTCCGCGGCAAACTTCAAACGGGATCACTCCATATGGGGGCGACAAATACAGGTGGGGTGGGTTAACCTCCTTGGCAATATGAATCCAAAGCAGATTTCTGTCTAAAAGTGGTACGTATATAGCTGGACTGGTCAGTTCCCCCCGTCTCCTAATGATACATTCTAATGGTGTGACGATCCGACCGCTAACTCCCTGCGGATCTGCCTAATTGCACGTGTCCACTGCTTATCGTACGTCTGTCTGCACTGCAAGGTGCAGCTAGAAACTGAAGCAGTCATATCGACCTGTATACCCGTGCCTGGGGCGAATGTACTAATCACGTGACCTTGAGCTTTCACCTTTGACTTTCTGACCTCAGGTTCAGTTAATGCCAAAGTCCTGCCACAGTTTTGTGTACCACGTCAGGTGTTGATAGCTCAAGCCATTTTCCTTTTAGAGCTTTTGCACAGACAGTCACCCGAACATAATGTCACCCTACCCACGCATCACCTACGGCCAGAATAGGCAATAATCAGCTGCTAAATTTAGGCACTGCTCATTGGTATCGTCGTTGTCTGATGAAAATTTGTCAGTTGAAAAAGTTTACTCATCCTTCAGAATTTCATCACTGCAGTCCGACTCTGCTGCAGTCTCAGCCAGCACCGATGGACCCGCACGACGCGCTGAGTCATGTCCACTCAACCATCGCAGTTCGAATTTCGTCGAGATTATTGGCACCAAAAAAACAGAGTCCCTGTGCTATATTGTGGCATTGTTCGTGTAATTCTAGGGTTAGTAGTTTTGATACGATACCTGCGTGTGATAGACACACAGACACAGACACGGGTCCACAGCTAATACTGCGCCCATTATAGCATCACGTGAGTAGGCTAACAGTACATAAAACAGATAAATTTGTCAGTCAGGAAGCATCGAGAACGAAGAAGAGAAAACAGAAACACTGTCAGTCTGCAGTAGCCTTTATCACACACATGGCAGAGCGTCGCCGTTGAAACCAGATCACCTGACCACAGCTAATTGATATCACAACCGATGTGTGTTACGACCGGCACTCTGCAGCACGTGTGTGGGAGGGATGTTGCAACTTCCCTCCCACACAAATTCTCTATGTATGTTGCTGAGGCTATGAGTGACTTGGTCCTCCTCCGGCGGCATTACATACTTACAGTTTTTTGCATGAAATCACATCTTCCTCCGATGATAGGACTTATGGGAGCGCGATGCTTCTGCAGCAGCTTTGCTGCAATGTTGTGTATAGTTTAACACCCCTGCTGCATGGCACTGGTTGCATTCTATCCTAGATGATGGCAGGTGGATGCTAAGACTAGACAAGTCCTTCATGCAAGGGGTGCCAGGGGCAAAGTAATGCAATACACCACTGCATTGCTACTACTGCTAATATCGGCAACAACAAACCCGTCAATGATGAGCTTGCTGTAGTCGGCACGGCGGTCACACACCGGACAAAACCACGTCGGCTTTTTCTCATTCATACGCAGGTATGTGATTGCGTCGAAGCACTGCAGGTGATCGCAGGTGACGGACCGGCACGGAACCTTCATACGAATCTTACCGAGCTGGTTTAACACGCACACACACACACACACACAATCTGCTCTCAACAAGACACATGGCGGACTGACTGAGTTGGCGTTTAATTGTTTCGCTGTATGCCAAGCAATCAGAATTACTGTCTAATTACCAAACAATCTGGTGAACCTATCATATATAACAAAGCATTATGTGAATAACAAATCACAATCGGACAATTCAGTACGGAAGTGACAGAATAGCAGGCATTGGCCGATGAAGTCAAACAATAACGATAAACTGATCACTGAGATAGGCCTGCCGTGTCAGGTTTACAGTAATGATTAATATCTACACTGTGTCTCAAAAAAAAACGACAATGATGTAGCACACTATAACTTCAACGCATATTAACCGATTTTGGTAATTTTTTGCAGAGATGTTGCTGAGTGAGTACGCTATTAAATGGTGATTTGTTATCCCACCTCCCCTTGCTAGTGTCTCTGCACTACCTGGGGAAACATGAACCCAGAAAT
>Ga0209782_1000201_pt1 | contig 23556 bp, 18 predicted proteins | sample WorMetmaBAHAMAS1_FD_187390 | JGI IMG/M metagenome (GOLD analysis project Ga0209782, IMG submission 187390) | Marine gutless worms symbiont microbial communities from Max Planck institute for Marine Microbiology, Germany - Inanidrilus... | ecosystem: Host-associated > Annelida > Digestive system...
CCTACTATCTTAAGTTTTTGTTTAACTATCTACTTTTCTGTAAATAATTCATATCATACAGGGTTCTCAAATAAGAAACTATGGGCATATTGGACAGGACTTTACCTACTGGCCAGATAACCTGCTGCACAATCAACAACATGAAAACAGTGCACTAAAATATTAACAAATATAAACAAATACCAATAACTGGTCTTGAGTAGAATATGAATAAACATTATCAGTGACATCAACTGCCAATTTCCTAAATCCACCCCGAGAACAACTCTGGTTGATGACTTTAGTGTCGTTGTCCTCATCTGCATTAGACGGAGAGATCTGTCGACCTCCACTGCTGCTACATTTCTTAGATACTTGCTGATGTCGACCGACAGATATGCTATTAACACAATCCTTTTGAGTAACACTGTGCAGTTTAGCTGCTTTTATCTGTCCACTTGGCAGGGCTGAGCAATGATTTCTCTTTACAGAGTGTGATACATTGGCAGACTTTACAACTGCAGATCCAAAGGAATTGTCCAGCCACGAAACTGCTCCACTTGGGCTTTTTACAGCAGCCATTCACTATCTTCATATAAAACAAACATCATTCAGTAACACAGAATACAAGCCAAAAATTAAACCATCAAAAAATGGCTGTAAATGTTATTGCAAATCAAAATATCTGACAGTTTCCACAATGCAGACAGATCTGAATATGCTTTTTTCTTTTGCAGTATTTTCACAGGGGGCAGTTCTAGAACCTCCACTTTGAAGGAGAAAGGCGCAGTGGAGAGGCAGGGGTCAGGGGTCTACAAGTGGGGTCCGGTCACCAGAAAAATTTTGTCTGACATTCGTGCTAAATTGCTGACCGGCATCATTGTACTTAAACGGCTTCGACGATGTGTGAAATGATGCTAACTGACAGCAAACTGCATTGAGATTGAAGCATCCAGCATCCCTAGTGTTACTGAAGAGCAACATGTACTATACACATAAAGAAGATAGGCTCACAATGATGCATTCTGTGCATGACCAATTTGCATTTAGCTGGGTTAAAATGAAAATAAGAGAAACAGAAAAGAATAGTGGTCCAAAACACACAATCAATCAATCAATCTGCCAACTATGATGGCCGGTCACACTTTTGCAGTTGACTGGACCTTCCCCTTCCCTTTTCTCCATTTCAGTTCCCTACCGTTGGGTATGACTAAATACCAAAAAGGACCACAAAGGACCGCAAAGGACCACAAGAGAGCACCGCGCAGGACCGCAATCGCAAACGGATGTGATCGAGGCCCACCTAAGCACCGTTAAATACCGCAGAGACAGCAATGGAGACGAAACATGCTGCCGGACCTCGTCGAAAATCTGCGCTCGCTGGTAGTCAGTCAGTACGCCAAGGCAGACCGCGCCATCTGTGGACGTGGAAACTTTATTCTTCGTCCCAGTCACCAGAAACGTCGCCTTGCCGTCGCTGACTGGAAGGCGCTATCAGAGTCGCAGCGGCAGCTCGTTTGGTTTGCTGTCTTCTGCTGAACGAAGGTGTTGCTGGCATGAAGCAATCAACATCCACTGACGGTAACCTGACAGTTCTGCACCGTCCAGATGCTGGAAAGAAACTAGGCAGTCATCGTCAACCAAGGGCCGACCACACAGTCACTGAAAACAAAAAAAGAAAATTGTGACTGTAAAAAGAGATGCAAAAAAACTAACAGCAAACAGTCGGCATTAAAATAACAGAATGCTGTTACAACACAGAGTGAGCACTTAATGCTATGGTTATTGCAAACAATGGAAAAAAAAATGAAAGTTTACTGTTGCACATGGTGTTGCATAAACCGTGTACAATGAAAGCGGCAGAGAAGTGCAACTATCATGCTTGCCAATCTATCGCGGTACTCTGCAGACCTTTGTTATGCTCCTTTGCAGTCCTTTGTGGTGCTTTGCGGTATTTAGTCATACCGCCCTACCGTTTACCTGCTGTCAGTCACCCGAGCAAGTCAGCAAGTCATAGCCATGGGAAACTATTGCAGTGCTAAGTGAAACTAAAAACAGCCATCGTGCAGTATCAGTTGATGTGCTTGGCAATCCCAGTCACGGCAAAGGTGTGAAAACTGTGAGAAACAAAAATTAGAATCAGCTAAGACTAAATCGCACAGCCCTCCGCGGCTGAATGTTTAGCTAGGGGGGGGTCATTATTTTTTTGCTGTTGTATATGTACTATAGTTTGATGTAACTGCCTTATTTCTTTAAGTGCACGTGAGTTTTGCATAAATAAACTTCTTCTTCAATTGAATGCATCCATGTAACGAGATGATCGTGTTAAAACGTGAGTTGACTGGACCATCAGTTGAACTGCCACGCCCACCAGATCAAACGCACATGTCAGCTACATGCGAACAACCACAAGACAAAGAGTAACCATTACACCATCTAACCGTTCAGAATAACTCAAGCGTCATTACATTATCACATTTCATGAGTTCATTTCTGTTTATACAAACTACAAACTGCAAGTTTCAGCAACATTCAAATAGAGAGGGACTTGATCATACCCTCATTCATCAAATTAGTGATGCACGCGTATCACAGTTTAACCACTGTGACGCTTCACACGGAGAATACAGAAGCAGGCCTCCAAAGGCCTCTGTTTCTGAGAAACACGCTTATACACGTGTACACTTTACTGTACATAGACAAATGTGTCGGCGCCTAGTAAATGTAGGAATCAACTTAACTCAACAGGAAATCACTTTTCACTATGATAAATTTACGAAAGCACTTTTTTTCTGCACGCATTGCTAATATCTGAAACAACTACACTTTATTATGTTGTTGGCCTGCATTTTGTCATGCCTATAATAAACGACTATTGATTGATAGATTGACTACGTATTGTTAATGCTAGCACAGTTAATGCATTTAAATTTTAACGCACAGTTAGTTAGATAAGTCTTGGTCCCACCAAGCAGTCCAATTTGATTTGAGCGCTGATGGTGATTTACTGTTGAGTTGAAGGCTTGAAGCTACCGACTCAAGCAGCCGCCGCCGATGACGGCAGCCCGGTACTGTCTTTACGTTATGCAATAAATTATGATTGGTACTGAACGATATGACAAATCCCATGTGCGTTTTGTTGTTCACTGCCATAATCATGTAATCGATCAGTAAACGTTTATTGCCTGTCATAGACAGGTTTACTAAATTACACGATATGCACCTTTACTGTCCGCCTTTATACGGAAGAGACATTACCGAAGGTGATAGGAGTTGATGCAGCAGCATTGCATAAAGTGCATTAGAAAGCTGAAGTTTAGCCAGTCGTGAATAAAATAAAACTTAATTAAATGCAATGATAAAACTACAGCACCTAAGCATGCTGAGCTACATACTGCAAAACCAACAGCATAAATATATACTCATCTCAATCACTTGCACCTAGGGATGGAAAAGGGTATAAAAACAGACGAGAAAAAGAAATAAATATAAAAAAGCAAATGGAACGGAAAGGAAGAAAGAGAAGGCATAAAGCCCTACAGCAAAGTTAAAAAACAGCATGTCAGCTACATTTGTTTCACCTATTATAAGGATAAGTAAGACTTTTTTAAAAACCAAATCTTACAAGTCTGTATTTCTGTATTCTTACTTGTATGTTCTGCTATATGGTCTTTTAACCATAAGGTTGAAATAAGCTTCAATTGAGGTCTATCAGAATAAGCTCACAGTTTTAGAGGCTATTGACTGTGTCATTATTGTACCTTGATTCAGTGTATTCTGCTAAAAATAAGCAACAAGAATGGTTCTAGCACCTCGACTTTGGAGGGGCCAGTGGGAGGGAGGCATGGGTCTCCAAAGGGGGGGGCAGTTACCGGGAAATTTTTGTTGGTCATATGAACAACATATAATCACTAAATTGCAACACTGTAACTAAATACTTTGAGTTCAAAATTCAAAGTGCTGCACATTTGTCTATTTGCATGTGCAAACCTAACACAGAATAATTTGTCTAAACTCTATCAAATTTTCTCAAATATTTGCATTAAAGTTCATTGTATGGTTGTGTGCACTGTGTTTATATGGGAGAATAATTAACAGAAATTCAATATTTTTGTAAACAAATGATGAAAACAATTCACTTGAATTTACTGTTAAACAAAACTATTACAAAACCACAACATGTGATAGTTTCAAGATAATCAGTATAACACTTTAGAGTATTGCAACAAACACTAAAGTTGCAAAAAAACTGCAAGATTTTCCTATTACATATAATTTTGCAATTTAATGCTGCGGTAATTTTTAGATTTCACTTTTCTGCAACAAAGCAAACTCAAATAATCCAATCCAGGAAAATTAAGATAAAAATAGAAAATGACAAATAAGCAGCTGGTTTTCAACTGCAGTGAAATATGATTTTGGCTGCAATATTCTCGCTGGTCTGAACTATCACAGCATGAACCACATTCAGAAACAAAAAGTTCAACAAAGCAAAACATATAACTACAAAGTACCATTTCAACGTAATTACCGATATTTATATCACTACATGTACATGTCAACATGTCTGCTTCAACTACCATTACTTGATAAACTCTACTGCTTATGGAATAGAGGTGGCAACTATCATGGCAGCTCTCCAATGCTGGAAATCATCGACATAAGAACACAGGTACACGTTGCCCACAAAAACTGAAAATTAACTGTGAACTACTAACATGTAATTTCAACAAATCTACACTCATCGAAAGATGTTCAAGTATTTTTTAGCCCGCTCGGCAAAAGTTGCCAAAAGGGCTATATATTTTTTTTAAATGTTCAACATCAACGAGAGATAATTGTATCATCATTTAACTTTGCTACTCCTACTAATCCTGACAGAATAGAAGCCACAGTCATATCTATGTCAGTGCTTCAATGCCAGTAACCAGTACACATGCTGCATATGTAAACTGAAAATGATTTGGGCACTACTGTTATGTGATATCAACACATCTACACTGTGACTCAAAAAAACCAAGACACTAGACATTTTCCTGTAACTTTACCAAATGCTCATCAATTTTCAAAGTTCTTTCACTGGTGGACTCACTAGTAAATTTGCAATAAAGTCCTTATTAAAAATTCGACCACATCTTAAATGCATAGCTACACTACCTTGTGAAATCCCTGTGTTTAAAAAACTGCCATGCTCAATGCCTTGAGTGCAGCGAACTGTGCTGTATGACTCAACCACTCAAAAAGTTGCAGAAAAATACTTGGTAGTTTGATATTTGTTGATACTGGTCAAAAATAATTTGCATAGTAACATAACAAGAGCTAAATAGCTTCTGTCCGTCATAGGCAAGTTATCTGACCAGTTCTTTATCTTTAAGCAGGACACTGCAATGCGAACAGGGCACGAGACGATCAACCTTCTTGCCTGTAATTTTGCCAGTGTTCACTGATTTTAATTTTTTATTTGACTACTAAAGATAGTGATAAATACATTGTAAAGTGATAACTGAACAGCCATGTACAGCTTAAATGTGCAGCTACACTACCTTGTGATTGGCATTAATCACAATGCATGTTGCAGATTGTCTCTGTTTTCAGACTTTAATATTTCACAAAGTAGTGTAGCTACGAGTTTAAGGTGTGGTGGGATTTTAAAGGAAAGGGAAGGGAAGGAAGGGGGAGGGAAATGAAGGGGACGGAGGGAAGGGGAAGGACGACTTGCATCCCACACTATTTTTAGGCCCTGACCCACACATTGGCTACCACAGGCAGCTGTGTATTACTGACTAGCATTAAATGTCACCATGTCTACATTCACCTGGCTACTTATATGGCTCAAAATGTAACAAAAAGCAGTTCATACTTGATACCAACAGGAAAAATACTCCTGGATCAGGACATATCTGTTTGCGCGATACTAGTGCATGCAGCGCATTAGAGGTTGATAACTTTATGCGCTATATAAATCTACTTACTTACTTACATAATGCTTACGGATTCTCCAACCACTTAATATGCCATTTCATCACTATCAGCAGCCGATGCTGGTAGCCATGCACATGTTGCATGTTAAAAATGGAAATAATAAAACTGGCTGTCAACAACACACACTGTAACGAGCTGAAACGTAGGTATTCAGTTACAAATCAACATTACAAAAAATAACATTATAAAAAAGAACTGCCAGTACACAACCAGACCTTAAAACTAACAAGAAACTCTAGCACTGGCTAGCATGGCGCGAGATGATTCGCCCGCCAGCAGCACGGCGGCCGCAGCAGCACAGCGGCAATGCGCGGTAAAGTGGGATTGGAATTTGAAACCTAAATTAGCTGTAATTCGTCAATGCACTTCCATCACAGACAGACAGACAGACGGACTGGCATCACGGCATAAGTGCGAGATGTATACATTACATCTCGCACTAAACAGTTAATACTGCTGTTAGTGTTGTTTTCACAGTTTTACAGCTACATGTGGCATTGTGATGCACATACTTTGCAATCATCGCATCTGACAAAGAGACGTCGCCAACATGGCATTGCAGCTGTTCACAGTGTCCACAGAAGTCGGCATCGAACTCAAAACAGAACATAATACTGCCACAGTCTTCACGGCTCACAGAGAAGTGCGGCGCCGGCTGCGCCGCTCGACGTTGTGGCGCACGTACTCAGCCAGCTGCGCAAGTGTCGCATCCGACAGAAAGACATCGCCACCGTGGCTCTGCAACTGTTCATAGAATGTTTCGGCAAGAATGCCAGCATATGTCGGGATATCGATATCAAGCACGGTATTTGCCGTGACGTAATGCTGCAGCAGTCGCAACACTTCGGACTCGATCACACGAAGAACCAAAGAAGCAGACGGAGTCGCTGAAGATACCGTTGACGTTGACACTCCACCCTCTTTAACTACCACACAATACACTTAAGAGCCAAAAAATGCTAGCAGAGAGGGACCATTATACAAAAATGAAAATAATGCTGCAATGGCCCTGAATGGGAGACAGAGTAATTGAGCTTACGTTTACCCCAGTCAACAGAAAATAGGAGATGCTCTTCCCGGACAATCTTTTGAGAAACAAAAGATTGCAATCGATAAATGACCTTGAAGTATATACAGCCAAGGTCATCACAATTGCTGCTTTTAGATAGGCCATTTAGATAGCCCATTGAACCCCTCCCTTTTAATTCATGTATCGGTATCACATTTTATTTATCGAGTAAATGCTATATTTCTGACAAAGTTCCATTCAGTGCTTTGCCATCAACAGGAATGGCATACGGCCTGTAAAATGCCTCTTCCACATTTCCCCAAATGTTCACTGTCTGGAATCCGGCAAAATTTGGACATGGAGAGTGAGCACAGGAAGACCCTTCCAGATAACCAGTGTTGTGATTTGAAGCTTTGTCTGCCAATTTCGTTGCTGTTCTCAGCACAGCCAGGTAATAATAATAATAATTCAATATTCACATAGCACCTTAATGTCCTATATAGCATACAGAAATGCTGGTGGCTTAAGGTTAAAAATGTCTGAACAGATGTTTTTGAGAGGTTTTAGAAGGTCTGTAGAGTAAAACAGAATCTAATGTCATACGGTAGTGAGTCCCAGGTGTGTGAAGATGAAAAGCTGAAATTCTTATGAATTCAGTTCACAACGGAGAGCAGCGGAGCACTGGATAACTGCAGAGGCTGCACTGGAACAGGTGGCTGGATCAGGTCAATCAGATATATTGACAGTGAGAATGAGAGCAGCTTCAACATCGCTGTCAGGCTGCAGATAACTCTTTGCTAGACTGGCAGCTGGAGAAATGTTCTGGTGTCAGTTTAACCTCCATGCTGACAGACAACTCAGGAGGCAAGTGGTTCTGTGCTCATTGCAGAACACCAAAGCTGGTAACAGGCGAATGACTGAACATGATGCAAGATCTACAGTTACCTTCCCACAGACAGAGCTCCACCACTCACTGGACGGTACGAAATTACACTACTTTGTGGCAATGGAACATGTGTGAATGACTTGCCCATTGCCAGCAAAGAAAGCAGAATGGATAGGAGTCTAAGCTATGGCCTTAAGTCTGTAAGGCAAATGTGCTGACCATGACATTACTTCCCATCTACATGTACAAAATAAAAGTAGGCTTTTGGTTACCTGATGAATTTTTAGCTCCTCCATGTCTGTACTCTGTTAACAAACAAAAAGCAAAAATGTAATTATATTCAACAATAGCAGTACAGTACATACCGATACATACAAAACACAGATACAAATATTACAATGTCACTCACATGATACGGCACTAGTGGATAATAGAAGACTTGCAACCAACCATTCGCAATTTCACAGCTGTGACAAGTTCTGTAAAATTGGCCATCGTCCACGAAAAATGCGCACTACCATGAAATTCCATGATATTTCATCCATTTCAATGCATTTAGTTTCATTTGTGAAAATTTTCACACTAGACTTCGTCGTTCATTGCATGTCAGACTTCAATGCACAGTAAATTAGTATTTAGGGAATATTACTTACTTCCTACTTGCACAACAGCCTGCAGGCATAGACCTTTGCTGCGCTGTGCGTTGATCTACAGGGTGCACCAATAAAAAAACAATCCCCTAGAAAAAATGCTGTATTTCAGCCATGGTAGTACGGATTTGAGCCAAACTTTTAGATTTTGTATGTGAGTATTAACACAAGGTAACCTGAAAATTTTATTGAAATAACTGATACAGGTCCTCAGATACAGCAGTTTAAACTTTAAAGTTCACTTTTTCAAGTGAACATGCAGTTGCACATTGAATATGCACGAATAACAAACCAAATTTTTCACAGCTTTTCATCAACACTTCAAATGTTTCAATCATGAATGTCAGATGCCTATAGCTCACTTTGTATTTAAACAGACTGTTCTCAATGTCCATGTATGTGAATAAAAAACACTATCAATTAGCAGTTATATAATATACTGGAATAATAAAGGGCTCCTATCGAGACTGTGAAATTTCTGTGAATTTGGTGAAGACACTCTGTGAATTTCCCGTGAAATTAGGCACATTTTCAAAAGCCCTCTGTGAGATTGAGCATTTTTTCCCACAAATTACGTTGGTCCCCATTGAATTAATTAATTAATTAATTGGTTTATTTAATCGCTAACTGTCTCTAATTCCTGTGTCTACTGAAGCTATACCAACCGAATGTCTGTGTCGGCTGCAGCGCTGGTTGCTGAACCGAGCCTCGGAGATAAGCCAGTCCAGCTGCTACGGCATCCGATGACCCATGACGGTCTGATCCTGTCGACACTAAGGCACTGCCAAGCATCTGGAAGCTGTTCACTGTGGTGGACAATGCAACAGACGGTGGTCTAAATGATGCCTGGCTGCCACTTGTCCCACTGTAGTTGTACGGGTCACTGCGGCGGCTGACTGTCGACTGCGTGGTGGTGTGTGGTCTAGTGGTATTCAGTGGCTGATTAGCCATATACTGACGAGACGATACCTGTATGGTGGCACTGGCTGATGATGTCACCTCTGAAACACACGGCATGCTGCTTAAAAAATTGATTGAGTTAAGGTTTACTGTCCCAGTCGACACTAAATAAGTCATATCGGACACACTCTTCCCAGCCAATATCTTGGCTAATACTGAGAAAATCAACATTATAGCCATGAGAAAAAAACATAACAATAAAATAAAGCTAGGCTAATACAAAACGAAGTACATAAACATTAAATTGTCAAAATACAAATCATGAAACACAAAATACTACAACACAAATAAACTGAGACAAATTATAACCCAGGTTTAGTCGCATTCTACACATATTCTGGAAATGGAGCGGGGCTAATCTCAAAGAAAAAGACAGAAAAGCAAATAAGAAAGGAAGATATAAGCAAGAGAAAAACGAAGCAAGTCACAAGAAGCAAAAGGTAGCAAGTAATAAAGGAAACAATCACACAAATAATCTATACAGCGCCAAAATCTACACCGTCTTCTAGGGAACATTACTTAAGCCCTGGCACCCAATCTGGGTGCCTCACATGTAAATTGTGCTATGTGGCAGACATGAAAATCTCAGTGATGACTCTGTTCTGCCTCAATGCTTGAGTTAGACATTCCACCGTCGGTGACTGTGTCTTTAAAGTCGCTGCAGCTCAAGTTTGAAATGGTCTGCCATCTTACGTCATCTCGTCACCATCACTGTTCTTCTTCAAGAGATAGCTGAAGACACTGCTTTTCAGCCATTCATTATTTTCTAACCAACTTGCGTGACACTGTCGATTTTATTTCTGTTGTTAAATGCTTTTGAATTTTTCTGACTGCACAGCACTATAATAATACTCTTTTGTAATAATAACAATAATATTAATAGGTCACATAAACGACATTTGTCTCAGCCAATCTCTTGGCTAGCACTGAGGAAACAAAACCAACAAAAAATAATTCATTAACACAGTAATGAAATAAGCTAACAAAAAATAAAACCTCTGCTAAACAATAACACAAAAAAACGTAACCGAAAGGTAAACAAGCAATGAGTGCATGGCTTTGACCACCAAACAACGTCGCCTTGATGCAATATATTGGAGGAAAGAGGGGATGGCGAATAGCAAATAGAAAATGACACAAATATATCTGTTAACGCCGACGAACCGCGCGACACTGCCTCACGCAAAATTGACCATGACCCACTACACACCGAGTGTAATCACCAGGCAGCAAGCGTTACAAGCGATATTTAAATATTTAAAGCACATTGTCAGTCAGTAGCACATACATGCATGCTTAGGCTCAAACTCACTTAGTCGATTCATTGTCGACATACTATACAAGCACGTTTGCATCAAATACAGTGACAAATCAAACCAACGGAGCTTGAGCCTTGGTGTATAGTATCAATAGAGTCTACCGCTAATGATGCGAGCAACAGAGGTCTACCATCAACAACATTGTAGTTTTCACTTAACGGCATGCTGTAGTAAAATTCTTCTAAGTCCACAGTTGTGCATTCAAAAATGGGTCGCATGAGCCCAACAACGCCCCTTTTGTGGGTGGTTTGTCGTCCCTTTGGCAAGACTTGATATAGTCTCCCCATGTGCAAAATTTGACAACACTAGCTTCAGCTATTCCTGAGACATGAATTGAGCACCCAAAATTTAAAATGGCTCATGTGATGTAACCACGCCCCTTTCAGGGACGGCTTGTTGATCATCGGTTGTGACTAGTTACAATCAACCTGTGTACCAAATTTGAAATCTCTAAATTCACCCACAACAAAGACATGAATGGCAATGGAAAATGTAGAAACTAGGGTGGTTTGGGGTTTAAGGTCACCCAAGATCATTGCCAACATAACCATTCGATATAACTCATACAGCTTCCTATTCAACTTTATAGAAACTATGCATCTATCTTCGAGTTATAGTGAGTTTGTGGCTAATTCTGACGTACCCCAACTGCATTTGGTGACCCCGTAAGGGGATGATCCTGTTCGAATTTCGGCGAGATGTTTGGCATCAGAAAACTAGAGTCCCTGGGTTATCGTGTGGTGTTGTTTGCGTGATTCTAAGTTTAGCCGTTTTGATATAATACCAGCATCTGATGGACACACAGAAACACATACACACATGACGGCAGCATATACCGCACTAGCATAGCATCGCGGGTGACAAAATGTTAACAACTCGCAAAAACATTTATCACATTTACTGCAGTTACTACAGTTATCAAAAAAAAATACCGTACATAGAAAAACAATAGCTACAATTCATCAGAACTGCTTACCTGCAGCTGTCTGACGACAGCCAGGTAACAGAGGCGGTGGCACATGCAGAAGCTGGCGAACTTGAGCAGGTGTAATGACAGCTGAGGTTGCAACCACACTCTGCGACAACTGCAGACCGACAGCAGCAAAGCCAGGCACATTACCGCTACTTGGTGTCGCAGTTGAAACAGAAGCAGCATGTCGAGGCCGCAGTTCTGGAGGTGGTGCAGGTCTCTGGTAATTCGAACGAGGTACATCGAAAGGCACTGAAGTTCGGAATGGACTAGGGCTACGAATTGGCCCTGTTTCCAGCTGTGGTGGTCTCTGGTGCTTTGGAACAGAAGCACTGCAAAAAGGCACTGGTGCTCGGAATGTACCAGAGCTAGGAACTGGAGACTGGACTAGTGGGCGGATTGCATTAATGCGCCCTGTGCCGCATGCACTTAAGTCCACAGCAGGTGGCACAACTGAAACGGCAGGTTTCTGCCGGACACACCTGCTGTCAGCAGCACTGACCGATCGGTGCGTAAAGTTTGGTGACCTAACAGACGTTACCCTTCCAGTCCCACGCAAACTGTTACCACCAGCTCGCAACATCGGCGTCGTATTACTTGATGAGGTGGTAACTGGAACAGCTGGTGGAACAATGTTTGAAGCTAATGACACAGGCGGTGGTGGTGTCGCCAGCAGGAACTTTTTCTTTGAAGTGGTCCGGCCATCCATGCTGCTGCTCATGCTCATTGACGAGCTGTCAGTTGAATCAACTGTCGATGATCTTCGTCTTCCAGCATCAGTGGCAGCAACATCGGCGGCTGATCTCGACTGACCACTGCCACTCGACATACCAACGGGCAGTACTTCGATAACACTGGCCACATCCTCTATCATGATAAACCACTCAATGGGTCCGGTCCGTCGAAAGTTGTTAACTGACAACTGCAGATTGTCGACAAGTGCTCGTTCCACTCGGTAAACAAACTCATCCTCGCCAACACTGGACACCTGCAGCTGCGGATCCAGGTCTGGCGGCCGCCGACTGCCTGCGATACGAAAATCCAAAGACACCAGCGACGATCCAAGCTGGCGTCGGACATAACTAATATAGACACACAACACTGTGAAGATCTCGGCCTGTGTCATAAAGTCCCACAGATGCATCAAGCCACGGCGTCGGTAGCTTGCAAATGTCAGCGGAGGATAGATGTTCATCTTTGTCGCAAGATCAACCAGGGGAATGACATCGGCCACAAAATGTGACCGGCAGTTGCCACCGCACTGTGCCAGCAGGTAATTGATGCATTTCCATAGTAGCTCTGGCTGCCAGGAGACAAGAGACGTATGCTGCGACTGCAACTGGCAGAGGCTCAACACAACGCGTGTCTGAGCGTTGTCGATAGACAGTCCCATAAAACCATTAAAAGCGCTCGGCACAGCCACATCTACAGCACATCAACACGTGCTTTAATCACTCAATACATTAGGTCAACAGTTTAAATCTCTTCCAATGTATACAATCATGAGACCTAATCATAATCGACTGACTGAGTGAGTGAAGGTGTAACACAAAATAGGTCATTCTGGAGATTCTTTTCCCAGCCAATCTCTAGGGTAATACCGAGAAAACAAAACGAAAATCAGGAGAAATTAGAAAACAGTCACAATTAATGATCAAGGTATGATAGAGGTCCCACCGATCACGTTTAAAACTGAGACCATAACCCCAACCTTGACCTCTGACCCTGACCTTCAATCCAAGGAAAGCTGTCACGACCCATAATAATCTCCCCTCTTACCTCCAAACAAACACCATAGCTCAGATGTTGTCTATCAGAGGAGAGGGGGTGCAAAGTGACAGAAGCAGAAGGTGCCAGAGTAATCATTGAGTACAAAAGCCTCAAACTCCTTCCAAACTTTTACACAAATTCATCTACAACCGAGTAAATCCTGGAAAAAATGAAGGATTAACAGAAGTGAGCACAGCACAGAGTTATGTGTTATCATCCAAATTACAGACAAGACAGTTGTAAAACTCATTAAACTTTATCAGAAAACTTCAGTACGGATTATCTTCCAATTATATGCGTTTTCAAGTGACCGCACGAGTAGGGTTATACTAAAATATGCGAGGCGGGCGCATCCGCCCGGTAAATCGAATCAGGTCCTGGGTCGGCCGAAATTGTGGATGCAAAATCGGGTACTGGGTCCGATCCGTTTTTTTGTGGACCGTTTGAACTCTATCTATGATCTCTAAAATTTTAAATTTAAATGATAAACCATTGCTACAAAAAGGACAAAATCTTTAGGGGAATAATTTTTGCCACACTTTGAGTCCATGTTCAAATTCTGATACATCACATTTGCCATTTGCAATCAACATCATTCATAGACAGACAACAAACCCAAAGTAAAAACATGACAGTACACAGAACATGAATGACAGTATACTGAATGACATAAGGCACTACACGGCAACAAAATGTCACCATTAAGCAAAAAAAAATAACACAATTAACTGAGAAAATCCTGTAATATGATAACTTACATGTCACAGCATCTGAACAGACCACCAAATCTGCAATATCAAAACAACAAGACAGTTTACAAAAGCATTACAAGTTGCCAATAGCAGAATTACTGTTTAACTCAAGCAGGTGTTTATGTGCTAGCCAAGTTAAACCGCTTGTGAAAAACCACAAAGCATCGCATTTTGTTCAAAACCAAGTAATCGCTTTCATTAAACATCAACAGCCTATCTGAGCAAAATTAATAATATTTCAACAAAAATGTCACCTTTGCTTTTACGGCTAAAAGACAAATAACTGAATAATTTATTAGCCAAGAGCAAGAGGTAGTAAATGCAGTGCACAGTATGCCTTTTGGCAACTAGCTACAGGCACGGTTCTCCACTTACGAGTCACACAGTGGTTCAAGACCAGTGTCTCATCTTCCATACTTGAAACCTCGGCTTGAAGTTACCTTAAGCGCTTTGATATGGTCAGATGGGTGACAGAAAGGGCATCCAGTCTCCGGAAATCCTCCTTCATTTATCGAAAAGTTCCTTTTTAGGGCCTAGAGTAGTGCTAGTAAAGGCGGCTGACTAAACAAAAATAATTCACACGTATGCATTAAACAAACATGTCAAAAAACGGAACATGTTCAGCAGCAGTACAGCAATTTCAGTCAGTGCTGCTACCAAGCAAAGCAGTGAACAATTGTCTAAAGTGTCCAAAATGACAATTCACTACATGGTCACATTACACTACAGTTATCAGTCGATCGATCGATCAACTAAGTCGAGATTAAAATAGTGTAAATATAAAGAAACATAACAAGGGTGCCAAACAGGAAAACAAAAACACATAAAAACATGATGGTTAGAAAGCACATGGAAACAGAAAAGATTTCAAGTTCTTTGAGAAGACGTTTTTGGAGGAGTTATGTCTTACGTGCAGTGAAAGGCTGTTTCAAGCTCGAGGCACAGGGCCAGAAAACGTGCAGTCGATGAGTGTCAAGTGAGACGAGTTACAGAAATTACAACGATAAAAAGTACCACAGTCTTCACACATGATCTGAAAACTCATAGTAACGATGCCGAAGTAACATGCCAAAGCAGAGCATTTGAGATATAAGTTTCAACAACTTGAAATGCCCAATACGCCACGGGTAGAAAAGCACATGTGATGGGTAATCAGTAATGATGACGAGGCTTACAATGATGTAATCTAATTGCAATGCAGAAATAGTCAATATCATAAGAGTGCATTCACAAATATCAACATCAATAATAGCATCAGGAGTGTTTGAAGGTGGCAGGAATCAAACCATCACTTTTAACTATTTCACCAGATGGCTCTACTGTGCCAGGTAACCTTCTGTTTGTTAGTTTTAAATGAAAGCTACATGCAAGACTTCATTTTGAAAATATATGGAAGAAAGCAAAAAGCGACGGCCTCAAAAACTCAGATATATTCTTTAACGTTAACTGCTTTATTCTTTGGAGCAACCTAATTAAACACGGTGAGATGATAAAGCTGTACAAATTCACAGCTGGTTACCTCGTTCCCAGTTGACCAAGATCTCACGGAGCAGCTCGGTGCCAACAGAGCACAGATCCTGCTCCAGTGACTTCGGAACTCGACCGGCCTGCGATGTCACCTCACACAAAACCTTACTCAAACACTGTCGACGCATGGAAGCTGGCAGATCCTGGAAATGGTTCAAGATTTGCAACATATACGAAATGGTTGTAAAGTTGCACTGCTTGATGCAAACCTACAGCCATCACAGTTCTTAGAATGTCAGAAATAATGCAATACAACTACTAACGTAGCATGGCAAATTGATTAAACTGCAGAGCAAAACAAGTGCTTCATCTTGTTTGTTACTTTCAAATTCCAAAATCGGCCAAACACAAGAGACCATTTTGACCGACAGTTAAGTCTCAAAATACTGCATCCACCAAAAGAGAAACACGGCAAATAAATGATGCAGCTTTCATACTGGCCAGATGCCTTTCCTACTGCCCTGTCTCCCTCTAATTTAGACTGCATCTGCATTACAATGTTTGTCAGGAGGTTAACAGAAAAGTTTGGCAAAGCTGTCCCTTGCTGGGTTTTGTGTACGACAGTTGATCTGCATGCACATATAAGCAGTTTTACAAAAAAATGTTCTCCGACTGAATCAGACTCACTTCAACGGCCATTCCGACGACATCCACAGCATCCAATATTCCACTCGGCAATGTCTGGATGAATACTATCTTCCACGTCAGAAGACGTAGCAGGACATCATATGCCGTGGCTGGATGCTTCCTGTAGAAATATTGGAGCAGGCAGACTCCAACAAATCCAGTCAAGTAATGCTCATCGGCCATGCCTACCAACAACACATCAAGCAGGGATAATTATTATTGTACAGTGTAAGTAAGCATAAAACGCTGATTGAAAGAACAACGGTAATTCGTTCAGAAGCAGAAATGAGGTATTGCACTGCGAAGGTATGCCCTTGATAAAGGCATTTGGATACACGCATACGATGCAGTTTGTTACCTACTGTACGAAACAGACATACAGACAAATGAACAGATCGCAGCATTGCTTTACTTCCCCCTACTATAGGGTAGAGGGCATAATAACAAGAAATACTAGAAATGTGTGACAGAGCCTAGCATGTAGCCCGACCGGCGAGCGGCATAGCAGTGTTGCCCCCTAGCAAAGTAGCAAGTATTAGTGGAACAAAACTGAGTACTTAATTTTTTTTGGAAATTTTAGATGCCAAACCGTGCATTTTCGTGCATCCTGAGTCACTAAACGTGCTACAACTATGGAAAAATTTTAATATGACTGGCGAAATTTATAGGTGAGGCAACAGCATGCCTCATGGGACCAAATTTATGAGGCATGCACCTTAGTGCCTCAATGGCTCCGCCGCGTATGGTTTGCCATCATGCCAAGGTATTTTTTTAAATCCAAAAGAATATAGCCAAGTATGCAGTAGGCAATTTACCTGAATGTCGCAAGTATTCCACATATTCTTTCAGGAGATCCTGAGGACGTCGATTCTCGTCCATTGCCATGGCCACCGCTTGCTGGCACTTGTCGTCCCATGCCGTACCGTGTCCTTTATGGTCAAGAATAATCTCACTTAACCTGGCCCAGAGCTGACGCCTTATGTTAACCTACATATGATGGCAAAGCTCAATATAATGCTTTGAGTCACAGAGGTAATCAAAGTGTCACGTCAAGTAATATACAGAGTTGGAATATTAATCCCTGATGGGTAGACTGTCAAATCTTGCACGGCTAAGAAGGGACTGACTAACCACACACTACTGTTACAAGTTTACAGTGGTGCTGACAGCTACAAGGTAGATGATCGGTCTGATAAAATGTCAGCAGTCATCAGTGGGCTTAAAATTACGTACAATACCTGAGACAATCAACATGCCATGATGAAATTTTTCTAAGTCCTAAGTAAATCCTGGCATTAATGTGGCAATAAGTGAATAAACAACAATCACTCTCATTCCTGAATTTAAACTCAAACTTGGAAAATGTGCATAAATGTAACTTTGCAATTCTAATTAATGATAAAAGACTAAAGTTACATCCAAAAGTGAAAGTGACAACTGCAATTTAAGCAACAAAGTTCATTCCCGAAAACTACTGCATATACCAGTTTGTATACTCTCTGAGAAAATTGCCTTACAGTTGACACTTTTAACTGTAGGCTAGTGTTATTTATTTAATGACTTCAGTGCATTACTACACATGTACTTTGTTCAGCTGGGTGCATTGTGATCTGACACAGTACAAAGTCTTGCTCTTAAAAGTCTTATTTACATCTCTGCTTACAAGAGACATACATACAGATATGTATAAGCAAAATCACCTTGATACTCTCCTGGAGCCAGCCTGTATTCAAGGCCCTGAAATTGTGTAGGTCATCAGGGTGTAGTGATGACCCATGATCTTTGCTCCCTCCAGCATGCTCCGGAAGTAGTGGTTGCACGCGTGGAACACGGAACGGTGACCGCACAGCAGGAGGATGGAAGTGTGCTGGTGACGAGCCCCCCGCAACCTTTCGTTTTGATGCCATAATGACGTCACGAGCACGACTAACTGAACGCTCACGATACTTGTCCCTCGCAGAACGATTGTAAGATGGATGACCACGTCGAGTGGAACAATCTCGAATACGCTTGCCCAAAGGCACTGAGGATGATGGAGGCTTGAACTCTTCTTTCTTGAAATGTTTCTTGTAATTCCTTGAACGATCATTGCGTAATGATGGTGATGGCACATGTACGGAATGAACCATTTGTGAAATACTGCTGCAGAATGCTGGTGATGATGCATGTACTGACAAAGCTGGTGAAACATCGTCATCGACTGCCTCCAGCACATTACTGTCCGAGTCTGTGAAGTCTGGATTTGCAATCTCATACGAGAGATTCCACATCTCCTCATCAGCTGGCGATCTGTCAAAACAGAAACTATAAATAACTAAAAATGATAATAGAGCGACAAATCCTATCTTCTATCTGTATCTGTATATCTGTATCTGTATCAAAATAAATGCATCTAGCCATCTATTCCCAAAACTTTTTGAAACCCATTTACAACTTTTGAAATAATCTTGATGATACACACAAAATAATGAATAATGCCAACAGTCATATTATTTACATCATACAGGTGTTCATCTGTATATTTCAACAGCTTCCCTATCAATAAGTGAACAATTACTATGCTGCATCTGCAGCCATAAGCACAATGCATCAATCTGGTGTGTCCATCTGTCCTACCATGGTGCATACTTAAACAATCTTACCAGAGGGCAGCATGCAATGTGACCAGCACACGTTTGATCTACTGTCTAACAGGGGCAGACATACTCGATTACAAATGCATTTCTGATAACCTGTGAACAACTACAGGCTGGACCAAAAAACAGGACTGTTTTTGAGAGTTGTTAACTTTCAACGGTTAATGGGAGAAAGGCATATAATATGTCAAAAGATTCAGAATTTTATCCAGAAATAAGCATTAAATTTGCATGTCAGTGCATTTAGATATTCTTTGCTTATTTTGCATAAAACTTCACTACACATGAAACTATGCTAGATTTCCCAAAACGCATGGCTTTTTCGAAATTTTGAACAAGAACACACACTGAAAATGACAGCAGCGATCATCTGCACATAGAATTTGTCCAGACAATAACCATCTTCAATCTTTTTGGCAACTGACTGATCACTTGGTTCAATGTGTCATGGCTTAGCTGAGTCCAAATTCAATTAGCACGTGTTTCAGCTGGTCAATATCTGAAATTTTGTGATGATACACCATTTGTTGCAACGCTCTCCACTCAATAATCCACACGATTTAGATCCAGACTATTGGAAGTCAATCTTCCAGTTCAATAAACTCTGGCATGTGGGAGCGCAGGTTAACGATAATGTAGCGTTAATGGTGTGCTGGTGCTCTGTCTTGCTGGGTAAAATCCATGCTTTTTGGCAAATTTATCATGATTTCACTTATAGCTGAGATTTATGCAAATTAAGCTTTGAATATGTAAGTGCACTGACATGCAAGTTTTACACTTTTTCTAAACAAAAATCAGAATCTTTTGACATATCACATGCCTTTCTTCCATTAACTATTGCCTAATTATCAACTCTCAAAAACAGTCCATTTTTGGCCCACCGTGTATATTTATCTGTTTTACTGGTGTCATAAAGAAGCTCTTGTACACAGGTAGCATTGAATTCAATGTACTTTGAAATTCCAATATTAAGTTAACTTGGGGGCTACCTGACAGTTCACAACTATAAGCATCACAGTGACTATATACAAAATATATTTTACTAAAGAAACTGTCCAAAACTGTCATTTAACAATTAACCAAATGCATACTTAAAGCATATAAACAAATTTATGGTACGTGTCAGAATACATGCTATCATTACCTAAACTTAAACAATAAGTGTTGAGTGGTGGATGAAGAAAGGACTAGGAGAGATCAGTGGAGTTAAGTGCTTTGTGTCCCTTCAGTGCTTTGACAATGCTGAAAAACGAGAACCAAGGACAGAACCAACTAACCCAGGTTCACCTGGAAAACGACCATTAGAATAAAAATAGCGGTAAAGTGGAAGGTATAGACAACCTCCAATTAAATGTCAACAATAAAATAATTACTGTAATAATTGTAAGACGCCAATGTTATCTTACTTTTGCACACAATAGTCAGAACATAACTGTTAACTGTCAATGTGACTTACAAAAACTCCAATAATATCTTGTAAACAAATTAAGTAGTGATACCTACCCAATTCCCTCAAGAACTTCATCCACTGCCATCAAGTCAGAAGTTGTCGGCCGAGACTGTGCGTCGATGACCATTGACTGCACTTGCATCAATGACGGTACAGCTACCGGTACTGTCGCTTCCACTGCTACACTGACCGCTGATGCTGCTGGCGTTGTGTCATGCCGTGAAGATGACCTCCACTGGCGCTTTCGCCGTGTTACTGGAGACATCGATAAACTGTCGGCGCCTGGCTTTTTAATGGTTATTTTCTTGCCACTTGTAGACATATGTTCTTCAGAAGCTGGGAGATCAGGCACTGTCGGTAGTGATGCAACTGATTCCACTTCATCGAGTTCAAAATAATCAGGCTGAAATGTTTCTTCCCCGATATAAAAATTGGATGCATCCATTTTCTGGTAGCAGTTAAACGCTTCTGTAACAGACGCGATACTACTGCAACAAACGGGGACGTTTACATGACATGTACTAGCACTCAGTGAAACAACAACAGCATTTGTGCTGGCTGCCGAACAACTAGCAGCACTGCAAGACAACTGATCATCAGAAAAACAGTCAACAAAGCCAGACAGCAATACATCGATATCATCGTCAGACATATTTAATAAATCTACCAACGAATAATCTGTCACATTTTTTGACTGCACTGTCTGCGAGTTACATGCAACATTACCGACATCAGAACCGGCGCAAGTACTGACAGAATCAGAGGTAGCCGAGAAGCTGTTATACATCTCAGATTCATACAACATTGGTGTTACATGACAAACAGCTGCTGGACTACTGACTGCAATAACTTGTGTACCGACAGAACCAAACTGAGGAGAAACATTTTGAGTTAAAGCGAAGAAATCACCAAGCACACTTGCATGCTGCTGAACAGCACCAAAAGAGTAGTCATTCCACAGAGAAGCTGATAGTGGATAATTTGTAGAAACCAAAGAATCAATGCAAGGCTGTGAAAAGCTGTAAGTTTGGTCAAAATTGCTATTGTTTATAGTGTTGCTTTGATTCAGTAAACTTACAGTACTATTATCTACAGAAAAAGAAGATGCAAGCGGACTAAGTAGAAGTCCTTTCTGAATTAACTGAACAAATGTCTGTTCCACACAGGCTGAAACCATATTCTTGGAGACTTCACTGAGAAACGTGGTCATGTTTTCAAGAAATCTGCCATTCACTGTGTTGCTAGTACATTTCCGTCTCTTCATTGCTGTTCTTTTACGTGACTCTGTTGTTGTTTTACAGGTACTACATTTCTCGAGAGCTTTTCTAACAGCTTTCACCTCTGCTAGCTTGGATCTACCATTAGACTTACATCCACCAGTTCGTTTCTTCACTACTTTAGATGAACCCTCTGCTACCATTTCAGGACACAGAGAAACATAACTCTTATCAGCCAAAGGCACAGTTTCTGCCATTACACATGTATTACCAATTGAAGAATTTAAAGACTGACTTCCATTTGTGAATAAAGCATTTGTCGGCATGCATGCACTGATACATGCCATCGATGCAGAAACTTGAGAGGAACGCAGCATGCTATTGCCATCTATTTCATTTAACGAAAAATGCTTATTTTCACTCCTCTTACGACGTGTACCACTTCGCTTCCTGGCTGATACATTATTGCCAACTTTAACAGATGTGTTTGGACAAGAAACAGAAGACATTTCCAAAACAACTGCAGAAGCTGGGCGACAAGAACCACCTATTAATCTTACTTTAGTCGTTCTTTGACTATTTGGCTTTTGCTTAGTACAAGACCTATAATTATCATGTTGTACCAAAGAAGTGCAAGTTTGCATAGCAGATGTCAGTGTTTTTTACTGTTGTGCACTCACTCCCAGTTTGAATCATTCCTAAGAAATCATACATTCACCTATTAAAGACTTTCAAGCAACGAATGAACTAACACAATTCACTGCAGAATCAAAGCAAATGATCACAAAAGCTAAAAAAAACTACAGTTAACTCACAGATATAAATTACCCATATAAGGCGATGATCTAACATGTTAAATAAAGCATTAAATAAACATAGGTCAGATAACAATGTTCAAAAGCTGAGAAACATGAGAGAAAAAGAGGATGGACCTCGTGTACAAGGTCTCCATCTTCTTGTACATGAGGTAAAGAGAAGAAGGAAAAAGCACTTCTACAATAAAGCATAAAGAAGGCCATCTATTGACTGATATAAAGCAGGTGCAACAAAGGGGGGAAAATAATGTCAAATTACATGTCAAGGAGGGAAAACCAGAAGAGAAGACAGCATAATTACAAAAGATTACGGACGATACAGAAGGATTACCAATGCTATACTGTAAATTCAAGAAAGCCTCAAAGGAGCTAAAGAATAGCAAGACCCCAGAAGTTGATAGCATGCCAGCCAAATTATTAACGGTATTGGGTGATAAGGGCAAAATGAAACTGTTTGAGATATGTGATAAAATATGTCATTGATGAATGGCCACAAGAGTTTATGGAGTCGATTACAATCCCATTAGAAAAAAAGACGGGGCCTAGAGGACTTTCAGAACTATCAACTTAGTAACGCATGCTTCACAGATAGTGTTGAAGGTTTTGAGACAAAGGTTACAAACTAAGGTGGAGTTATATCTTGGCAAACACCAATATAGTTTTAGAAGAGATGTCGTACAAGGGATGCAACTGCAGCCTTGCAGGTGCTGTACAAAAAACCTGGAATACAATAATAAAGTTTTGTATGTTATGTGAATTATGAGCAGGGATTTGATCAGGCAAACTGGGTAAAGATTATGGCAGTTTTACGAAATATATGAGTGGATTGAAAGGATAGGAAATTGATTTGGAATTTGTATCAGGATCAGGCAGCATATATGAGAATAGATGGTTTCTCTGGTGCAGGTTCAATAGGCAGGAGTTAGGCAAGGATGTTCTCTATCACCTCTGCAGATGATAGAGCAGTGGTAGTCAACAGTCAGAAAGGGCTGCAACAACTCATGGAC
>Ga0209782_1000202_pt1 | contig 23542 bp, 17 predicted proteins | sample WorMetmaBAHAMAS1_FD_187390 | JGI IMG/M metagenome (GOLD analysis project Ga0209782, IMG submission 187390) | Marine gutless worms symbiont microbial communities from Max Planck institute for Marine Microbiology, Germany - Inanidrilus... | ecosystem: Host-associated > Annelida > Digestive system...
CCCCCCGACTTGATAGCTTCCGGATGACGAAGTCTTAATCACTACCGCATGTGATGCAGATAACTGTTTTCTTTTGCCGTCTAGCAAACAGCAGGTGTCTGCTGCTGCTGCTGCTGCTGCTGCAGCTCCAACGTCACGTTCTGAACTACCGCGCAGCGTGTGACTGAGTGATGCACCCATCAACGCTCATTGCTGCAGTGCCTCGATTGGACAACTGTCGGAAAGTATTCGTTTCCGTTTCTCCTAGTTAATTCATACCTGTAGCGCCAACATGCATCACCTCATTCACCTGGATCATAAACCTATCGGATTACAACCCTTCAAACCTTTTCGATCTATGACTGTGCATATAATGTTTACTTGTAAAAGTTGTAATGTGGAATTTCAATTCTGAATCAAGAAAATTTTAATTTAACTAATTTACGTTAATGTAAAAAAATTCGCAGGTGGACAACCGAGGTGCACGTTATAAAGGAACTAATGGAGGCTTATTTAAAACAAATAACGCGACGTTGTTTCGTCTAAATGTAAAGTTTGGTACGAACTCTGGCGTCTGTTGTTACCATGGAGACGAAACTGGTTGATAATTCGAGACCCAAACACCGCAAACGTGACTAGCGCCGTCACAAAACCGCAACTTAATTACAATATGCAACAACAGCTGCAGGGGTGGCTGTGACGTAATGTCAGCGCACCGGGCTGGCATATCAAAGCTATCGCTAACGGACGTTCAAAGCGGATTAGTGAAACGAGCATGCAGTCGAGCCAGACAGCCAGCAGGCGCCTGGAGTTGCACTAATAATGTATGCATCTAAGCATCAGAGACCGAGAGACGATTCGAGGCGTGTAATTCAAGCCGGCGGCGAATGATGGCGCCACAATCGCGCACCTGCTGTATTGCTCGCGATCAGTCCAACAGTTACGTCACTGCTGCAGGGCGTATACGCCACAAACGGTCGTACGTACGTCGTCCGATAGGCCTAGCGCTATTTGCGTGATTAGTTGGTATGCACGAAATCATTTTGATGTCGAGTGACACTCACTCACCTGTTAGCCATTCACCGGCCACTCACTATTAGCTGTCTCTGATAGCGTCATGTGACTCGCATGGCTCTTTTCAGATTGTAACGTAGACATAATTTTACGAAATCGCGTGTAATTTTCATACTAAAATAATAAAATGGCGAAACTGAACCTTAAGATTAATAGAGCGCTGCGTGATCAAACACAAACGACGTATATTTTAAAATGTACAATAAACGTTCAGTACAATCAGCAATCGATCAATCATTTATTTGCCTGAATAAAAACAAAAATAAAACAAACAGGACGCAAATTCTGTGATACCACACTGATAAGTGGTCTAGAAAATTAAGTTAACTAACTACATAGGCCCCTAACTCTCGGAAGCCTACGTTTGATGTTTGATGTATGCATCCGAATCCAGATTCCTAAATCGAATATCCCCTACTAGTAGATTTAGCTGGCAAAATCTACTCCTACTAATTAAAGATGATGTGCATTACCAGTTGGTGTGCTTGCTTTCGTGTCGAGCTATCTGTGCATCTTTCATTTCTCGTCGTTTCTTGCTCACGAAATATTCTGCACATCAACAATCAACATCGTGATGTTGCCCATATAGTTCAGTCGAATATTCGATGGGACGAACAGCCCAACATCAGTAACACACGTGTCTGTCTGAAATGTTGGCCCTGTCTTCAATATTTCACTGGCATCAATGACGGATGCTGTTTATCTGCAGGGGGCTTGCAGGCTGCAAATGAAACCAATATTTACGTCGAGACGACACGGTAGAAATGCTACAGTATAAGCGATCGGCGCGTGTCTGTGTCTGTCTGTCTGTCCGTCCGTGCGACGGCCACAAGCAACTATCACATCTCAAAAACTAGCTGTCTGAACTTCACCAAATTTCCGATGCATGTTGCCGGCGGCCGCAGCATGATCCTTCTGGCAGCGGCGACAAGTTGTTCATGTACTTCCGGTCTTGTGGATGATGGACGTGGCCTGCAGCATTGGCGACGCGGAGAGGGCGTGTGCTCAAACTGACCTACACCTTCAGGAGGCAGCGCCGATGATGTGAAGTCTGGTGTTTACGGCTGTCGTGTTGACGTTGTAGGAGTTGTAGGCAGCTGATAGGCTATGACAGGTAGGCCTATAGGCCTAGGCCTATATCATCTGACTGCATGGACTGATGATGACCACCTGCTTGTGTATACCTGTAGGCTTAATCTTTCACCTCGTATTTCACATTTTCGTGTCTCACAATTCACAAAAATCCCGATTTCAGCTTTTTCGACCCACATGACTCTTTACCGGGCGAGATAGCGACTGGTTGTAACATGTGAAAAAGCAGCGTATATTTTGGCGACAACTGTCGACAGTAAGCCTAGTATACAGGGTGCACATATCAAAACTACATGCTGCAATATAATTAGGCTATAGTATAAAAGCATTTTAACACAGACATACATTGAAAAACACGCACACACACATACAGTACACAAATAAACCATAATCTCTAGGCCTAGCTACTACATAATACTAGGACACTTGGTCTGTACATGACAACGCCTGCTCACCAGTGATGGTGGCGTCTCCTAGCGACCGGTTCCCGGTTCGTCTCTTCATCGTCCTCCTAGTAGTTCGTCGGTCTGAACGTCCAACACGCCAGTTGTCGACGTCGCTTGGTCCAGACCTCGGATGTCGCTGATCGTCGTCGTCAAACACTTCGGTGGGGGGCGGCATCATTGCACTGACCGGGCACCTCGGCAGCTCTGCGTCGCGTGGTTCATCACGTGACCGCAACTGTTGCGGAGTGTCGGTGTAGCACGGAGACGAGGAGGTCAAACGTGTCACAAGGAAGTTGGTGACGGCTCTGTCGGCGGCCGCCAGGTCGCAGCTGTTGAACACTAGACGACGTCGTGCTGAGCTGTGCCTCGCGGTCGAGGTCGGACGCCGTCGACGGATGTCGAACTCGTCTCGGTCAGCTATCCAGCGGTTCCAGGCCGTCCCCGCCGCCGCCGGCCTGCCCGGCTCGGCCATGCCCGGCTCGTCGGCGTGAGCGCGTCCAGAAGGCCGCCAGTCATAGCGGCCAGGCAGCGGCGTCGATGTCGCGAAGTGGAAGTTCCACGTCGCTGCGTCACGCACACCAAGGACTCGACGTACGACAACATGCTGCATGACGTCCTCGTGGACGACGGAGGACTTCATCTCGTGTCCACCACATTCCGGCATCGGCTTCGAGGCCACCATAGCAGCGCAGTCTCCAGACTAACTGTGTAGCTCTATACGAACGAACTTTAGATAGAATTTGATTCGTGTGAATAGGCAGAACGATAGTTATCGACCACCAAACGACGTAACGGAGATGAGCATAGATGGCTGGCGTACAAGGTAATTATGTCGAGTACGTGCAGTGTGCCGTGAACAACCGACAATGATTGATGAGAAAAGCGAGCGAGACACGTGCGACATCCAGCAGAGCAGGTGCGCCAGTCCAATATTGCCGGCCGCTGCCATAGCAACGGCAGTGGCGAAGCTCCATTGGTTGAGATCGTCAATAGTGGGCGGAGTTAGCGACGGGCGACTAACTCGTTGACAGACAGACAGGCGGGGTGATGAGATCAAAGCAGCACTGGTTCGCGACTCAATTCCCTAAGGCTTACCGTACTTCTGTGTCTCGACTCTCGACAAAACTATTTGCTACTATGACGATGATTTGCTACTATACATCCAATCCAATCCAATCCAATGAGTTTGACGGCCCGCATCATGAAATGAATAATATAAAATCACATACAAATCGGTAGACCTCCAATTCCGGTAATGTCGGCATGAAGATTGAAAAGAACGTGTACTTTACACAGTCTCATCGTTTCAGCAGTTCTAACCAATATTTGCAATAATAACAAATTAATGACTGAATTGATCGGTTTCCGGTTCCACTATAAGATCAGCTGTAAAGTGTCAGAATGGGTGGCTAAATTTGGGAGGTATGTTTTTCACAAAAAAACATAAAAATTATGTTGCTTGATATGGACAAAACAACACTAGCCTGCAGTATTGTTTTGTGAAATTAAGGGTGGGTTGCACCAACCTCACTTAAATCGTCACTTAGCTAATGGCCACTTAACTTTAAGTAGTCATTAAATCGCCAATTATATCTCCATTCAATTAGCAGTTAAGTGGCGATGGTGCAACGCGTTTTATACTAATCTCCACTTAAGTCCGAGTTAATTGGAGATTTAAGGACTACTTAAGTTAAGTATGGATGGTGCAACCCGACCTAAGACCTTAATGATGAGTGTCTATACAATGTGTTTGCACAGCGAGATTTTGAAATTTAATAAGGTTACGCCAGGTACTATATGACTTTTGTCTTGAAGCCTGATATCACTATCTTGCATTATTGCTACTGTCTCCAGACATCTCGAGAGAGAATTTTCAGTCTTGGTCTCATGACCCATTCATTGTACTGGTCTTCAACTTGCACTTACTGTCTTGAGCATCACCACCCGCCGAATTTGCACAAAATCAACGAGAAATTATTTGTGATCCCTCTCCCAAATACAGGGTGGGCCAAAAATTGGACTGTTTTTGAGAGTTGATAACTTTGTGACGTTAAGGGAGAAAGGTGTGTAAATGAAATATGTCAAAAGTTTCGGAATTTTGTCTATAAGTCTAAAACTTGCATATTCTTTGCTTAATTTACATAAATCTTTACTAACGCATAAAATTATGCTGACTTTGACAAAAATGCATGGATTTTTTACCAAATTTTAACTCGAACATGCTGTGAAAATAATAGAAACGACCATCTGCACTCAGAGTTAGTCCAGGCAATATTCAACACGGGCTCGGGATTTAGATCAGAATTATTTGGAGGCCATTTTTCCGGTCGAATGAACTGAAGCACATGACAGTGCAGGTGAGCGACAGCATTGCATGAACAGTGTGAATGTTTGCTGCCATTCTTCCATAGCTCACTGAACCGGAAAAATGTCCTCCAAATACTCCGGATCTAAATCCTGTGGATTATTCCGTGTGGAAAGCGTTGCCACAGATGGTGTATCATTAAAAAAATTTGAGACAGTGGCGGATAGAATGCGTGATAATCGACTGATGGGGTCACCTAAGCCAGAACGTACATAGCGATCTATAGACTGGTGATGGTTATCACGGCAAAAGTTGCCCATACTGAACTTCGTCTGGACTAATTCTGTGTGCAGATGATCATCGTTGTTATTCTGAAACTTTCGGCATAACACACTGCAAAGTTATTAACTCACAAAAAAATGCGTTCTTTTTGGCCCACCCTGTACATGCAAGTCATCAGATAATACAATCTCTTGAGAGCTGTCAAAATGCACCAAAATCTACAGATTTAACGTCATATTTCAAAAATTTTCTGGGCACAAAGCCCCAAGCGCCCACCCATCTCCACTAGTTTCAAAATGCAAGATTATTTTAACATTTATTTACAACATGATAAAAGTGAACACAATTTTAACGGATAAAAATCTTAATCTGTTATCACAAACAAAGTAGGACTTACATAAACAGTCCTACTGTACAAAGCAACTGAACGACAGTCTTGGACGATTAAGTTACGGTTTAACGACGCGCTCGACACTAAATAAGTCATATATGAGATGCTCTTCCCAGCCAATCTCTTGGCCAGTAGTGAGAAAACCAAAATTAAAACCGTGAGAAAAGACTATAACAATATATAATAAACCTAGGCTAATACAAAATAAAACCTATAGACACTAAATCGAAGAAATACAAATCATCAAACACAAAAATACTAAAAGAAAAAATAAACCTAAACAACAAGCATTTGAAAAATGTTGGGCCCATTCGCCACTGCGAGCCGCTACATTGCCATTCACCAGGTGTCGCTATTGTCGCACGCCTCCTGCGCATCAATGTGCACCACGACGACGACGACAACGACAACGCGTGACAGGGGACCGCTATCGCCCCACAGAATGGGCCCAACAACTAAACTATCTAGGTTAAGTAACCTCTTAGGACATCTGGCCTGAAAACACAGCGGGCACTGTCTAAAAGGATAATGGGGACATTCGCCCCAGTATTTTTTGGCCTTGCATCGTTTAGTGCAAGTATGTTTTAATTGACGTAATTCTGCGAAGTGCAAATGTAACATTATAATCTAACATCAGAGGCGTAGTGTAGTTCAGACGAGATAAGTGATCAATGCGAACGCTTCTTTGTGACCAGGTGAATAAGTGTAGTGTTTGCTGACGCAATTCATGACTGCAACATTACTGCAACCTGCAAATTATTCACTGTCTGCCACTTTTTTGCCAGATCTTGAATATCGCCAACAGATGCTTTCAAGTCTTGGCAGAGGCGTTCTGGAAGCTCCAAAACTGCGGGCTGAGGTACACTGTCAATGAAAAAGTACTGTTGAAAACATAAGCCATTCCCTGATGGGCGGCTAATAAAAAGTAAGCAAGTGACAAGAAGCAAAAAAGACGCAAGTGATTATGTAAACAAACACACAATCTACACAGCGCCAAATCAACAACGTATCTAGGTGTCGAGCCCGCACGGGATGGGGCACTTGGTACACATGGTAAATTCACTACCTCTAACTTACCACAAACTCTTACAAAGCAATAACATGAAAAACTGGAATTTTCTCATCACATCGATCAAGCAGTGACTTTGGGACTTCACATATAACGTCGGGTCAGTCACGTGGTATGCTCTGCCCGACAGTGCTCAATTCATGTTGACAACTGAAAGTTATACAGTTGATACTGCAGTCACATTTAGGCAAACTTTCAAATAATATCATGTAAAATAAATATCAGTATATTATTTATTAACTTGACAGCACATGACACAGTTGGCCAAATTACTTCACAGTAATGTAACTGCACAGTTCTAAGTTGCTATCAATGTCAAAGCCCGACTAATGGTACTAATGACGTGCTAGTGGACAGTAACTGAAGAGCCGACATTGATCACACTTGCCATGCAATCACCTACACTACTCCGTGGTAGACTCAGCGCGCAGGGATCATTGACAACAACCATGCACACCTCTCTGATGAGGTATGACACCCGATACCTTTCACACTACACATAGACTATGAAGAATGCGTACTGTACACAAACGATAAAATTGTATGATAATATATTAGCATATGAAACCAGTCTTGCAAAATTTAAGGCAAACAACACTGTGAATATTTGTGACCAACAGCAACAGTTAAATGTATAAAACATTCGACGTTGCTTCGTTCAAAAGACGAGAGATCCAATACGCTACTTTGCACTCTTTGTCGACCACGTCTCCTGTTCCACCACTGAACTCCAGACTGAAGATCCAGACGACCCCAATTTACAGAAATATTTGTGGATGATGGGATCAACTGTATTATAAGCAAGATAGCTCTCGCACCAGTTCCCAAAGAGTTGCAGTGTAAAGGGTGTGGTGGTCCATGATTCGACGATGTAACTCTTGCTGGTGAATGAAAGAGTTCATTGTTGGTAAGGTAAACTGTCACGCTGTGCTGCTGCTGCTGCTGCTGCCATTGCCGTGCACGTCGGACAAGATGCGTCATGAGTCCTCTACGGACGGTCGACTCTTCCAACTCAATATACCCGTCTGTTTCTACAGCAACAAAGAAATTCAGACATGCATGCTACATCATTCCGTTAATAAAATGCCGCATGATACATTCCCAAAAAATATTCATAACAGCACTTTGTTAAGGCCAATCAACACTGACAATACACTGACAGCAATACTATACACTGAGATACTTGGACAACAGATTATCTCAAGTTCAACAAGGCTACTGGAGGAGGTAGCAGACTTTGCTCCCGCGCCACAGCTCACAATGAGTACTTCTGGTCTTTATCATTGAGCAAAATTCACCACAGGCAACATGCATAAAAATTTGGTGAAGTTCGGCCGTGTAGTTTTCAAGTTATGTGAGCGGACAGACAGACAGACATACTCATCACAATACTTTGCACCCATCACGGGGGAGGACAACCTGGGCCAGTTAACTACAACAAATTTGTCCACACTAACACAGCACCAGTCCACCTTGCCCAGTGCAGCCATTCAGTGGGAAATTCCCGACATCATCAGCTAGCCAATCAGGAGCACTGCAGTACTAAAGCTTCGGCAGCAGCAGTTGACCTGTGACCTGCCTTTACCTCTCATTGAGGAATTACTGATCTCCATACTCTATACTGTGCAGCCCCAATGCTACTCAATGGACCAGAAACCCAATCAATATACGGTTCTGTGAACCAACACAAGTCTACACGCCAAAGGACATCTCGATTGGTTCAGCCATTTTTGCACAGCTAATAACGACGACACTGGCTGCTACCATGGCTTCATCACACGTGAGTTCAACATCCTCTACATCACGTCACACGACATCTTGCCAGTTCTTGAGCAGTCTTGCCTTCTGCATCATAGTTGTGATGTGTTGTCCACCACGTAGCGCACCCTGGTGTCCTGCTGCTGTAACGTGCCCAAACCATCTCCACCATTAACATTCAAGTATCTATTTCAGTTTTATTATGACCCGTCTTCACAAACCATTTTGTTTCATACTTTCTCTCCATGAAATTCTCATCGCACATCTCTAAAATCTGCTTTCTCACTACTAGCCACGAAACTGGCCGGGAAGAGCATCACTCAAATGACCTCTCTTGTGCCGAGCAGAAAGGTGAACCTTAACTCAATCAATCAATCGACGCTGAAATCAGCGGTGAACAGATGAGTGGGGCTCTGTGTATAAAATAATGCGTGGAAAACTAAAAACTCACCGCCTCTTTCTCCATGTTCGTGAAGTTCTGAAACTGCTGGAAACGATTTCCAGTCTGTAAGCTGGAACGGACGTCAGAAACACGACGTTTCTTCATCTTCTTCACCTGTCAACGACATCAGACTGACGACAAAACCGCTGCAGCTTAAAATTAAACTAACTCCTTTGCAGAACGTTCTACTCGAGACTTTTGGGATGCTGTTTCGCGCCAGTGTGCTGGCTAGTGCTGACAAATGCAACAAAAGCACAGTATTGCTATGCACTGAGAGATGTTGTGATACGTTATTTCAACCGCTGAAATTAAAAAACCTTTTCTGATGCAATTTCTTATACACTCCTGCAGCAACTGGCCACTGCCAATACACTCACTGCCACTCACTTGGTTGTGATTTCACTCAAATACGTCTACTATCATTGTAACAGACATATTCACTTACACGTCCTTCATCCAATTCATCTTCGTACATTTCCGACATACGGCGTTTCAGTTCATGTGCCTTATCAGCGGAATGTTCTTTATCAAGCAACGATTCACCACCATCCCACGAACGTACTGAAAATATAACACCCACAGTAATATTGCATCGTTACAAGACAGACGATCCCAACAAGCAAAAAGCTTTTTCACATCAATTTTGGACCCAACTTCATGCTTACATCACGTCCTCCCACAGCAACGTGACGATACTGTCACTTCTAGGTTGTGTTCGGCTTCCAAATTCATTGTGCTGTTCGTCAGGACAAATAAATTCCAATCGTTTCTAAATTACGGATTAAAATGGTACCAGTAGGCACTAGATTAATGTTGCTCTTCTGTGTATTGTATGAACTGAGAGACAGTAATAACCGATTAACATATTGTAAACTTGGACAGTTTTTGTTCTGATGTTGCACTTTATTGTTCTTAAGCAGCCGTAATCTGTTTTGTCTTTTTATGCATTGTTTTTAATACTGTTTTACTTGTGTGCTATTGCTATTCGGTCTTATGACCGCAAATTTCAAATAAATACTTACTTACAAATAACACAACAAAGACACAGAATATTGACCATTAAGAAGAAACACGACATTTTACATGGGGCAAATAACTGGCTGTCTTTCTTCGAAAAGCATGAGCTGAAAGTTGTTGCAATAAGTATCAGTACTTCTCAATATGAGACCAATGTATCGGCTCTCCCGATGTTTTTACTACCATCTCAATCATCAAGGTCCAAGACAATGCAATGCATGTTAAGCTGTAGCTAACACATTACCAGTGGCACCGTAACCGACAGCACTGGCCTGCAGCTCATCAGCTACGTTGTGCTGCTGTTTAGAGAACAAACCGTCCCACACTGGACGTTTGGACGATCCCCGCGACTCAGACAACTTCAAGCCAGACGTCTTGTAGCTGTTCGGCAAGATCTCGTCCCATTGCTGAATACAACCTGGCGGTCACATCGACAAACCACTGCTGACTCTGTCTCATTACACAGCTTTCTGCAAATGTCTACAATAACTAACTACAAATTACTTGTAATAAAATTTAAAAATACTATTAAAATTACAACAGATGTAGATTGCAAATGTTTACTTATAAGAATGACTTGTGAATGACTAGGTAATATTATAAATTTGGAGTAACTAAATGTGTAAGACGGTTTCAGCTACTAGCTAATTCACAACCTTCAAATCAGACTGTCTGGAGTCATTTCAAATAGTTACCTCTCGTAACTGCCGAAAAATTCCCACTAACTCCATCTCTACATGGTGATATAACCACATTACTTCTGAGATTACAACCTCCGACTGAGAGAGTTTGTTTCATGTTTGGTCTAAGATGACTTCAGTCTCCGTGCTGACAATGATGACTGCTACTCAACATGATACACCAGTATGTCCGACACAAAGGCAAACAGATGCCATGCTGTTGAATTGAAATATACACAGCAAAACTATGAAGTGTACGGGAGCAACAGATAGTGGAGATACGTACAGTTTACATTCTGTCGAGCTGAAGCCGAGTCCTTATGCCTGGTGTTATCACGTGACTCAGAGCTGTCAATCATCACGTGCTCATGTCCACCGTACACCGCTTGCTTACTAACAGCAGACATATCATGACGATGGACGGCCAAGGACACACTGTCATGGGTTTCTGCAACACGGACATCACACTTGCTAACAACATCCTCAACATGCCACGGGGTTGTCGCGTGCACTGTGTGACTCCCACGTGGCAAAATACCATCGTCAGAATGCCTCATGACGTGCCATTTTGTTGTTGACGAAACCGACGAACGCTTAGCTCCAGACAATTTCTTCTTGTATTCCTGCACGTTGTCTGAGCGACCGTCGGATTTGTGGTGCAGTGTACTTCCAACAACACCATGCATCTTGCTACTGCTGCTGAATGCCTGAAGTTGCTCCTTTCTACGAGGGTTTAAACAACAGTTCCACTTTGACACAGAATGCTCCACACCAGGTGTGGTCGATAATGCGCTGTCACTGTTGGACTGAACGTGTTCTTTATGTCGTGAAACAATCTTCCCGCTGCCATGTGATTCCTCAGCTGCAGCTGCAGCTTGAGTTTTCCTCGGCAAATGATCTTCTTCGTTTGATTCAAGTCTCTTCTTGCTGCCAGACCCGCTGTGTGCTGAGTAGCTGGAAGGCACTTCATCATCACTGTGAGTTTTACACTCTGACACTGACAAAGACTGCGGCGGCAAACGACCATTCACAGTTGTAAAGCACGCAGCAGATGACTGAACGTCAAAGCACTTTGTCGACAGCAAGGCAGAGTCGGACTTGCGACGAATGTCAGTTTTTTGACAGCCATGTTCAGAGATTATTGATGGCATGTTTGGTCTTGGTGAAGGAGAAATAGCTAAGCCGTTGAGATGAGCAAAAGGCTTGAGCTTTGATGTCGTTTGATCACTAAACTTCTCTGTCACCACAGACGTCGTCGTAGCAGCAGCCGGCGACTTTGTCGCACCTACACAGAGCACATCAGATGTAACAATCAGCATACAATAACATTAGTAACATTGTTGACTCCCACCAGGCAGAATACCATCGTTGGAATGCGTTGTCTTTCCGTTTGTTTAAGTGACAAAAAATGTTACACAGCACACTCTCCCACACAGATGCCACAAAGGGCATCTGTGGGTGTGACGTGTCAGATCATAGCGGGTTAAATCTTGAACTACAAACCAAAACGTGAAGATATTAACCACAGCAACACTGAGAGTAATATAACATGTGCCAGTTAACATTAAAGATAGAATGTTTATCAATCGAGTGTGCCACGTCTTGCGTCAGATGTCAGTTAATACTTCTGTCAAGGTTATGCCGCACATCGACATATGCACAGTCAAGTTCAACATTACATCACCACGTCTACACTCCACTGTGCGGATGGTATGTGACAAAGGCACGTGATACCAGCTCACTACAAACATATCAACATCCTACATATGTTTATCTCCTGATACGCGGCCAAGCGGAAGTGATAAGAATGTGAACATTACCAGCAGATGAGCTGGACGAGGACTCGGCGCACTTGCCATCGACAGACTTCAGCTGCGATGCCTCAAACATTAATTCACCAACAACAACAGTTACACACTATGTACCGTAGTAGCGTTTTTAGTACAACATGTTACGAGGAATGTTGTGCTTATGCTGCAACCATGACGCGTCGGCCTGTCTGTCTGTACCACTGATCACACAGTCTAGTTGGCTACCAGCATACCAAGGCCAACCCGCATCACAGCATCACGTGATCCATAACTCTATCGAGGAAGACCAGTGAGGTCTGGAAAATGTGGCGTTTTGCACTTCGGCGGCATCTAGCAGCTCACATGTCGCACTATCTCAGCTGTGTTGAGCTTTCTGTTTAAAAAGCAAGTGATAAAGGGAGGATCAGCATTTCTGCCATGAGTTGAGTTGTGGATGAATGAAGGACAAGGTGAGACCGTGACTAAAGACAGTCAACTCCGCATGTTCCTTTCACTACTTTGACGCTGATAGCTCGACAACAGCAAGGACATCCGGACTGTAGAAAAACCTGTTCCATTATTCCTAAAGTTTCTCTCCAGAATATATGGAGGACCAGAGAGGGTACTGGCTGGCCCGCATCTACCTTGAAAAATTGCCATTAAACAACAGTAGCAATACTAACAGTGGGCAATGACTATGCAGAGGCTGCTGCAATCTACCATGCATACTTGGATTCCTATCAGCCTCCGCAACATAAAATCATTGCTTTTCACTCATCTCATCAACAAAATAACACAATAAAAGTTGCTAAAGCTGCCATGTACAAAAATAACATGAAAGGAGAGAATTAATGTCATATAGAAACTCCGTATCTGAGTATAAAGACAACAGCAACACGAAGCGAACGCCAACAGTTCAGAAAAGTCCACAGGGGTATGTACTGGATGAAACTAGCTTAATGAAACCCCTGGCTGGGGTCGGTGTTTTGATCTTCCCTCAATGTACAGACACTGTTGGTTTAGTGACAAGAACTGCATCCAGCCTGTTTGTTATAAACATGTGCCATTTGATCACTCGTTCCCCGAGTAAAAGGCACAAAACGAATGAAAGTGGCTTTTAAAATGATGTTTGTGGTTTCCAAACAAAGAAGATGCAGCGGTTCACTGTAAATGGAGAAAATTAAATGATAAAGCGGCTAACAGTCGTTGTAATAAATAATTTATTGAACAAGTACTACACAAGCTCAACTTAGCTCACTCAGGATTCCTGGGACAATAATCATAGAATGGTTCAGTGTTGCTGGATACTGTTTTTACACAATAAGTAACATATAATTTAATTCCACCATGCCACTAAATTGGAATAAAAAATTTCTCTCAGAAGTAAAAAATGAACAGAATTAGAATCAGATGAAAGCTGCATTGTACATTTACAACTGAAGCAATCTGACCGCTGAATATAATTAACCTAAAGATTGAAAGTAATAAGATAATGAAACAGTGCAGTAACATCGGTCAGAAGAACTTCAGCAATATGTCTATCATCTGAATATACTAGATGACTGATCTGCAGCTGGCATCCACGTTGTAGAACTTTCATCATCATCATCATCACCATCATCATCGTCATCATCATCGTGTGGCTTGTCCAATGGACGTTGCTGTTCCCACAAGCGCCCTCCATGTCTGTTGATTTTGTGCTCGATGATCGGCAGTTGACAGACCAATGTTGAGTGGAGTGACATCAGATTCAACTGTGTGATGCCAAGTTTGACGAGGTCGGCCTGATCTGCGGTTCCAGTCCCTAGGTAAGGGGGCTACACTGGACATGAGCGATCAGCTGTGGTCCATGGACGGATCAGTACGTGCCATGTGGCCAATGAACTTGAGACGAGTGGTACGGATGTAAGACTGTGCTGCAACATAATCCTCCAGTTACTAACTAAAAGTGCCGGCTAGCACAAGTTAACATGTCTAACAGGTGAAAAACACCTGTTCGTGTCGCTGTACGATGCTACCTGCAAATTGTAGCTCGATGTCGACGATGTTGGCTGGCTTCGCATGTAGAACAGGATGTACGCCTCCGCCTGTAGTATTCGCTGAATACTTGTCGGATGTACCTGAACGGTCACCACGAATATCAACAGATGCTGAACTCATTACGTCAATTACATCAACAGCATTACGGCTTCACGAGCGACAGGCCTGAACAAGGTACACGGAAGAAAGTACGTAAGTAAGTAAATATGTGTGAAAAGTTACTGATGAACCAAAGTAAACGTGCCACGGGGTTGAACATGCTATGATGAGCAGCGAAGGAATGACACACAACCAAATATGAACTGCATTCAGCAATAAAAAGCAAACTGTGAATGGACTCATCATTCAATGAACAAGATATACATTAATTCAATAATATCTACTACCACCACTAGCGGCACTAATACTAGGACACTAGACCTTCTCTAGCTATCACTCACAAGCAACTCAGCCTATCTTAATGACACAAACCCAAACTACATAATTATTACTTCCATCATAATAACTAATTATCTAGTAAACGAAAACTAACAGAGTCGAGATGTAGGAAAAAATAATTAGAATACATATGAGTAACTTGGATGAATTTCTCTAAAAATACCACACATATTTGATATATACGACATATTTTTCAAAGAATGCTAAATTTACATGATGTCACCTTAAACACTATAGAAACAAGTCTCTCTAGGTAATGAGTAGCAGTGTATTGACAACAAATATGTGTGGTCTGGACACGCAGATTAGCAAAAATGTGTGGCTTACCAACTTCAAATGTCTGCCACCTGTTTGAAAATAAAGCAACGATGCCATGCAGTGGCAGCACTGAAATAGCAATTAACTACAGCTGCCACGAGCAGCAGAAGTAGATCAGCAATATGTCACAACAAGCGCAGTATCACTTACAGACGAGTCGTTCATACAGTGCCAAGTTCCAGCCGGCGACGACCGAACGTAGCAGTAGTAGTGGCCAGAGTTGACTGTGCAGCCGTTATGAACTAGCACGGCGTACAGCCGGTACCCGACAGACGACGACGACATCTTGGTCGTCGGCGACATGTACGGCCGCAGATCAAGTCGTTCTGAGAAACTGATGTGTCTTGTTACTTTGCTGCCATGTGCTCCGTACCTGAGGGAAACATACACAGTCACTGCGGCAATGATCAAAAGCACTAACTCCGTGGACATATACCGCAATATGTTGCCGGAGATGTATCTACATAATTAGCCCACCAATATTTAACCTCGTTATCCAAACATCTGCAACACTTTGTTCTTTCGAGATAAGAATGACAGCTTTTAGGCTAAAGACAGCATAAAAATATTTGGTGGCCTGACCAGACCCAGCAGGGATGCTGACAACACTTCTACTAAAGGGATTTAATAGTATTGAAAAATAAGGCAACAGAAATGGTTTCCGAATCAATGGCGATAGTGGTGTTAATAACTAGAAACCATCAGACTTAGTAGTAAATTTCTGGTAAAGCAGTAATTACACATCCCACCACAGCTCAATCATGTTGGTTGTGAAACGTTAGTGTTCAAAAATTGTGCCACTCCAGTACGGACTGAGTACAGTGAACTGCCGTGCAAGATTTAGCCATTCAAACAGTGAATAACAGTGATATTAGCATAACTTTGTTCTGGCATCAGTCGGCGAGTTACGAGTGGAGAAAATGAACCACTTTGATAAGTCTCGATCACAAATTCAAGGTCACTGATGCCTCTTATCGTATCATGCGGCTCCTTCAATAGTTCTTTCCAGCCAAGGCCGACACGCATTGCATTTCATAACTCAAGCAAGTTCTTTGTCTTCCATCAAGAAAGTGCTCTGGTGCCATGAGCACTTGAGGAATTCAACTTTCTTTACCCTAACTTTGCTAGATTTTGACCTATTTCAAAAATTAGTTCAATGAGGACTCAGCAGTAAATTTGTAATAAACTAGTGGCCACATATTCCAACATATCTAAATCTCATTGCTAAACTACTTTGTGATGAGTTGTTAATCACAAATCATGTTCAAATTATTGCAGTTTCTTTGCCATTAATATTTCACAAAGTAGTGTAGCGACATATCTGAGGTGTGATGGACTGTTTTGCTACTTGGCTGCTAGAAATTTACTGCTGAGTCTGACAGTGAAAGAATTTTGAAAATCAACCGACAATTAGAGAAGTTAGAACCAAAAATATAGTGACAGTTTTTTTCCCAGACACAGTGTAAGTGAATATAATTTACAAACTTGCACAATGGTAAGCAAAACCCAAATCTAAAAGCATCCAATTCACAATTAGTTGTAAGAGTCACCACATATAAGCTTCAATTCACATATCGAACTCATTTCTTTTACTCGATAAAAGTACATGGCACACATCCAATACTACAAATAAAAAATCAATATGTTGAATAAAAGTAAAAATTGAGCAATACCGCTTTAGTTGAATAGTCAACACATTTGGAGCGCGGTGGACAGTGAAGGCTTTACGTGCTGTCACCTTCCCTTTACACCTGCACAAAATAAATCATCACTAATATTCAATCACTCAACATAACAAAGCACTGCTATCATATTAAGTGCACGATACACGCTTGAAACAATAATGGAATATTAACACTGCAAACCTTGAACAGAGATAAGCATTCTCCTTCGACAACAACTCTGGCTGAACAAATCGCTGAAGAGCCATTTCTATACTCGCCACATGCTGCCAGCGCGTGTCATACATACATACAAACATACAAACAATTCAGTAATTCAAAATGTGTTCCTTCAACTGCTTTTTTAAATTTCACGACAATGTGACCAAAACTTATTGCTGACAGAAACACAGCAAATTCCACGCATCTCAGAACTTCTTGTTTCTTGAAAGTAAAAACGAGTCAAATTTTAAAATTACCTCATACCCTGGCATGACAGCTTCATCAGCTGAGCACTAGACTAGCAGAATCAAAACCAGATCCTGATCATGAGTGTCTCTAAATATGATTACCGTTAACTGTATTCGACACTGATGAAACATCACAATGTAATAATTAAGTTCTGCTAGAGTAAATTTTAAAAACTAAGTCACTAGAAACAAAAGATTCTAGATGTTGCTTGTTATAAGACAACAGAACAGTACACGCAACAAACACAACAAAACCACAGACGCATCATGCTATATTTAGCCATATCTGCAAATGAGTTAGCACAAATAACTGGCTACTGTGAACTCAGACAAAATGTTATAAAATTATCATATCCTCCAAAAAGTGCATTTGTCTTTTACACCCCAGTGCAAATGAGAAAACATGTAACTTATAAGCCTGCAACTCCGCAGTTTTAACTCCACAGTTAATTAACAAAGAAACAGCACGTGAAGCCTCCAAACCATGCACTACAATCATCCCACAATGTACAACAAACGGAATGGATAACAAAAGTTAAATATCATAAATTAATGGATACAGACCCTGACATCCATACAGAGGTCGAGGAATGGATCAAATGTATTTGAGCGTTCGTTACATCGAAGACACATAACTGTTTCCACATTGCATTGATGTGAATCGCACACAGCACACAAGCAAATCACAATGCACAGCTCGCAATAAACTTAATGATATTTTGTATAAATAACTACAGAAAAAGATGTTACACATTCCATTCAAGGGCCGGGACACAATCGAAAGTAAGACGTTGTTCTCGACGGCTAAATGACAGGATATGACAGTGAAGCAGTCACCGTATTCAACAGCTGACAGATCACAAAAATCAACCATTCACGATGCAGCCAACCACTGGATTAAAGATGGCTTGAGGCAACACATATGCAATTATTACAGTAGAACACACAACATTAAGTTTAGACTTCACTAGAGAAATGGTACACCAAATAATAAAAGGCAACCGACCTTGACTTCTCAAGTATCCACCAAATATCTGATGGACGAACGTCGTTTCCTTGCTGCGTTGGTCGATGCTGAAACACATCAACATCACCAACTTCATACGTTTATGCCGTACAGAATCAACAGAAATAAAACAACACAGTCAACAACAGTCAATCCACTGCAGAATTACTGACGCAAGCTCTACCCGCCAATCTGGCAGGTATGTGGGTAACTAGTTAAACTAGTAATATTTTAAGTGTAATATTAAACTAGTCTCCGGCTACTCATTCGTTGCACTATTCCTCAGCACAAGCGAAGGAACTGGCTGTAAAGAGCGCAGCCAAAATCATGGTTACAATGAGGCAACAACATGCCCACAAAGCGCCAATAACAAATACGACTGATTACAAAGACGAACACAGAAAAGCCGACATACTTGGTTACACCGACTAACGCTGCACGCTGGAGAGCATCGACAACATAGCGCAGAAATTCATGCGCGTCTTCCTGTCGGCCCCAACGCATGTGTCTTGCAATCACTATCACAAACCACACCACAACACCACACTGCACAATTCATTTTTTTAATTTTCATCGAATTTTCCTCATACTTTTCATCCACCCTTCAATGTTACATGCACGACGGACAATGCAATTTCAGTTTCCAGAAACACCAACGACGACACTCTGAATCCCATTCTCGACATTATCTCGCCATCGACACATAGTAAACAATAACAATAACAATAACACCGAGGAGATAACATGCGTCTCTGTAAGTAACAAATCATTGACAAGATGGCCACAAAACCTAATTCAAAATTTTATAAATTCATCTACAGCTTTCACGATAATCCTGCTAAAAATCGGCATAAAAACAAACAAACCCCACAGATCACATTATCTCCTTGTTAGACACAGAGGCAAACTGTCAGCCATAGAGAATGGACTGTAATGATACTAACGTCGTAGTTTCTGCAGTATTGAGAGTGGCTTCACAATGGAACTGCCGCCGCCGCCGCCACCGGCGCCGGCGCCGGCACCGAGACAATGGCTGATGTGCTTGTGTAGTTCACACATCATGCACAATCCTGTCACTCGACCTGCAGTCCACACGCAGCCACCGGACCAAGCATCACAGTCTTTTATAACTACATTTACTGACAATAATATCAACGTAGCAAATATTCACGTAAATTTTCATGGAAACAGTACTCAGACAGGGCAGGTAACAGAACTCTAGCATCATCTCTGTGATCCACAAGCACTAGTTACAACTTGCATGTAGTTTCAGTTGACAAGAATGTGTCGGCAGTAAATCTATTCCAACAAAATCCTTTAACTGGGAAAACACAGGCGGTCCTGTACAATAGCTGCAAGACAGTACTGGTAATGGTTGCTGACAGTTTCACAATGCAAATATGACTAACTGTTGCTAACATTCAAAGTCAAATATTAACTAGAATCAGCTCAAGGCTGGATCTTACAGCCCGCCGCTGCCCCAGACTGACACCCGGGCCCGGACAGACACGGACGGACTGACATGCCTGAATGGGTCCAAACCCGACCCAGGTAAATGCAAAATGTGATGTAGTGATGAAATTATCACTTTTTGGCACCCGGACAGACACACACACACACAAGGCAAGACCTATACATCCTCGCTATGCGGGCTGTAATTACATCCGACAATGACATCTTCAAAAAGCTGCACACCTGCTGCCAAAATCTAGCATTTACAACTACCATAACAAGATAAAAAAAGAAAAATAACAGCCAGAAAATGTCGTACAATGTTTGTGATGGGCACTGCTTCGTAGATAGTTGACGAGAGGGACGGTGTGCGTCAGACACTGAAGTGTTGAGTTGAGAAAGCACGTGTTGCCGAGGTTTGCCAACCCGGCACCCACACGTGATGACTCAGGCCAATCAAAACAAATAGTGTCGGGCGGACAAAGAATGCGGGTCGGCACCGTAATGCCATCCTCGCTCTGCCCAACTCCACAACCACGTGCAGCGTCGCTCTGAACAACTGAACATCCAGACAGCAAATACACAGCACACGTCAGCTGGTTTTAAATTCCAAAGTTAGCATCACAGAGACTTTTTTGATGAACCAGATGACCTTTTGATCAGCCAAGCAACAGCATCAGAGCAGTCAAAGAATAAGTAAGTAAACCACACGTTTCAGTAACACTGCTGGTGTTGTAACTGTTCCATAAGTTTTGTTTTACAGCCAATTCTGGCAGGTGTCAGGGTTAAAAACGCATTTTTGGATTCCACTCTTCCGAATGGCCCATCTTTAGATCGAAAGGTAACAACAGACAGCAAATCAGTCCAGTACCATAGTCCGTTAAAAGACTCAATGTTACAAATTAACAAGTACCATTGGTCAAATTACCAAATGTTGACTATGCTTTTATGAACCAGTTAATAATTCTTACAGTGTAAATGAAACCTTTCAAAAGAATGTTAAAACTAACATGTTTTTATTTTACATCACCTAACCCTGACATGTTTTTTGTTGTTCAGTCTTTGCCAAGCGGGCACTGAAATTTCCACCCAGCAGTCTCCCAAAACTAGCCTAAGGGCATGCTTAATGCAAGCGGCACACTAATTTTAACACAAACAAGTTCTTAAAATAGCCCAACTGGGCAGGAAACCACGGAACTGACAACTCTGCACTGGTCAGCGCAGACGGAAGTAAGGTAACTTCTATTGTTCACGGAAACATTTCCTTGATTAAATGCAAACTTCATTCTAAACAACTTAGCATGCAAATGGTCAAAAAACCATAAGTTTCAGACAAACTAACCTAGGTTTTTTTTAACTTCTATGAACTTAGGAAAAACTTAGGTTTCAGTTTCCGGTTCGGATACCATAACAACACTAAACACTATTTTTACAGATTTTTTAAAGAGACTGTTAAACATGACACATTGTATTTTTCTCTGAATCTCACACTTCTACATTCAAAGAGCCTTGCACTGTCATCATGGTCATTAGTCGCCTTTAACCCCTTAACCACAGAATAAAATTGTTAAAATTACCTGGAATAGCTGTCACAGCATTACAACAAGTTATCTCGGGTTACACGCAACGTAATGTAAAAAAATGGCATGAACGACTTAACTTGGGATGTCACTGTGCGGTGCGTTTGTGTAGAATGAGTGTTATAAACAAAGACTTCAGACAATAATGACAACAATAATTTAGCAAAAAAAATCCACAAAAAGCAGCATGTAGTCAAACCTGTTTTCTGCCTATCATCAGAATCAGAAGCATTCAACGGAGTGTACTTTGCACGAAGTTTCTGAAGTGGAAAGAGAGAAGACGTTCTCTGTGCTGGCTGAAACTCAATCTTCTGTAGCAGAATCTTCTTGGACGCTGCAAGTAGCTGTTTGTCCAGTGATAATCCTTTTGACAGCATCGACGATAATGCATCCTCCACATGTGTCATCACCGAATTAGAACCGTTCAACATCTGGATTCATAACAAAGCTATAAAATGTACCAGTACATTTACATGTGTAACTTCTCTGGCAGTGTATACAGTATGGAGAACTCCTATCTATTCTGCCCATTTGTTGTAAGGGTATCCTAGTAGTACTCTAGTAAAAACTAAAGGCACTGCAACCCTAATCAAAACACTAACCACATTAGATCTCACTAACTCTAACTGCTGCAATAAAATGACAATAAACTCAACCTATACCGGAGGAAATGCACAACATGTCCCTTCAATTAACGTTACTTTGATTGATGCTATCTATGCAGCAGCTTTCGGCAAGCAGCAGCTACCTACCCTTGTCATGGTGCAAGTGAAAAACAACGGGTGCAGCACGGGCCTAACCATAATCCTAAAACAAGTCCCTAACCCTACTCACCTTACTAACCTCAACTGATGGCAGACCACCATAGCACACGTTCACAGTAGCAAGGTGATATGACTGAGATTTTCAAAATAACCCACAACATATATGAAGCAAAAGTATCACCTCATCTTCCATTCACAATGGCTAACACTAGAGGCAACAGTTACAAACTTCTTAACCATAAGCTGCATTATGATTAGAGATGTCATCCGGTTACCGTTTAACCAGTTTCCGTTTTTGAAATCGGACACTGTTTAGTAAATCACGCGAACGGTTTCCATTCTTGTCATTCTTATCACTTGGACAGCATGATAATTGCCTGCCTCAGCAGCTGCACCTGCCCTACATTTAACAGTACCTTCCCTTCACCGCCTGACAGACCGATGTTAGTGACACTCCAACAGAATGAGACGGTAATCTGACACCTTCAACGGTTTTTCACGACAGTCATCCCGTAGCCCTCCAAGTAGGCCTAACTGACCTTGGGAAAGTTGTCACATGTCCATCAGTGACTGGAGACAGGCCAGCTTTCCACGGTGGTCGGCGACAAGAGTCCTACTTCCCGGTTAACCCGACCAATGGGTGATGGGAAGGGGTGCACGGCATCGATGACAACACAAATGGAAACCGGTCAGTAACCAGTTTTCACTAAATGGAAACCGTTTAGGCTTTCAATCCAGTTTTTAAATCCTTAATTATATTTTACATAACTATATTTTTCTCTGCACGCACGCATTGTTAATAATTGGAATAACTTGCCTAAGTCCGTTGTAAATGCAAGCACGGTTAATGCGTTTAAAGCACGGTTAGATAAGTTTTGATCACACCAAGCAGTCAAGTTTGATTTTACTGGCTATCTGACTGGTATCAGAAACCAATCTGAAGAAAATATACAGTAATAATGTTTTTTATATAATTTAGTTAGATAATACTGATATGAACTTAAAGGTGCCTGACACCTGCATCCGTTATTTCCTGTCGAGTTGAACTGTATCTGTTAGCTAGAATGTAGAACGACAGCCAGTGGTCATAGTAGGGTTAGCGTTAATTTAATCTTACAAAGAAGAAATTCCCGAGGGTGGTTTTGCACTTCCTCAATGTAAAAATAAGGCAACAGTTACATGCATGTAAATGACGTAAATAACTACTTCCCCTGTTTCTGCACTGGCTAGTATTCTATATGTGTCCATATCTATTTGTTAACAGGCAGATCAAATCAGGCATACGACTAGGCCACACTCCATACATACTTCATCACATCACATACAGGTAACGGAAACGGGTGTGTATAAACCACGTACCGGCCGCACCGCGGAAAAGTGGGATCGGAATTTGAAACCTAAATTAGCTATAATGCGCCAATGCACTTCCGTCACAGACAGACGGACATTGACATCGTAGCATAAGCGCGAGATTCTCGTGCTAAAAAG
>Ga0209782_1000203_pt1 | contig 23391 bp, 16 predicted proteins | sample WorMetmaBAHAMAS1_FD_187390 | JGI IMG/M metagenome (GOLD analysis project Ga0209782, IMG submission 187390) | Marine gutless worms symbiont microbial communities from Max Planck institute for Marine Microbiology, Germany - Inanidrilus... | ecosystem: Host-associated > Annelida > Digestive system...
CACCTCTACTGACTAGTATGTAACACTGTATGATCCCATGTCAGTGTCAATCGTGAATTTATATAGTGCATAATCGCAAAGCCTTTAGTGCGCTGACATATGGCACATGAGTTCCTATATCAGACTAGTTGCGAACTGCTATACTCTGATACTTTACTTACTTACTTTAGTAAAAGTGTGGTAATAAGTGTGCACTATTGTTTGCAGGTGAGACCGGTGCCGGAAGTTGATGTAAGCTGCGATGATGTAGTTGATGGTGGTGGCACAGAACAAGACACTGACTCACTTCTGCCTTTTGATTATGCAGACGATGACGAGATCAAATCACCCGTCTTATTCTCCAGTCCGTCATTTGTGTCAAATGATGATGACGACGATGACGATAGCAAGACTGAAGTAACTAGCCACGTTGAGAACATTATTGACATGTTGACGGCAGATGAGACCCGCAGTCCCGTTCATGATGCGAATGGGAAAATGATGGTAGATAAAACTACGGAGACAAGTGCCACGTGGAACTTGGATGATGTCGACGAGTGGCTACGAGAACAGCAATGCGATGTCGAGCTAGCCACCTCGTGTATTACCGATCTCCACCAGCCGTCCTTAATGCCGTCACATGACAGTCCGACCGACAGCATCCAGTCACCGGCTGCTACAAGCTCTGGTTGTGTTGACTCTGAAAACGCCACATCCTTCGCATTACGTGACCGATATTTCACACAGTCTGATATGGAGCTGGCCTCGTATCTCACGGAACTGCATCAGCCGTCCATTACACAGCCGTCTGTAGTGCCATTATATGAGAGTCTGTTGGACTCCGCCCAGTCACCAGCTGTTACAAGCTCCGGTTCTGCTGGCTGTCAGAATAATGAGACCGAGACCTTCAGATCAAGTGGCCAGTATTATTGCAATACGGGTTAGTATTCGGTCTTTGGTTCATTGTATCATGCAAGCATAGTATTTTCTGCTGTTGTCATACGTACAACCACCCTACTGGACTCGTGGTACATGTCGTGCCCAACTGTGGAGAAGCTGGGGACCAAGTGTATTAAGATGCCCTCCAACTTTTGCGACTGTCTTTTTTTCGACCAAGTTGACTTGTAATTGGAAGGTGCTCCATCTTTTTATTAGCAGCCCACCTAGGGAAAGCTTTTGGATTTAAGGGGTAGGGAATGGATGCAGAAAGAGAGTGAGTGAAACAGTGATGGGGGCAAATAATAACAGGCTAGAGTCTCGTCCCCTCCAACTTTTCAGCCGTCGTTGCGCCTATGGCTGTTGTAGTGTCTGAAAACCAGTGTAAACTGTGAAGGGAGAGCAATGTTCCTCGAGAGTTGGTAGATAAAAACTACGATACCTGTGAGTAGTTTTCACTGTTTGGAAATGAGGAGTGGAAATGAGTATCAGCAGTACTCGACTACTCGTAGTTAAACTAATGTGAGCTGTGAGATGAAAGCCCAAAGCTGGGCATTGTATGTTATGTTGCACTGCGAGTGTAGCTGCCCATTAACACAGCCAGGGCACAGTATGCCACATTACCACTGGCTTATATCAGTCAGCCATCATTTCCGACATTCATTGTAAAGTGTAGCATAACAAATGTTTACATCTTAGGAAGTGACGGTCTGTCAAGTAATGTCATTGACGATGACCTTGAGTTACATTTCCAGGCTATTTTACGTGCGGAAAAACTCTCAGTGGCTAACATCTCGAAAAATACAGCAAATGTCTCTTGCCAAATTAATTATTTACCCACAATCATGTGCGTTTATGCAGTTTTGCAATTCTATAACCCGTCTCTATGTTCCTGGCTTTTCTGTATTTTTTAGCGCGAGATGTAATATATACATCTCGCGCCTTGCGCTTATGCTACGATGTCAGTGTTGTCTGTCTGTGACGGAAGTGCATTGGCGCATTATAGCTAATTTAGGTTTCAAATTTCGATCTCACTTTACCGTGCATTGCAGCCGCCGTGCTGCTTGCGTGCGGATCATCTTGCGCCATGCTAGCCAGTGCTAGACTGTCTTGTTAGTTCTATGACAGTATGTTCTCACTGTGTTGTTCAATGTGCACAAATATGGATACTCTTAAGACAACAGTAAGCAAATGATATTATTTCAAAAAAATAAGATAGTTCACAGTTGTAGTCCACAAGTTTGTAATTGTGGCTGATTTTTTTTCACAGGAACTAGAACGACAAAAGATTCAAGTATGCAAACTGATGAAGTCATAATTCTGCCTGAACTATGTCACTCCAGTTATTTGTCGGCATCAGTGTCCGACGGGATCCAGAGTAGCGCCAATCAGAGATCGTTTTATGAATCTAAGTCTGCTGATGTAAAAAGCAATCTACAGAATAACAGTAGTAGTGATGAGTTGCTGTCATCATCCTCCAATGGGAACCAAATGAACACCAACAGGAAGTCATTTAATCGCTGTAGTAGGCGCTATAGGAAACGTGTTAAACAGAAGAGTAGCTGTAATGTGTCTTCATCAACAGCATCTTCCAGGAGCCAAAGAAATCAGAGATGGTTTGATGGCTTAAGACCACATGTTACACACAGTCTGCAGAGGAAGTCTGCTTATGACAATTGCATCCAGGAAGTGATGCCACATATCAGAGCTCCACCAAGCTTTGTAGCAGATGCAAGAATTTCTAGGCACTGGAACAGAGTTGACGACCAAGACCACATATCTTCTTGCCCAACTTTGATTAACTTTAGCCAGAATGCATCTGGAAGTATGTCGCTGGAGTCGCATTGTGGTGTGATGAAAACTCGCTCTGTGGTAGATGATGGTTCATATCATTTGAAATGTCAAAGACGTCAGAGAAGGCATTATCGTTACAACAAAGCAGGAAATAGTTTACCTTCATATGAGATCGAGTGGAACCATCCACAGGTAGCCAACAGATCAGCGAAGAACACCAAGGCGTCTGGAAATGGTAGATCAAACTTCAGCCATGTAGATGTTGGAATGATGACTAACGGTTCTACGAAGACCAGAACAAGGAAACATTCAAGATCAAATGCTGCTACTTCGAGACCAAAGTACAGGAGGCTTGACAGCTCAACAGCCAGTAACTGGCAACAGCCAGGATATGATCAAAGCCTGGTAACTCGTTCAGGTGGTTCCCATCAAATGTGGTTGCCTTCCCCTGCCTGTTTCGCTGCCGCATTCTTCTGTCAAGTACCCATGTTCTTCCCTCACCTGCCTCCTGTTGTTGTCACCCCTTCCTTGCTATTCCCCACCTTTTCCATCCCCATCCCACTGTGGTGTCTGGGATCTCTTCGCCAGTTTCTTCTGTGAGACCCAAGATGCATGTACCGTTTTATGATCCCTCGTTTGGGATGCCTGTGAAAAGTGGTCTGCACGTACTGAGTAGCAGCAGTTGATGCTGCAAGCATGTAATTGTATTGTGTTAATCTAATTTACATTCCTTGCATCTCGTTATCTATACTGAGATCTATACCGAGTTGCTGTGAGACCACTAGTGTTGACATAGTATAATGTCATCTTAATTTTTGTTTACATTTACAGTATTAATAATGATTACTAATATGGAGTTTATTACCTGGTGTTTTTGTCCGGACAGATATCAGGAGACTCATATTCATGTAAATATACTGCAAAGCAGTCTTAATTGTAGCATACTGGGACCTTTGTTGATGGTCATTAGTGTGCCTTTGCATTTTTATGAAGAAGGGGCCTTGTTATCCATTTTTGTTACATGTGACATTTGGATAATAAAGAGGAGTGTTAGTTGTTGTTGTTATCTTGGTCCAGTATTGTTGTGTGCTTTTTATAGACTGACAGATTGTTTCTGGTAATTCATCTGTTCTGCAGTGAATGTGACTAGTTTTCTAGCTTCATGTGGATGTGTTCTTTAGCACTGTGTACTGTTGACATATTACCAGATGATTTTATTTTAAGAACAACAATCAGTCTACATTCTATTAAGTATTCTGATAATTGTATGTTGATCGACATGTTCTTTAATTTGCTCTTTACTTTCTATGACAGTGTAGACTGTAGCGTTTTATGGAGACTGGTTTTAATTGTTACTGTTCACAGTGGTTAAGTTCCAGCTGTAATGTTACAAAGGTTTAAGTGCTGATAAGATATAGAATATTTATAGTGCGCTCAAAAGCTGACAGTCATCAGCTTAATCTACAGCACTGTACCATAACTAAAAAATAAATGACAAAAAATTAACAATTAAAAAAAAACGAAAAATCTCAGAAGTATCGAAAGTAGTCAGAAAACTGAGTGTTTTTATATTTGTGACATTCATATGCTTCAGTGTTATTTTTTCTAATGACTCAAGTATTCGGGTGTAATTGTAGTTCGAAAGCCCCTAGTTAATTTTCGAAAGCAGGAATTCAGCTAACAATATTTTCGTTCTCCAAACCAGCCTCAGTTAGTTTTTTTTTACACATTTATATTCTGAAACAGTGACTTGCATGTAATGAATGGCTTGTGACTTATATGCTGGCAGTAGTGTCGGATATGTATATTGCATGAACGGTTCACAGCACAATAGTGGGTTCTCGACAACAATTGCCAGGATAGATAGCAATACTATGTTAGCTGTAGTTACAGTAGGTGCAGATAGAACTGTTATCAAGGTATTGGCTGTTAAAGTCAGTCTGTCATGGGGTATTTATAGTATTCCAATATTTTCCGCAATACTTTTAGATGATAGCAAATGTAAAACTAGCCAGCGATCATGACGAGGTGCAGTCCAACAACAGTGATAGTCATAATAATAAAAGAGCTGTCAAAATTCAGATAATCACATAAGAACAAAAAACATTATTTTGAACTTTTCTGCACTTAATTTAATAAAATGTGGCCTTTAATGTGAACCTGTCCATATAAAAAGTATTGCAATACTGCAGTATTAACAACCATAACATCTGCACTATATAAATACTTAGTTACAGTACTTAATTCTGCCTGTCTCACTTGTTCTGTGTGTCAACATGTGGTATTGTCCAACCGTTTTACAGTTACTGTACATCCCATGAATTCCCTCCCCCTGCCAGTAGCCCACCCAGTTTTCTCACACAAAGCACTTTTGCATATTTCTGACTGGATCACTCTCAGTTGGGGGTGATAACGTGATTACTTTCGAAGTTCATTTTACCTACTGGAGACCAATGCTAAAATGGCTGCAGTGATCAAGCTGATTTAGAGAGCAGTAGCTAACCTAGGCCTGCCTTATATAAGGTTATACAACATTTTTGGTGCTCCATAATAAAGAGTACTTCTTTTTTCTCTCGACTTAACTTGAACTCAGGACTTAGCCATTTGTGGCTTTTTAGTTGTGACCTGTGTGTTGTTAACTGATTGCAACCATCACAAGTTATTGGTGTCATTGTGTAGTGGTGGATACAACGGTTTCACTGATAAATTTTGGAAGTAACTTTCAACAGTTTTGTATTGTGATGATGCAAAGTGTTTTATGGTCCCTGTGCAACAGCAGATTCTCCTATCATTAAGTGTTTAATTTCAAGTAATTCGAGTGACAATGTGTTTGTTTCTCATACTCTGTGGATGTTTGCAGTTTTTCTGTCTGTGTGTGGCTTGTATCTAATCCAGGAGTGAGATTTTTGGTTAAAATAATGCTGCATTTTTACGTTTTTGGTCCCGTCACGCATTGTCGTAGACATCGATGCGCAAGCGGCGTGCAACGCGACAGTAGCGACACCTGGTGAATGGTAATGCAGCGTGCGGCGGCTCGCTGTGGTGAATGGGCTCAACATTTTTCAAATTCTTCTTGTTTGTTTTATTGTTATTGACATATGCAGATTGTGGTTGCATATTCTTTAATTTTTAATGCTCTTTTGGAAACATTTTTTAGCATTGTCTGTTAGACATTGTTGTCTCATGAATGCTTCAAAGTTTAAGACAGTTTCAGGTGTTTTTTATACAGTGTTGTTATAAGTATGATTACATTAAGTGTATTTTTATTAGTTTCACCAGTGACGTATTTCTTTGTTTTTATGTCAGTATTACTCCATTGCTGCTTGTGCATTTATTCAGTTTCTGGTCATAATTTGGGAGTAGTCATTTTGTCACTTTTACAGAGAATAGTTTGGCATACAGTACCATATTTGTTCATTTTGTGTTATCTCAGTTTTGTCAGTATATACGACCTAGGAGAAAAAAATGCTTTGATTTATGTCCTTAACTGTACAGTCTAACCTCGTTATCTCGCCACATTCTGTCCAAAGTATATTTTTGGCGAGAGGCGAGGTTGGCGAGATAACGAGACACCCCAGTATGGGCAGGGGTGGTCTCCTTCCGCCCCCCCCCATTAGAACCGCCCTTGAGTAAGCTTAAGGGCGTAACGTAGGGCTTGCCTCGATCACCTAGCGAAGTGATCGATGATCGTGACGTCATCCAACAGCTGATCGCGATGGCAATCAAAGGCGACCGCGACGCCTAGTAGTCATGCAGTGTGGACGGACGGTCGGTCGGTCGGTCGTCCGGTGCCTGCAGGACTCTGTGCAGTGCAGTTAAGTATCAGATTACACACACTCGCCCGCCATATGTTCCCACGCTCTCTGTTATCAATTAGACACAACAGAGTGCGCTGCTGCTGCTGCTGCAACTGATTCACCAACTCCTCAGTCCCCACTAGTGAGTGACACTACAACGCCGTTGTACAACCGAGCGAGTCTGATGAGTGCCGTGGGTCGCTGCAGCCGGCTGCTATGAGTGACATTCTCGTGCTTTTTCACTGAATCTGACTAGTGATTACTAAGCGAGCCTGAGCGAGGCGAAATGGCGAGATATCGGGTGTAGTTTACGTGGGTCGGTATCTTTTCATCACCTGGCGAGGGCGAGACGCGAGGGTGGCGACTTAATGAGGTAAATAGCATGAAAGAAAATCCGTTCCTCGGCCGGTATTGGCGAGAAGCGAGTTTGGCGAGATAACGAGGGGCGAGATAAAGGGGTTAGACTGTATATTGCCTATTGTATACTAAGCATTTATAATATGCTGCAGCCTGCTGTTAATGCTAATTTTCGTGTGTAGTTTAATGAATGAAGTTGTGCACACATCACCAACGATTGGCAGCAATGTTGAAGAAGTTGTATGGAAGAATGTCCATTTTATAATGTGGGATATTGGTGGCCAAGAGTCACTGCGGACCACGTGGAATACATACTTTAATAATACGAAGGTTTCTGTAGTCGTTGTTTGTAAAACATTTATTAAAGTGACGCCTTATCATGTGTATAGTTTGATTATTGGGATCTGATGAGATGCATGTACATTTTTTTTCAGAAGAATGTCCATCATGCCTCCTTTTGCATCACATTATAGTTGTTGTTGATTACTCATGTTGGTAGTAGCTGAGGCATGGTAGGCTGATCAGTTGTTTCTTTGATTGACTTTGTCTCTTTGTCTGTCCATGCTCTTAAATGAAAATGACTTGAGCTATGAGTACCTGAGTACACAGAGATACAGTCCATGTAGGCGCTTGGCATGCATTGAGACCCTGAGGTCAAAAGGTGCAAACTGTTTGAGCCAAATGTCGGTCTGCAATCTGCATGTTCATTTAAACAGTCGATAAGCTGGACTTAACAGTCAGTTGGCTTGGATTGAGGATTGTTGGCTAAGTCTGTTCATTAAATAATCAACTTAGTGAACTATTTTAGTGGCTATGCCATGATGTCAGTGCCATAAATATTGTCTTGGATATTGTTGTTATCTATTATTCCTAACATAGCCTAACATGTGATGAAATTAAGTTGGAACTAAATGGAACTAACGTCTGTGACTCTGACTTAGCACACTGTGTTCCTATGCTGCTTGTTAGAATTCTCTTGACCCCTTGTACTTCAGAAGTGTCCAGCACTTTTTTATTTTCTGTTTTTACCTACATAATACTTGCACTATACTGATGCCCGACTTGTAGGCTTTGTAGCCTTGTTATCTCCAGATTTTCACATAATTTCTGTTACTAACAAGTCGCCTTTTGTGAGGGTGTTTGATATTACACCGGCAGTATTATAATGACACTGTCGAGTGACATGCATGTGCACAGTTCATAATCCTAGTCATCGACAGTACAGATCGAGAGAGGCTCGGAATCAGCAAAGAAGAACTGTATCGTATGCTTGCTTGCGAGGTACTCTGCCAGTTTATCAGTCATTTTCTACTTGAGCCTGGCTTGGTCGGTTTCTCCTCGTATTCTCCTCGTTGTCACGTGTTCTGTACAGAATCTTTGGGATAAGTGGCACAGTTTTTTTACCATACATGTGTAGTACCCTTCCTGACACTTAACCAACACTGTGTAGCAGTGAAGGGAACACAGAGCACCAAACTAAACTGCCAGTGAACCTCAGTTCTTGATCAACTGATCCAGTAACGAGGGAATGGATGTTGCTGACTCACTGATGACATTGTAAAGTAGTGAATGGACTGGCGACCTTTTCAACACGTATACATATAGATATATTATTTAGGCGTGCTGGCACCTCTAGATAATTAAAATTAGATGTCTGGCACCTTTATAGTTTAATTAAATAAAAGGAATAATCGAAACTAATCGATATCGCAATGCTGTATTAATTCGTGAAATCGCCCATCTCTACAGTTTGTGGAATTGTCCATCACGAGAGTTGAAGTAATGGAAGCAGATACGAGTGACGTCAGAGTTACGTTCAAAATGTTTTGTGTTGTAACCTGCAGAATTATTGTAAATTCTAGCATAAGGAGGTTCATCAAGCAACCTCGAAGTTAGATGTCATCAGAAGTTGAGTAACAGCACGTCATGATGCTTACAAAGGACAGCAATACTGTGTCGTAACCGTTACCTTCCTCTGATAGACAGAGAAATACCATCTCCAACGCATATCTGTTCGTTTCGATGTAACTTTCTACTGGAGAATTCCGACAAACGGAACTGATTACATATTTGAAGTATCTCACGAATATCAATCATCAAAGTTGGAAGTTATAGTAATCTTGATCGAAGTGGGTTTGACATAGCTACATTCCACTGTCGCAATTGACATTTTTATTGTAGTAAAATATAATATAGAAGGTGCCAGCCTTAGTATCTATAATGTATTTATTGTATTTGTACCAGTTATATATGCTTTGTGTCATGTCAGTCGTCTGCACTTAAAGTGGATGTGTATGCATTTCTGCATGGTAACATACCGTAGAACTAGTGCCATTATGTGCAGCGTATATTTGTGGAAGTGATCTGTGTAGGACTTGCGCAAGGCGGCAGTTTTAATCTACGCCAATAAGCAGGATCTGAAAGGTGCTATGACGTCAGCCGAAATTACGACGCAGCTGAATTTGACGTGCATCAAAGATCATCGCTGGCACATACAAGCATGCTGTGCTCTTACTGGAGAGGGGTATGTCATTGTAGTTTCTTGCTTCACTCCCCAAGACGGGTGCAGACTATTGTGGTGAGTGTGTCTGTCTCTGCTCACGCAGCACAAAAAGCACACAGCCAAACGTCACCATATTTTTGATGCATTTGCTCATGGCCATGGTTTGGTCTTCCTCTGGTGCCATTGCAGTATGCTATGTGTTTCCAATTTTCTGGATGACATCGTGTTTTGACACAAGGACTCTCTGATAATAGAATATGACAAGCATAACGGCCATGATTCCAACCAAATTGTGCTCAACGATTAACACCAGTAAGTACTTATTGTAAGTTGTGCACTGGCACTAAGTCAGCTATCTGCAATTGTCGTATTACTGCATGTGCTAACTTGGGTCCTTTGAGATACCGTTGGTTAGGCGACGGGACACGCATCTGGCTCCTTCTGCGCCACTTATTCTCTGTGGTTTTCTACTGGAATAACTGCAAGTAGAAAACTGAGAGGGTAGGTACGTGCTAACGTAGGTGAGTCGGCCATTAAAATGTCGCTCTCTGATGCTTGCTGTTTTTTAACATTATGGTTATTTGCAGCCGTTTCAGCAAACAAGTAGGAGAATGAAAGTAGACATGAACGTACATACTCCAAACTGGTTTGTGCATTGCAGATTTTTAGACTAAATTGTGTAAGTTATTTACATTGTATGAATGTCTGCTCTTGATTTGACAGTGATGTCCAGGCATAATAGACCGAATACTGTGCTGCTTCTGCTGTTATAAGGTTGCATACTGTGTGCAATGCTGCGTGCAGGCTGTATCAAGGTCTAGAGTGGATTGTCAATCATGTACGGAGGTGATATGATAGTTCGGTGCACCGTGCATTCATCTAGATCAATTCTGTTCAATTCCGAGTCCGTCGGCTGTGCACACAATGATCGTTTGACACACTCCAGACTGGTTGACACTGGCCAGTCTCTGACTGTTTTTGATTCCGTTCCGATGATGAAAACTGTTTACATGTAGTAAAGGTCCACTCACACCGGATGCAGTGCCACACGACAACTTACGGTACTGTACTGTGACGTGCGGCGCTGTACAGCAACGTAACGCACCACATCCAGTGTGAAACAACCTTTAATGAGCAGCAGAATTGTAGATTCCTCGGTGAGTAGGTTTAAGAATAAAGTAAGTAAAGTAAATGGAGTATATAGCTACAGGAACTTATGTCATATGTGATCACAGTGTTACATGCCACCCGGCAGAGGTGTTATTCGATTTAACGATCCCAGAGGGATCCAAGGCTGAGTTGACCTAGTTGGCTTGGTTATATAACTGAGCAGGGTTCCCGCTCTTTGGGAAGAAAAAATCCAGGAGTTTTCCATGAGTTTTCTAGTCCAATTTTGGAATTTTCTATGTGCTTTCGGTCATAGTTCGCAGCCAAAATATATAAATTGACGGTCATCATTCCCTCCTCTGTAACATGAATTAACTTGTACGCGATATAACCGTTACAGTGTCAATACCAGCATAAGTCGACTTATAATACCAAAAATTCCCGGTCTAACATATAATTCCAGGAGTTTTCCAGGTGAGTGGGAACCCTGCTGACGTGGTATGCCCACCCAAAGAAGTATTTCCAGTTTACTAGCATAATTGGACATCAGCAATCCACTTACGGGTATTATGTTGTATTGTCATCTGAAGTCAGTAGAGTGTTGATGTGCAATATGTTGAACAAATTTTAACAAAACGTCACCAATCCTTAATAAATTTTTGCTTATTACATTACCAGTAACCTCTAAATTCACATTCTGTAAGTGCATATTGTTTCCTATGTTTTATGTACACATTTGTATGCGCATTTATCATTTTATTATATCTATTGTGTATGTAATGGTAACTAGGTCCATGCCACAAGGATGTTTCATAAACTACTACTAAGTTACTTTGTGCAACAAGTCATCAACACACGTGCATGTCATACAGCCATTAGATGATTGCTGTAGCGATGCAGTACCAGGAAATGCCACACAAAGGCAGTTTGGTCTCCCGTGGAAAAGTTGGCAGCCTTACTACGAATACCATGTAACCATTCCTCCTTTTGTCTTCATTTTGACTTAACCCTCTCCTTGTGTATTCAGACACCTTTTATGGATATTCCCTAAGCCATAAGTTGTATTTTTGATTGGTATTGAATTTAGTTTTGAGTAGTAGCCTGCTGAATCAGTACAATAGTATACTTATCGTTAGAAATGTCAAGTTAAAAAGTGTAGAGTAACATAACATGTAGATGTTTCTATCCACGCATTACGCACAACACAGAAATAATGCCTTGTTAACGTTACATTGTGTATATGTAGGCTTTTTGTGGTTTAGGTGCATTTAAGTTATTACTTCTCCATGTTTTGCCCATATTTTTTCTGTCTGCAAGATAGATTTTCTGGTTTGTGATTATCAAATTATGTAAAAAAAAATTGTCGCCCAACTGCAGATACATGACACTGGGTGACTCCAGCATGCAGCAGTGTTCAGACACTTTCAGTCAGATTATTTGGCTGACTTTTTCTCAGGATTTGCCGAGGTTTGAAGTCTCTTAAATTCTGTTTGCATTACATGTATGTGTTTTTCTGTTTTTAATAACCCCAACCTAAATAATGATCAGTTATGAGGTTTCTTGAAGATCTGTGCGATACTAGTATACCACCGACTAACCTGGGAACATTTTGTACATAGTGTACATGCGTGTAATATGAATAAAAACAAATACTGTAATATTGTGCTGTATAGGGCCCGTCAGTAAATAAAGAATGTCCCAGATCCAGCTTTACTCGATATATTTGGTGAACTTCTGGTGTTGAGCAATACGGTTCTAATCATAACAGTTTGCGTGAAAGTTGCAAATTCTACATTTTTAGTCACAAATAAAAGGACAAAGTGGGCCGAGTTATCGAGGTATTATTTATGCAATTGTTTTGTAAGGTAATTTTAGATTGTTGAAGACTAACCGTAACATGATGCATCAAATGTTGCATTGATGCCTGTACTAAGCTTACCCTCTTTCACCGGAAACAGAAATAACATAGAGATATTCTTATATAACTGACGCGCCCTATTGCAATTTCTTGTGTAATCCAATTATTATAAATTTATCTTTGACAGACAGATGTTTAACACTGCAGAAAAATGGGATATTTTGGTACCGAATATACAGCATAAGTTGTGTAAGAAAAGAACTATGATTGCACAGATTTCATTTTTTTGCATAATTTTCTTCATAAGCCTTTTACATTGATCCACTTGTACAGTGTTGGCATCTTCATCACACCAGTAGTTTATTTTGTCACTTTTCTAATGGGAAAACCTGTTAGAAAATATTGACCTGCAGACTCATGTCTCCAGAGCACATGCTTGAACTGTTACCTCGACCTTGTAATCTCAGTAATGGAACTAGGCACAGCAGTTGAAACAAGCCTCACCGCCACAGGAACTCGTGTGCCATATGGGAACAGTGTTAACTGCCACCCGACAGAGGTGACATTCCCACCTATACCCCAGCCAATTAAAGCTGGTACTCAATTTAGTGACCCTGAGTAGACCCAGCTGGCTTGGTTACATACCGAGGTGGTATACCCGCCGCTACCCATCCCAGTACTAACCAGACTCGACGCTAAGCAACTTTGTTCATGTGACAAATGACACTACCAAAACTTCCAACTTTCAATTCAGTATTCAATACTATTGCTCACAAAGTTATAATGACCAAATCTGAGTCTGTCACCCAACCAGTGTTCATCATATGCCTAGTTTAATTCAACGTTTACTGTCCCACTTGACACTAAATAGGTCATATCGGAGACGCTCTTACCAGCCAATCTCTTGCCTAGTACACAGAAAATCAAAGCCGGGAGAAAATAACCAATAAGCCTACAATAACACAAAACTAAATCTACAACCACTAAAACAACGGAATACAGATTATCGAAAAAATAAAATACTACATAAAATGAGGCCACCAAACCACGGCTATAAGTGGTCTTGGTTCATCTGGCCAGTTCTGCTATAATGTGGAGTACTTAGGCATGTATTAACATGGTAACAAATAATAACTAGTTAAGTGTGTTGATAAACAATTGTTTCTTCCAAGAATACCATAAAAATTAGAATATAATATGCACGATATTTACCACAAATAGAGATCCAGTAGTCGGGATGCGTATAATACATGTAAAGTAAAAAAACGCATATTTTTCGCAGTAATCTTATTGCATAAATATTAATATATGGCCATATGTAAATGATTATTCTCATCAATCAGTCATTGCATTACAAAATATATACTACACATTCTTAAATAGTATTTTCATTCTTCTGGACAGCGCTTACAATAACAGATCAGCATTAACACTGGAACGGACTGACGAGCCTACGTCCAACATACAATTACATACATACGCTCATCAGTCCATTCCGGTGTGAATGCTGATCTGTTATTGTAAACGCCACGCGTTTTGAGGAAGAATGAAAAATACTACGGCGCAGAAAATGTGTGTACTTATACAGTTCAAACTAACATTTTCTTACAATTTTTCTATCAAAGTCTGGGGTGCATATTGTACAAGTGTGCATATTATATTCGAATTTTTACGATAGTTAAGAAGACAACAAATCGTACTGGTATAGCAAACTTTACTGCCACATCAACAATAGACTGATATTTTAGTGCATTTCACACAGTTCACATTCATTCAGTCATCTGTTAGAACAGTTAGAACTTCTGAAATGACTTCTTTGAGCTTTTGCCCGTGCCTTTGCTCACCTTCAGCACGTTGAAGCGCACAGTCTTGCTAAGAGGTCGACATTCTCCGACTGTTACAACGTCGCCCACTTGCACATCCCTGTCACAATAATAATAACCCACTCTCAGAACTGATGCAACTAGAAATGCATGGCAACACCTAGCATGTAGCCCGCCCAGCATAGTCACAGTTGTAATCACTACACTTTAATGCAAGTACAGCGATGTGCACATGTATATATCAAGTACAGATGCAAATTCAGTGAAGAAGAATGTGCAGTTTGTAACCCACTTACTAAACGTTTACAGGAATGTGATGCCGTGATACGGTCAGTAATAAAATGCAGTTGGGTTTAGTCAGAATAACACCTATCATTATAATAGGTAAGCCAGCAGCCACTTGTGGTGTGAGCTTACCAGCCTTAAATAAAGCTCATTGAGCCAATTATCGCTTTATTTCACACAAAAGTTGCGAAAATCTCACACTGTGCTGCCAACTACATTAGTCGGTTATTCATTTCTTAGCACCAGTTTTATTACTGCAGCCACATGTACGACTGCACACTACTGTGCAATTTGCAAACATTTATACGATATTTACACATGCACATTGCTGCTCGAAATTAACCAACCATTAACCATAAGTCAGTCAACCATATTATCACTTAACAAATGTACTGTTAGTACAACAGTGCCACTCCCAAACCACAGAAGCAACAAAAAATTTGTTCACCTGAAGCATGGACTGAGATGTACCGAAAGATTCTTGTGACGTTTCTCAAAGCGATTGTACTTGCGAACGTAGTGTAGGTAATCACGACGGATCACAATCGTCCGCTGCATTTTCATCTTCATGACAATCCCCGTCAAGATTCGTCCACGAATGCTTACGTTGCCAGTGAACGGACATTTCTTGTCGATGTAGTGACCCTCAGCAGCCTGATGAATTCAGAAAACAAAAGTAAACAATAAAGCATCCGACACTGCTAACAACTATTAGCTTAATATATCAACATTACTAAAATATTAGTAGCAAAATAACTACAAGCAAAGCTAGCCACAGATAATCAAAAAATTTAACATAATAGGGACGTCAGATATCCAGCCATTTTTGATAGCTTGATAGCAAGCCCTCTCCTCAGTCCCCACACACGTAACTTTTCGACTGATGTAAAAACAAAAGCTGAATGCTGTAAATTCACAAACACTAACGAGACCCCACGCTACTGTTACCTTAGAGAAGTCTACATTTAGTTATTTAATGTAACTGTGGCCTAATATTGTTGGCGTATAAATACAGTAAGAACTATTTCACCGGCTGGTCTGTGTTTACATTTAATGTAAAGCAATCTATTAAGTTAATGTAAGCGTAGAAGAATTCCATCCGGTGTTCATTTCAATGGTAAGTATCGTTGAGTTCAGAAATCATCCAGTGTAGACCGGCTGGTGTGTTGTAACATGTACTGTGAATTAATGAATTCAGTTAATTCACTTAATGTTTGCGGTATTGATTTCACTACATCGGCAATTATCGTGAGAATGGAAACCATTACAATGTATGGATATCACCCACCGGCTGCTATTCTACATTCTAGCCATGGCATCATTTACCGCCACTCTAAACTTGCAACATTTACCGACACTTTAGTGTTTTTGGCACTATGTGGCGTCATTTACCGTCGTAATAGCACCATCCTTAATGAAAGCTGTTAAATTCATTAACTGACAATTAATGGATTGTTGCCGAACTTTGCTAACAACACTACTTACCTCTCGAGGTGTCTTGAATCCTAGTCCAACATTTCTGGTGTATCTTGGGATCTTCCCTGCTTTGCCCGACAGCAATGACTTCTTTTTGTTTAGAAAAACAGTTGGCTGTTTCTGGAAAGCTCGTTCAGACTACAACACAAACAGTCTATGTCAGTTTTGAGCGAACTATAAATATTCGATAAATTTATCAATCGTTCCCCTTTCTATTTATCTCTTCTATGCCGTCTTCCGTCATGCTTTAGACTGACCGACTGAAATAATAGCATAGCCACAACTGTAAATCATTTGTACACTTAGCTTGATATATTTGTAGTTTTTTCGTACTAATTTAAAACAAGTGATATAGGTTAAACTATAAACTGAAAACAAATTATTACACATAAAGGCCACACGTTCTCCTCACCTGATCCGCCATCTTGAAAAGGAAGAATATGAATTTTAGTTACATTTTTGCCATATTCACTGGGGATGTGCGTGTCGAGTTATTTAGTAAACGTCTACACGAAACATGAATTTGTCGGCCAATAAAAACATAGATGCTTCTAACTTCTAAATGGCTGGCTCTGAGTTACGATAACAGCAGAATAGTAAGTAACATGTCAACTCCACGCAACAGAATATCATGGACGCAGGTGTTAAACAACTCTTTATATCGGCATTATAAAACAAAATTATAAAAAACCATTACCTTATAACTTAATATGATCGGTTTCCAGTACGAGCCAGATCGACGGTAAAATCAAACTTAACTGCTTGATGCAACCAAAACTTATCTAACCGTGCTTTAAATGCATTAACTGCAGTGCTTGCGTTTACAACAGAATTCGGCAAGTTATTCCAAATATTTACAATACTTGCAGACAAAAATGTTATCGTAAAATATAATAAAACATATGGTCAAAAAGTTTGTAATTATTTCCTCTAGTGTTAGCCCTTGTGTTGAATGGAATATGAGATGAATCTGTTGCACCATATTATACGATGTGGAATTTGCATTATTTTAAAAACCTTAATCATATCACCTTGCAATCGTCTATATTTTAGAGAAGGGAGATTTAAGTAAAATAATCTATCCCTATATGATTTTTTCACTTTAATAACGACTTTAGTTGCCATTTAAAAAAAAATTTATCGCTGCAATACTGCCTTGTTTAAATTGGCATCAGACTGAATTTGCAAATTCAACATGAGCCCAGACAATAGATTTATACAGTAAAAGTGTCAGCACCTGTATCGTCAGCAGACAGCTGCCAATGAAGTTGATTATGTTGTTCTATTGCCTTTTTTAGTTGACTGTTCATTTTTAGCAACTACCACCATATTCACAATGCGTGCATCCGTAACATACTCTTAGAAACACTGCACATTAATTTCGTGAAAATCTCGGTCAAAAATAAACAGACTAATCAAAATCCACTCTGGTACAGCCAGCAGGGGGTAGGGCTCTCTGAAGGGGGGCAATTACTGGAAGAAAATGCTGTTGATCATATGTACAAATAATCGTAAAATATTCAGTTTTTGACATAAAACTAACACATAATCACTAGTTAGTTGGTGTTTAACGTCTTTTTCAGCACAAATGGATATATCAGGGACGAAAGGTCAGCGGTGGAGAGCTATCCCTACCCAGTATAGGAAGGCCAGCGATATATTAACCTCAACCCAGAGGTCCAAGATGTCCAGTTACATTTATCAAAAATTTCATTTGGGCGGGGGGCAGACCTCTGACTGGGTGCCATGCCCCCATCCCCATTAGAACTGCCCCTGCCATGTACAACACTAATTATAACTTTGACCAGCAGTTGGCCTATATGTTCTGCATTTCACAAGCTAGAGTGGTGACATTTTTCAGGTGTGGTAGACAAGAGCATAATCATTTGTGTGAAATTTCTTCAGGATTCCATTTAACAAAAATTATTCAAACTAGGTCAGTTCTGACTGAGTTATTCAAGTAACAAGGTATCCTGTGGCAATGCTATATGTCTCCAGCTAATAGCATGTACGTGGGCACAGCCCACCTTGCTGTCCCCGACTGAATGCTTTTGAAATGGCAACATGTGCATATCGCCATCTAGTGAACGGGACAGAATCACAAAACGGGACAGACAAAACAGATGATCACTTTATGCCCCCTACCACAGAGCAGGGACACAATAATTGTTTGGATAATGGCACAGTGTATAGTTACATTATGGCAAATTAACAAACAACGCAATATCAACAACTTTCTGCAAGCAACCAAGGTTTCTTTTTTAGATGCACAACGTAAGATATAGTGCATTCTCATGCATTTTGTGCCTGGATTTCAAGCTCTACTATTTTAAGCAAGTAAAATGCAGGGTGTCTACAAATCCAGCCTAACAAATTTCCAGGAGATTTCGAGGACACAATTAACAAATGGAAAATGAAACAAAATACAAGCTGCAATAAACCGTTAAGCCTACAACATGTATACAAACACATGCACATTCAGTTATGTACATTATGAATAAAACTGCATAAAACAATCTAGTCACAGTAAATTGGGTCAGGTTTAAAGATGCAAGTTAGTTAGTTAGTTGGTGTTTAACATCCCTTTTCAGCACAAATATATAGCTATATCAGGGACAAAGATCAGGGGAGGAAAGATATCCCTACCCAGTATAGGAAGGCCAGCGATATGTTAACCTCAACCCTGGCCGGCTTATTATTCAGTAGCCACCCAAAAAGGGAAAGGGATCGAGAGGATCATTTAAAATTATTACACTATTAAAAAAAAATTAAATATTCATTCACACAAAACACCACAATACAAAATAAATCGAATACAATACAAATAAGCATGCAATCTTAACTAAAAATACCATTACACAAAATCAACACATATAAAACTAAAGCCACGTTTAGTCGCCTGCTACGACATCCGGGCATGGAAACGGAGTGGGACTATTCTGGTAGAATGGGAAGGGATGAAAAGCAAGAAGATAGACGAAATGTGAATAAGAAAGAGAAAAAAGGAAAATGTACTAAAAGATAGAGAAGGTGGGGAAGTGACGGGATAAGGGGGGATTGCCCCGGGCCCACACGGGGCGTTTAAAGATGCAACAGATGTGGTACAGTGGCTGGCATACTATCATAGTTTAGCTGACAATTAGTGAGTGTACAAAAATTACACTGCAGGTTATAAATTTTTCTAGGAGAATCAACAAAATTCCAGGAGATTTCCAGTATTTCCAAGAGTTGTAGACACCCTGAATTATCATGTAAAAATCAAAGTAAATAATTTAAATCATGGCAGTTTATGAATTTTGTCACACCAAGAAATGGGAATGACCATATGATACTGCAGCTAATTCAACATTGCCCAAAGTAATTTTGGAACAGGCCGCGTTGCCACCCTGGGTGACAGACCCCTCATAGCCACTATGCATAATCGTTCATCCGTATTTGCGAGATGGCACCAATGTGCACGCGGATCTATTACATGATTCTGAGCCCATCCCACTCACCGTCTCAATCGGCAGCTAGATTGAGTTATCTGTTTTCTGCAATACATACTCTTTATCAACGGATGGACAGACCAATCGACAGAATGGACACAATACAGGCTCATTCCGAGCATGTCACAGCTCAAATAACAACAATTATAATATTTAATAATTAACAGCTTATCATTTACAATTGTACGTCAACTTTCATCTAGGCGGCTGTCAAAGAAACAGTTCTAATGAGTGACGGCGGGTCGACTATTAAAGCATGATGATGATGATGAGCTTGCTGCAGATGCACAGTGGATGTGAGCGATTGCACCATCGGGATAGCGGAGAAATGATGCATCACTGAAGCCGCGCTGACACACGCCACATAACCTACACCGCAGACAGGACACGTCACTTTACAGCAGCATTACATTACATTAGAAAACTATTTATAGTGGCCTAAGTAAAAGTAACTTCAAGGACCACTATGGCGACACAGTTATATAATAACGTCTGGGTAGGATTGCCGAAATAAATGAGTTTTAAGCTTTTGGCGAAATGTTGTGAGTGATGAAGCAGACTGAACATCGACAGGTAGACTGTTCCAAAGTCGAGGGCCGGCAGTAGCAAACGATCGATTGCAACGGTAACACATCGCGATGCATCCACTCCCTAAAGCATAGGCGCGACCACAACTGAGAAGTTGGGAGGGCTGCAAACGTGGGGTGAATGTCGATTCCAACCCTCTCCTCCTCCTTCCCTCATTTATCGCACTCCTGTCATTATTTGTCCGCCGCTGGTTCACCCACTCTTTCTGCATCCACTCCATAAACCATTCAATTCACATGCTATCCCTACGGGTCGGGCCCGCGTGAAGCCTGACCACTAACGTACAGACGGTCGCAAAAGTTGGTGAGAACCAAATACACTTGGTCCCCAACTTCTCCAAAGATGGAGGGGATGCGTCCCACGGGTCCCATTAAGGTGGTTGTGCCTTTGACTTACAGCACTATCTAATGCAAGCAGATAGATTGACGGAATCTTGACAGCTGCCACCAAAGTTTGAGAATACATTTTTTACATTTTCAGAGTTTTAAAATGTGCTTTGAATGTTTTTAAAAAAATAAAATGACATCGGAAAGTCGTCAGAAAAAGTTAGTCCAGTTTGTTTGCAGTTGCCAGCAGGCACGTACTAACGCATCATAGCACTGATCTAAAGCACTAACGCCAACCTCGGAAAACCGTGCACTGGAATTTACCCTTCCTGATGCACAAAAAACTCACAACAGAAAGTAAGCTGCACTCAAAAATCAGTTTAAAACTGTCATTCTCTGTTTTGTTAACTTGGCTTTTTTTGCTGGTAAGACTGCCCCCATAGGACTTAATAAACGTCCAAGATTGTTGGACTGATTTTTTATATACGTATTCTCTATGCCCTTTCTAACTGCTCAACCAATGGTATCTAGGCACTGAACTTGAATCATTATAAAACTGCAGTAAGAGAAACTGAATTTTAACTGAACAACAAAAAACATTCTCGAAAAGTTACATTAACAAAATCTGCTGCAACATCTGTGGTACTGATTTATCAAGTGGTACCGGTCTCTAACATCGTAGCATGCAACAAAATCAGTGTTGACAAAAAGTGAACTTGCCGGTCTTCGGTCATATAGAACGGATCTCTGGTCATCAGAAATGTCTCAAGACGCATGGATAGGTTGTCGCCTCGTAACAACATTCGCTCCACACGAGTAGTTCGACTGCGGTTTAATGTTTTACGGACGGAACTCATAAGGAACTGATGAATTAAACCTAGAGACCAACTGTCAGGAATACACTGCAGCACCTGAATCATATAACAAACGCAAGTCGTAACTAGTCACGTTCGCCATTATCTTCAACAACAAGCCAATACAGCTTATACATTATGTGCAAGTGTGAGAAAAACTGACAACAGCGATTTCAGGAATAAATAAATGCAGAGTGAAAGAGAAAACTGCCATAAAAGCTTCAAAACTCTCAGCACTAATCATTATGACTACAACCAGAAACCTAGGCAGACATATCAACTTGCATACCCATGCTGGCAGCACAGTTCATAACACTGTGACCTTCATCTTTGACCTTTTGAACTCAGGGTCAATGTCAATGCATACTGAGGTCCTGCTATAGAGTATATGTGTACCAAGCTTGGTGTTGATAGCTCAAGCCGTTTTCCTTTTAGAATGTGGACACACACACATACACACACATAGAAACGCAGATGCTACTTATCATTCTAGCGTGGGCGTTGGTAATGACAGAAAGAAGCCGTTAAACAGCATGCTCTATTCTGTTCAAAACTGCTATGTAGTCACTCCTTCCTCAACACTGGAGTGGTGGCATGATTGCGACAAAACAATCTGCCTAGCACCAACAATGTCTCACAAACGTCTCCGTGAGAATAAATTAAACTCCCGAAGATTCACTGTGTTGACCAATCAGCCACAAAAAAGAGCAACTACCCAGTACTCTAACAAAAACGAGCTGTTATTTTTGCAACACAGCACAAAACACTCACACACACACTGTGAAAATAATCAGCAGCATGTTCCTACTTTTGACGTATCAAACTCAGCACGGCTGTTATTGAGCAGCGAAACGGCAGGAGCCACAAACAACTCTCGCCTCCTGCAGCGAACAACATCAAACCAAGAACTAGAATACACATAAATTAATAATAAAATTACTTAAACAAATGCAATTCTCCTACTAGTTACCGTTATTACTTCCATTAAATGGTCGTCATTCCAGGTTAACCTCAGTCCCTTCGGGTACTTCACTTCCCCAAAACAATCGCTGGGATCATCAGCAGAATAGGTCGGCAGGTCAGCTAACCTTTCTATCAGCGTCAAAGCAATGCATAAAACTAACACTGACCAGTGGCCTAGCCTCAGACGTTCTTTAACTACCACTGGACTCATGATGGAAAGGTTGTCGCTGTAGTTACAGCAACAGCTCTCTAATAATGCCAATATCAATGAAAGAAATGTGTACTGACACATACGTTAGCAACTTCCAATTTAATTTTACAACTGTTTTATGCAAACTGCTGCAACAAAAATAAATTTCGTAGAGTAAGACATAATGCGTAATATCTCGACATCGTACCATCCTAATATGTCATTAACACAAAAATATCATTCACAGTATTTTCAACTTGGGCAGCATTTGTACAAAAATTTCAGGTCAGCAATCAAAAAGCAACAATGAAAGATAAATCGACAGGCTGGTAACGAATACTCACTCGTTGTTAGGGTCGAGATAGACAGTAAGCAACAAGTGAAAGAGTCGTGCACGTTCTGCCGCATCAGACTCCGAACTGTTGATGAGGCAATAATTCTCTGCGGCCGGGAAATCCCGTAACTTGTGTACTAGCAGGCGCAGAGCCCGTTCATGCTCACCGAGCTGCACCGAATCAATGTTAGAAGAACCTTATTAATACAGCATTATCTAAACGTCTGTTGATATCAGTACTGTTTGTTATTACTAGAGAACTTTCATACTCATTACTGGCAGACTTGGAGTCAATAGTCAATTTCAAAAGTGACAAGGCCAAACCAAGGACATGGATTATTGCCTCAATGACAAGAACTAGAAATTCCTTCAATGCACAGATCAAAGTATATACTGAAAGTCAATAGTAAACAAGTACAAAGAAGTACTTACATACTAATTATATGTACATAATTTGTGTGACATGTACATACTTCACAGTTCCAGCTCTGCACTGCCACTGCCAATCATCATTAGCACTGGACAAGGTCGAGGACCTCACTTTAAAAGCAACACCAACACCAAGGACTTTACCTCCTCGACGACTCTTGATCACCGGTAATGGCATAAAAAAGAAAGTAAGTAAGTAAATTTCTCGGTATGCTGTAGCCTAGATTTTTGCATATAAAATACAAGTACAATACAAACACAAATACGAGGGTCATTCCGTAAATAAGTTACAAAATGACATCAT
>Ga0209782_1000204_pt1 | contig 23381 bp, 15 predicted proteins | sample WorMetmaBAHAMAS1_FD_187390 | JGI IMG/M metagenome (GOLD analysis project Ga0209782, IMG submission 187390) | Marine gutless worms symbiont microbial communities from Max Planck institute for Marine Microbiology, Germany - Inanidrilus... | ecosystem: Host-associated > Annelida > Digestive system...
GTATTCTAGTTATCATACAGTTAACCACAATTACATCAACCAACAGTGTCAAAGTACTGAAGGGGACTCTTAAGCAATGACCTCAGCCAGTGACCGTACCTCATCCTTTCTTCATTCATCACTCGTCTCCAGACGGAAGAGGTGGTCCCTTTATGTCATTTCGTCTACATAGTATCCCAATTGTCATTAGTGCTATTAGTGAAAAACTGACAACATAACACTAAATGATTCATTCATATACACACTGTTGCATTGAGAGTATTGAGATTAGAACAGATTCAGCCGGTTTCAACAGTAGATGTTCTAGCAGCACGAGCAACACTGACAAGAAAATGATCCCGCGGCATTTAATTAAATAACTTATTGTCAAACTGTAACTGTACAATTATACCACAGTATTTCACTTAATCACTGATTCAAATGTATAGACTCATTCAGAATGCAGTATACAATACAATCATGAGAAGCGTACATTTTAGTGTATACAGCAGACTGAGTTTCAAATAAGTTTAGCTCAAACATAACAAATGTCCTCTCTACAACACGACTAGATGTAGTACATTCAGCAAGTTACAGCTTCTCAGAAAGCCAATCAATGTTAAAAATTACAACAGACAGTTCAACAAGATTTTCACTTAAGTCGATCAGTATGACTGCGTGATTACTTACTACATATCATACATGCAATATGCAACTCCTGAGCACTTGAACTATTTGTGAAGTTTTACCCTTCAAAACAAAGCAGCAATCAACTTCCAGACCTTAATATACAGCGAGATATTCCAACATGCCGCTAACAACTGTTGGTTTCTCTTGCAAAATTCCAATCTTCCGATTTAAATATGATTACAGCGCAAATGTATCAGCTGCATACTTGGCTAACAGATGTGAATGTGACACATCTTGTATGAATTTTGTGATCAAAATGTTCACTCAATTAACATACAAATATCGGTGGGTCTAGACTCTACAGCAGCCACAGTATTTCAAAACTTCAAAGATGGCGGCTGTCACGATAAGACGGCTGTAATGGAAGTCAGAAAAAATCACAACTCACAATGGTTAAAAATGCACAACATCTCAAATGCTGAAACTCCAAGAAGTCACAAAAACCAAAATATTTACAAACTGTATTCCAGTATGACTGAAAAAGGAATGCTGACTCCAGCTTGTGTAGATAAGCCAGCATATAATGTGACAGTATGTGACTGTCAATGACACACTGTGAGAGATAATAACAACACATCTGTTATTAACAAATACCCCCATACTCTGCAGACCCGGCACATAATATGCATCGACATGATACACTGTAACAGTTTAACAGCCGAACTGTTGTCAAATTTACTGAAGGAAATGACAGACTGGTAGTATTGCAGTATTGGTAGAATTTAACTTGTTTTGAAGATATCAGCATTGATTTTCAATTTGTTCCCTTCAGTGCCTTGACACTGTTGGTTGGGTGACAGTAAGGACAAGAGACAAATTTCAACAGGACTCAATAAATGAAATGAATGTGTCGGTGCAAAATATCAAGCAACAAGTCAGTTAGTGTGACACTCTGAACACTGAGCAGCAAGTATACTGCACTGAAGTAAATCAAAACATCAACACACACAGCATATGCACGCTCTCGATCTGTACAGTACACTGTCTCTGTATACAGCATTCATCCATACTGTACTCTGCAACCGTCTGAATTTCTATTTGTGAATTTCACTTTCCAAATGTTGGATATATTGGATCACTGGAACTAGGTAATAGTGTTAGGAAGCTGGTGTAAAGTGAGCAGCATGCGTTCAATCAGGAGTGCAGTAATAGATAAGAAAGACCGAGGCCAGCGAGCGTTTTACTGTGGTACGAGTTTGTTTCTATGCTTTAACGCTGTTGCTTGGGAGAGAGGGACAGGAAGGGCAACCGGCCCATATAAACGTGCCATGTATGGTGGATCTCTTCTGCAACAAGTGAAGGAAACAATACCAAGATAAAACTGGCAAAACCAGGTTCACATGGAAAATGACCGCGGAAACTAAGGAGAAAATGTTTCCGACATGTTTATATTCCAGCAAAATACATCACACAGAAAAAGAAGCATAAAATAAGAACCGCACAGTGTTAATATGGCCATCAATACAAAAAGGTCAACAATATGAGAAATGCAGCATTATTACAACTGTGATACCAAACAACAGAATTAAACACAGATTATCTATAGTTGGCGACATCTGCCCTCACATTCTAGTGACCGCCTGCAAGAAAATGCTGTAAATGGTTATATACTGGTATGGACATTTACAGGAAACACTCATTCAGCACCTGTTATGAACTAGTATTCAGAATTATAATTTCTGACAATATTCCAAGTGATTTAAAATGATTGCATGGTTTAGTTAAACATTCAAATAATTTCTGTGAGTTGTGACTTGCCAGTAATATCCGGGTCATTAAATAAGCTGTCTGTATACTGTGGCATTGAAGACAATCAGCTGTTATGTATGTTCATAGTTATTAACAGATGATAATATATGTCAAACTCCCCCAAGTCAGGACTAAATTTTGGTTTAAGTATTAACAGTTAGCCCCATGCCAATGATCTGGTCCAGAGTTGTATTATATGTCCTAAGTTTAGACATCAAGAAAGTCTCAGAGTATGGACTCCGTTAAATGCAAGACAAAACTGAACTTGAATCAAACTTTTCCTGGAGTTCAAAATGTTAAACCTATGGCACTTGTTATTAAGCTACACCAAAATGAATCTACATAAGGCGTTAGTTAATAGTTATTACTATTTACCGAAGCTTATAATTTTCAACTCCAATTCACTTTCACAAGATGTTAAATATTTACTTATTGTCCAGAAGCAATTGCATAATAAATTCCAGTATTATACATAAGCTATTCAACCACAGACTTGTCAAAATAAGAAAAAAACCTCTAGATTAGATTTAATTGTTCAGTTGTAACCTGTAGTCTTCATGAAAGATTTCACCAATGTCTTTAAGATGTAAATGGCAAGACTAGCAGTAAACATGACTAGCAGTAGCTCAGCTGACACGAAGCACACACACACAAAGACACACAGACAGACAGACAGACAGACAGACGGAGAGACAATCCTGATGTGGACAGCTCCATGAAATTCTTGTCCATTTACTGCATGCATGTCACACATGATAGCTCATGCATCGATGGCCTTTAGTTACTCGCTATGCCTAGCTTACGGTACTTGTTCATTAAAACAGACATCATTAACATCTGATTATCTGACGTCGTCATTACGCGCTAACATTCAAGGCTCACATTACCTGGTGTTTCTCAAACACACAACAGTAAAACATGAGATTACCAGAGTAATAAAACAGTTAGCTATTCGCCTAGTTATGAGCAGATACTTGTCAAATGATCGAAATGAGATTTCAACTCTCAAAATAACCGGTCATCAGTAATGCCTCATGAAAGTATGGTATCAGGTTATGTTTCCGCCTCATTTAACACAGCTGATACTCATACTGTAATACAACTCAGCTGCTATAAATAAAACCAAACCAAGTCTTGATTTACATTGCACCATCAGTTGAAAACCAGACAGACACCTCCAGAATATCCCACTATTAGCATGGCTTCTGTTTTCACTGTTGTTTGTCTGTTATCAAAATAATGCAATTAGTTATGACTTGATTCAGTGGATTTTCATGAAATCTGGGAAATAAGATTAGGGTAAGCACAGATACTGACATACAATACTCATAGACAGTACAGAAGTCAAAATGAAGTTGATAAACCAGTTATAGCACAGAGAGGGACAATTTAAGCCGACATACCCAGGTCAGTTCATATTCAAATCGTCGACATGCCAACTTGCTGATGCGCCAACTCTCTGACCCAAAATGTCAACTTACCGACAAGACAGCTTGCACCCTCAAACGATAAACACAACTTTTGTGGATTTCACGTGGTATGCACCAAACACCTGCTACAAAAGGATTGCACATGTGATGTGACTCGACTTGCAGGTATGATAACTATACTGTCAGTGAGTTAACCAGTTGACGAGTCGACATATTGGTGAGACAACTTGCTATCCCTAGTGCCTGCTAGTTATGACAGTATGCAGATTTCAATGTGGCACAGTATACGTACACCAAGTGCCGTCTAGTTACTTTCCATCTCAAAGTGTGCTGGACCTTTAGAATACCACCTCAGCAGCAGAGCAGCCACAGACCTCATTATGTTAAGATTAGACTAATCGTCTCAATAAAATGCACCACTGTGCAGCGTTAAAATGTCTTACAAGGGAACATCTATAAAAGACATGGTCACATGGGAGGGGAGGGGAGCGAGAAAAAGGCAGACAGTGGACAAGGAAAAGGGAGGGTTTGACAGCAGTGGATGTCCACACTCGTAGTACAGATGTTAATCCGAGACACCTGCATTTGGTATCTCAGCGTACGGACTCTGTTAAATGCAAGACTAAACCTGAACTTGAACCAAACTTTCCCATAACGTGCTGGAGTTCAAAATGGCACTTGTTATTAAACTACACCAAAATAAATCTACATAAGGCGTTAGTTGACAGTTATTACTATTTACCGAAGCTTCAAGTCCAATTCACTTTCACAAGACGTTAAATATTTACTTACTGTCCAGAAGCAAGTGCATAATAAATTCCAGTATTATACGTAAGCTATTCAACCACAGACTTGTCAAAATAAAGAGAAAAACCTCTAGATTAAGTCAATTGAGACTTAATCTATTGGCACCCTATTGGCATCAATGTTACATCTTACAATCTAGTGGTTGTCCGGTGTGTCCAATCACTGCGGCATCGCTGCAATGAAAAGATCACAGTTGTATTGCATCTGATCAGCACTGGCTGTTAGGCTTCAACAAAGTCCACTACAGATGAGTCGACTGTAAATATGGGCTTGATGTGGATGGAATCGGATACGTGGCACTGGCTCGTAACAATGAAGATGCAAATGTCCACTAGGCAGGGGAATGGGTTACACCAAATGTGGATAAAAACAGACAAGGGAAGGGAGGACATAAAAACTACAGCTTTCTGCTGACGTCCTTTACGGATGGACCCAATATGCTGACAACCACGAAAACAATGACAGCACATACAACACTTACATTTTACAGTGCTATCATCGGAGAAAAACTGGCTAAGCCAAGAGATGACGAGAGCACTGAACACCGCGTTACACTGACCAATAAATGACATAATTAAAAACAAACGTCGAATGCTGAAAATGTCCAGCAATATATCAGCGGCAGTCACCGACTCAATCGAACAGTAGTACAGTCACCATGCAAACAATATCATTGAATAAAAGAGTACGTGTACACCGTTGCAGACAGATCGACCAGCGACTACGATGACTGGAAACAGTTGACGGCCGCAAACAGGAAAATACTGATGGATCACAAACTTGGCCGACACGACATACGACCACGCGTACGAGAGCTTTGTGTTTCATGCCATACAGTAAACGACACAAAACACGATGCCGTCTTAACGGCAGATGAACACACTCGGCGTCGAGGAAAATTTACACAGCATCACAATGTCGTTCAGCACATGACCAGCAATCGATGGCCGTCGTGAGTTACTGGCCGAAACTACGTACCTGTTTGTCGCTGGCTCAACTAAAAGTCGAGCATTTTCAACGCTCTGCACGAGGAAATACTGACTGGTTCAGTGACTGAAGCATGCACTCCAGCTCATCTTTCCCACAGGTACAGCACACACCTGTATGCCAGAGACGAGGACCGATGAAGTAGATTTCTCCGTGAGCAACAAACGCAGCGTGGAAGTTGAACGAGACTCTGAAGCATTGGCACACAAGACGATGGAAGTCGTTTTACACTTTGGACAGCTGCTGTATTAAATTAGACGGCAAGATCGCTTCCAGTTTGTCGATGATGTATCCGACAGGCAGGAACAACCAGCTGATGACCTGCCAGCAGCAGCAACCAGAACACTCTCTCTCACAGAATGCATGATATAATCTGAACACGTAATGTTTACTAAACAGACGGCAGTCATCAACATAAGTTTAACCAGAATTGATTAAAAACCAGTTAGCAAAGAAAATCTGGATGAAATTCAAAAACTGCTAAGTTGACACAACTTGCAAATGCCATACAATATCAAACAGTACTGAACACAAATCAAATGATAATTACTGTGCAAAAATGGATGAATGATCGAGATGCCATTTGAGATGTAGACTCGTGCTGGCCAAAAGAACAATGTATTAAATGGCAGTCCAGACCCCACAGAGAAGAGACACTTTTGAGGGAGTTTCCAGCCCACTAAAAAGCATCAAAGGGACTCTACTAAAAACTACACAGCATGCAGATTATTCATTGATGAATGATGGCCTGACAGTTTATGCTACTTTGGTAGAACATGTCTTTCATAGATAACTATTTCCATACTCTCACCAATCATACTTCATAGCAGATCCTCCGTCACTTAGTCACTGTGCTCCCCGCCAGCTTGTTCAAATATTTACAGCTTCTAGTACCACTAATTTGTTTCTCAACTGCAAAGCAAATGTGGTTGTTCTACGCTGGTAAGGGTTATTTAAAATCAGACCGTTTGTGAAATGTAAATGTGCTTCAGGTTAAAAATTATGCCTTAATTACATGTGCCATTCACTTAGAGAGATGTAGCACAGATAAGAGGACAAACCACGCGAGCAAGTGTGCCCATCGGCTCTGGGTACTGGTGAGTTAAAACAGCGAGCAGAGCCGTGAACGAACACAGGCCGGCGGTGAACAGGATGAAGAACGGCAGATCTTTCTTTGGGTAGACAGATACCTCGTGAAACGCTGCCCAGCAACACAGTCACAACCACTTCAATAATAACTCCCGATGTCGATCTGTCACCGTGCAATAATATCCACTCACGCAGCTATGCAGACTGTAGCAGTTCAACGTGATCAAGAGTTCAAGATAACATCTCTTGTGTTATTTATCAATAAATAATATGCACGTAGGAAAATTATGGCAATACTCTAGATCCAACCTTAAATTTCACTAAAAATAACCTCCACTTTATTCATAAAAAGTCCTCAGCTAATCCAGCGACTTTCTTAGCAATCAAGAAACACTTCTAAACATTGTAACTTTCACAAAAGTCACGAGACATTCTTCTTGGTATTCTTGTTTGCTATAATTTAAGTTTTTTTGCAACAGCTCCTCCAAAGACTGCAACTGTCTGAATATAAAGTTACAAAGATCTTACAAAATCTCAAAAGTCTGAGAAACAACTACTGGTTGACTTATCAGAACTTTACAACATACACTGCAGGTCTGAGTGGTCTAATGGTAGGATGTGATGTGAGAGATCCCAATATGAAGTCACACCGATAACACACGTTTACTGTAACAGCCATTCTGACAGACATCCTTGGACACTGGCTCCACATCCTTACTGCAATGCATAGCCCAACTCAGCCTTTCACCTTCTGTGGCACCATAAAGAGTTAAGAGTCATCAATTTCTGGCTGACTAATTGCAATTAACGTCAATTAATAATATGGACAGCAGCAGCCACTTGCAGACTAACATTCCAGTTGGTTTGAAGGTTAGTGGCTATCTGGCACCAAGTCTGCATCGATTATAGGAATCCAGTGAACTCTTGTAGTGGCTACGGTCTTGATGCAAATTAGGACCCTTAGTAGTATATAATCCTGAGGGATGACAAAAATTTGACTGATTACAAAAGTTTTCTGCTGGAATGCCCTGCGACCTCAACAACAAAGTTGTCGTGAAGGAGAACTACATTGGAACACTGAATCACGGATAACCACTAAAGGGGCTCATTTGCAGATAAAGCTGTAAAGGCCATATGTGTCAACCAGAGAACCACAGCTTGTTATTATTATTATTATTATTATGATCTTCTACATTTAGGTACCTGTCAGAAACAGACTCAATGCTCTATGTCACAGCAGACTGTCACTAGTTAATTCAATATGACAGCTGATAATGAAAGCAGACAATACAGACATAATAGCGTTCCATTTTTAAGTATTCTACTTGTATAAGCAGTGTGACAGTGGCACTACACATCAGATAGACAAGCAGTAGAAGCAGTGTAAAGACAGAAAGTACTAAGAACGACCGAGAAACCACTTACATGGCAGAAGTTCACGATCAGCTGACTCAGTAGATGTTGGATATGCGTAGAACATGTGACCTCTCTCCAGCGGACACGGAATCATACGAAACGCTACACAGCGTTCTTCATATTGTGATCAATTAACAACACAAATGAACACAATTTAACTATAAAAAAAAACAAAACTACTACTACTACTACTACTGATAATGACAACGAGGCACGGGTAGGGTGATCAATTGCATCTGTAACTGTGTGTGTGTCTGCATGCTAAAAGGAAAGCAGCTTCACAGGCCCTCAGCACACACTGACCCTGATGTCAAAAGGTCAAAGGTAGAACATTTGTTCACAAAGTTTTTGTGAATATTTGTATTTTTGTGAATATCTGGTCACAAATACTTTATCAAGTGTAATATACATGTGTACAGTCCATGGCAGAAAGGCTCGCTGTATGTATGTAGGTATTATGTAGTTATATACACGAGCCACAATGGCTCGGCTCTGTATATCGCGCTTCGCTCGATTGTGGCTTCACAATCGCCGCAATGCGGCCCCACCTTGCCAGCCCGGCCTATGTGGCCCACTAGGCACGGGGCACTAGGCACTGGGTCAGCTAGGCAGCCAGCCCAGCCCGGCCCTGCCATCTGTGTATCGTGCTTCGCGCTCATGAAGCAGACAGACCATCCGATTATTATAATATAGATTGATATGACTTCTTAGTTTTTCCAAGCTTAACTCATCTGTCACTGAGCACATTTCTGCATTTACTCGCTTATAACTTACAAATCTACTAATCAGATACGTTCATAAATCACTCCACAAGCAAAGCAAAAACTCAACTTTTTGCCTGTCTTGGTGATACTGACATAAACCAGCCGGCAGGCAAAGAGATGAGTTGATAAAAACGTAATGCCAGTAACAAAGTGAATGCAGGAAACTGCATCAAAAACTGCAAAATTTACTCATATTTCTAAGAAATTAAAAAAAAAACAATAGCTACATGCCATGAGTAAGAAGTCTAGTACAACTGTGAAACTTCTATATTCTCAGTCTTCCATCCCAGAATCTCCAGGTCCGTTTCTACAAGAGAATCCTTGCAAATAATTAACGCATGCTTTTCACAGCCTGGAACTAACACCACCAAAGCACTGAAGGACATTAAAAACCCTGTGCTAAACATCATCTTTTCTCGATCCACAAAATGACTCCCTGGGAAGGAACTCCACACGCTTTATGATGGCACCAGGACCGCGAAATCTGGAAACTAAACAGATGCAAGGCAACACAAAAAAGAATAACTGACTTCCTTCCCACGTGTAGCTGAGCAGGCCGAGAGCTCCGTCAACTCGCTTCCAGTGCTGCAGGTGGAAGAATGAATATGCGATGCCTTCGCTGTCACCGCGCTTTAGAATGTGTTCTGGTGGAAAGATCAGCGGCTTCGTTTCCAGTAAATACTAAAAACCATCACGCCATCCACCAACAGTCGATCGATACATTGAAGTGATATCAGTAATGTTTTGCAGAGATGGTTGTGTTACTAAGAAGTGCACTCACCTTGAATGTTAAGTATACCAGAGGACAGAAGATGTCTGAAAACTTTGAAATATATGTCTCAATGCACTCACCATCAGGGGCATAGCCACTGCGGGGGACACGGAGGACGCATCCCCCATGCGCCTTACCACGTCCCCCGTAGTCAACTTTGTTGATGTTTATGTCCTTGTGAGCCTATTTTGGCGCACTCTGCCCAGTCTGCCACATGATTCGACCGAAAAAGCAGCAAAAGCAGCAGCATTCCATTCACAGTGAACGAAGATAGGTCGCCACTTTCAACTGTGATACGGAACGGCGCCCTTATTTACTTGTCAGTGGTGCCCCTCGTCATTGTCCGTTCCCTCCAAAGCATAAAACGTGGCTACAGCCCTGCTGACCAGTACGCAACTGCTGCCTGTGTTCTGCAATATGGACTAGGGAGTGGACAGAAAGTGACCTTTGGAACGTGTGGATTGAACTCGACTGCTTGATGGATGGCTTCAACAGCATTCATCTCTGGCGCGCTCAGACCTCGCTTGGATGCTATATCGACGGAGAACCTGCACCAACACACCATGACGATCTGTCACAGCACCTGATGCATACATGTTAGCAATCATTACACTGATAGTAACAGTAACTGAAGCATTTTTATTGCACCCCCAAGGGTGCATCACAGAGAAGATCACATCATTCTGTTTCCTGGTGTCCGTATACAGAAACACGGGTACGTTTTCAGTCGGCGATGTCGTTTAAACGTAGAAAACATTTATGAGTCACAAATGGTATTCCCAATGGAATTCGAGACAGTTGGTGCACATACACGGAAGGCACGAGAACTGAAAACAAGCTCTATTCGAGGAACAGTAAGAAAATTGGCAGAGGTGGAATGAAGAAGCCTGGATAGGACATATGGTATCAGGAGATTGGATAAATAAATTATGATGGAGTACTGGTAGACAGAATCTTGTGTGTAAGTGTGGCCAATTTGTATCTTATGCGCCATTTCACTGGGAGCCAATGAAGCTCTTGAAGGAGCTCATTGGACGATGAGGTAGCAGGTCGGCTTTGGACTACAACCCTTGTGAATGCATTTTGTGCGCTCTGGAGGCAGAGAATATATTTAGCAGGACAGCCATGCAGAACAGAATTTGCATAATCAAGCCGCGAAGAGACTAAGGCAGATGCTATGGAAAGTGCTGTGTTTTGATCCAATGAATGGCATATTTGGCAAAGCGCTCTAATGTGATAGAAACAGGACCTTGATACAAGCTGAGCATGCTTGTTAAAGGCGAGAACACCACTCCAAGTAATTTAAGATGCTTGGCCAGTGGGACGACCGTGCCAGGCTGCCAGCCACATTTAATGAATCAAGATCATGAAAAAACTGTTCGCACTGCAATGTGCCAAACAGGATAGAGTCGGGACTTGTCAGGACTCAGGGCCGTCAGACTGCTGCACAACCATACTTGAAGACTTTCTAAACAAAACTGGAAGTCACTGACTTGATCAGGAAATGAGATCATTGATAAAGTGTGTGTCATCAGCGTATTATTGTTGCTGAATGCCAAACCGATCTGCTATGACTGCAATTGGGGAGGTATAAATAGAAAAAAAGTAGTAGACCTAAGACGGAACCTTGAGGGACGCCAACTGACAGTGGTGTAACTGCTGAAGAGTGAGTGTTGATGCAAATGAAGAACGATCTGTCAGTGAGATAAGACTCAATCCATAATTTTGGTACGCCTGAAACTCCAAAGTTGTGACTAAGCCTTTGAAGTAATAGGCCATGGTCTATCGTGCTGAAGGTGGCACCAAGGTCTTGTGACACAAGAAGACACAACATACCATTGTCAGCTGCAGAGTAAATATGGTCGAGAACTTTGAGTAAGATGGTCTCTGTGGAATGCCCATATCGGTAGGCTGACTGGTTGCTATTGAAGTTTTCAGAAGCCAAAATATGTGGCTGTAAATGGCTTTAAAACAGGTGCTCGAGGATTTTAGAAATGAAGTTCAAGTTGGAAATCGGCCTATAGTTGGACAGTACAGTTTCATCAAGGGTTGCCTGTTTCAGAACGGGGGTTACAGAAGCTTGCTTATATAAAGACGGAGATATACTTTCCAAAAATGACACATTAACAAGTCTAGCTATAATTTCAGAAAACACTGCGGGACAGGCAATGAGGAGAGTGTGGGTATAATATGTAGGTATAATGTCCATGGTTGATGATTTTGGGGGAGAGAAATGAGTTCAGTGTGAATGGGTCTTAACCCTCATCATCCAACTATACTGTAAGGGATGTTCTGATTGTTTTATGACTGTCTACTGATACACCAATGAGGCTCCCAATGTGATGCATGATCGAGTGACATCCATACTGTGGCATAACAAGAGACAAGTATCAACAAAGCTAAGACATCATAACTTACTCAGTATTTGTAGACTATATGTACAAATCCCTTAATGAGCCAAGTTACTGCTGAGAATGACAATATCACTGCTTCCAGCATACAGTTCAATATACTACAAGTAAACAACTAGTCGTACAGTGATAACTTTGGTTGTTGATACAATGTTACACCACATTCTAATGATGCTGCTTACTTATCTGCCACTTGTCGTGCTTTCATCAGTGCAGCTGTGTAACAGATCGTCGCAGACTTCGGCAAACTAATATCTACAGACGCAATGCGTAAAGCGTGCATCTTTCTATCAAGCAAACGACACTGTAATAATCAAAATATGACTACACTACTGACACTAGAAAAATGGTTTAAAAAAGGTAAAGTTCTCCCGTACTCATCACCGCAATGCAAACCAACTTGTAACATCTAGCTCCATATTTACTGGGAGCATCTTCCAATTATTCTTTTAGATTCTTTTAGTTACTGTTACAGTTTTGATAAGATTTTGACCAAATCATAATTTTATGATGGGTGCTGTATTTATTGAGTTGTGGCTGGCAGTACAAATTTCCCATATTTAATTTACTAAAGAGGTTTTGCACTGCATCTGTCAAGGTGAAATTTTGTGTGGAAGAATGACAATCTTTGAATTACTGTACTTATTAAATGTCCATATTTCTATATATCCTGCCAATATTGTAACAACCTCCAACTGTTTTTTATTCTTAGTTGTAATTTTTAGTTAGAACTGTGATGCTGTTAATTCGGCAACAGGAAGGACATCCAACATATGAACTATGAACGTCTCACATCAGCAGTCTCCAGACTTTTCCTTGGAGAAACCTCAGAGAATTAAAGCTGTGAAAATAGGGTTTGATAACCATGCCTGTGTGATGCAACAGCAGAGCATTCGCTCGCGATCCAAAAGGTCGCGGGTTCAAATCTCGCCCGGTCTGCTTCCAGGTAACAGCCTTGGACAAGTTGCTCACACACATGTGCCTCTGTCACCAAGCAATATAATTTGGTACCGGCCAATGGGCGGTGATGCTGTTCGGTTGGAAAGTAACCGCAGGCCAGGTGAAAAGTAATGACAGTCTGCCGCAGGGTGGATGGCTTAAAGTCACCTGCAGGCTGACTGCTTGTACACCGGGATCAGCTCCGGGCCCAACGCTTGGTAACGAGTATGGGGAGAACTTTACCTTTCCATTACAAGAACACCACCAATCATGACTTCTACCAAATAACAGCCCACAGAAACTTCAATATCTCTGTCTAAAATATGCACCTGCAACAGGGATAAGGCGTTTTTGTTAAATGTTTAGCAGCACTTATGTTTCCTACAAATGGAAGAAAATAAAATACACACTGAAATGAATAAAATTTGGCCACAATGCCAAGTGGCAAATACCGCCTACTCCACAGGTAAGGGAAGAAATGAAGTGATGATAATGACATGATGTGATGAACCACTGTCGTCTACTGACCGTCATACTTAACAAGCAGTGCCTGCACGTCAGCATAAGCCTGTAATTCCAGCAACGCTTCTATGAGGTTCTCATGTACGTTAAACAAGTTGGCCGTCGGATAATCTTTCATCAACTGTTCACACAAATATAAGACAATCATCGACTACAAGTACATGGCAAATAGTGGCCTCTTTCACTAACTTCAGTTCTACTACAAAGACAGTCTTATTGGCTACCGGCTTAAATGTCAAGCACTATACTGTACTGTTCACTGATTGAGTTAAGGGTTAACATCCCACTCAACACTAAATAGGTCATATCAGAGATGCTCTTCCCAGCCAATCTTACTGAGAAATCAAAATTAAAGCTGGGAGAAAAAAAACTATAACACTATAATAAACCTAGGCTAACACAAAACTAAACCTATGGACACTAAACTAACGAAATACAAATCATCAAACACAAAAAAACAACAAAAAATGAACTGAGACAAATTATAACCAAGTCACCTTCTATGACATCCAGCCTGGAAATGGAGAGGGGTTATTCTCAAAAGAAAAGATACACAAGAATTTCGAGAACTAAATAAGAAAGGAAAATTTAAGCAAGAGAAAAAGGAAGCAAGTGATGGAAACACACAAAACGAAATCTACAATGTCTTCTAAGACACATAGACCTGGCACCAACACGGGTACTATACTGCACTGTAACAGTCTTAATAATCACTACTGAAATCTGCACTCATTACGAAGAAATAACAACATAGACTATGTTCACACTTTTAGCCTGCTGTGACTAATAACTATTTATTTATTCATGTTTATAACATCAGTAAACAATATCAAGACCAAAAATAGCACTAACAGGTGCACAATGCACAACATTCTGAATGTATGGTAAAACAACACTAAGCATGAAATTACTGACAATTACATAAAATGGTCTCAGTCACACAATGTGTTTTAGATCTTAGAAGCTGTATAATTTATAAACATAAATCTCTGAGAAGATATTTATATTAAATTTATTTTGGCTAATTTTGTACTGTAGTTCTAAGTTCTAAGACAGATACATTAAACATTCATGCAGTGTGTATGCGGTACATTGAAATGGTGCTATCAGTGTAGAAGTTACAGCCGTTCAATATACTTACACAGTATTTCATACGAGTCACAGCTGCGCAACATACTTACATCTCTCATCATTTTGACAGCTTCTCGTGTTCTGCCGAGCTTACGAGCACACATCGCCAGTCGGCGTTTGATGTATACAAGAACATTGATATCGCGACCTGTCATATCGAATCACAGACTAGAATTTAACAACATGATGATGCACACGTACAAATGTTCAACTGACATATACAACAACAGTGACGTTCCAAACACACAGCCATAATGTTCATAAGACCAGCATAAAATGCACAATGAATTGCTGATGACATCAAGTACTGCTGCTAACGATATCATGATACTACACAGAATGCACATATTCACTGAAATACTAAACTGGAGTAAACTAGTCGACTACATACAACAGTGCTCATATAATGGCTACAGCAAAGTAAACCATTCTGAATTACGATGAAGAAAGAAATGATGGGGTAGCAGTGGCATCATTTGCACCATGCTTCAGTCAGATAACTATGCCATTATCACAACACTGAATTATTTACAGGCCAAGTGACTTTCCTAATGCCTATCTAACAGAGAAGTACTGTGTAAAAAACTTTAAAAAAAAACACTAAAAAACTTTAAAAAAACACTTTCTTCCAAACAGTTCACTGTTACATTACCTGCTGCCAGACCGATAACGCAACAATTATATTAACAGTCTAAGACATTATAAACCTTTCCACATAGTAAAGACGCGGACGAATAAATTTCGTAATTCATTCACACCATACTCCCAGAACAGCTTCACATAATGGCCTAGTTATTCTAGTATCCTAATTGTATTTTGTTTTATAAGACTTACGTGCTGCTTTGTTTAATTTTGTCTAATTTGTACTCAGCCTACTTTTATGAACAGTTGTGTTGTAACTTGTTGTATGTTGTAACTAATACAGTATTTATGCTGCCAGATCAAATAAAGCATTAATTGTACAGTGTCAATGCACTGAAAACTTGTTCATGACAAGGAACTAAATAGAATATTTGGCAGGAGTACAGACGTGAAATTTTGCATCTCCCACTGGCTTCTAACACTGCATATGGTGCTACACCACATAAGTGAGATTAATGAAAGAATCTGAAAGTAATGACACAATCAGTGCTGAAGATAGTTAAGTACATACTACTAAGACAGTTGTAGATGACACCAATGACGTAAACTCCAGTGCCTTCTCCCTAATCTAAATGTGCTAGATGCCATTAGCGAGAACATGACAGTAATGACAGAATCCAATAAAATATATACAGTTCTTCACCAGGGACGACGGCTCACACAGGTTGACCTCTGCAATGGGCGATCTGTCTGTGGACCACAGGACTGGAACCACTCATCAGGCCGACCATGTCACACCAGGTTCTGGACGATTGAATGTGACCCCGCTCCACTCAACATGGGTCTGGCAACTGCCTATCATCAAGCACGGAATCAACAAACATGGAGCATGGTCATAGGAATGGCAACGTTCATTGGGCCCATTCCATGGGGCCACAGCAGTCCCCTCTGTCACGCGTTGTCGTTGTCGTCGTTGACATCGATGCGCAGGCGGCGCGCGACAGTACCGGTAGCGACACCTGGTGAGTGGGCATGAGGCGGCTCGCAGTCGCGAATGGGCCCAACATTTTTCAAATGCTTCTTGTTAAACAAGCCACACAATGATGATAATATGTGTGTGTGTGCATACTGAAAATACTTACGATAAATGGTCTCGTTAACAGCGTTCTGATGTTGAGTTGTCTGTGAACGTCTATAGTTCACCTCGGCCGCCTTGTATGCTAACCGCAGCTGCTTCTCAACCTGGCAGCGAATAACAGCACCACGCACTCAGTATGAAAACCGATTTTACTCCACAGTTCATACAGTGCAACAGACAAGCTTCAAACGAAATTCAGCATTAGTTCCAGTCCTGCAGGGGCGGGTGCCAGGTGTCAGTTCCAAAGACATTAGTTTATATCAGCAAATTAAACCGTGCCGGTGAAAAAAATTTTCACGAATTTCATACAAACTCTCACTTACACATTTAACAACAACAACAACAACAATTGTTTTATGGTTGTATAGTGCATACTGTTCTAGCTATAACCCCCAGTTAAACACTGAAGTTTTTTGTTGGAGCAGTTTTACTGCTGATGGCAACTGGGATTTTTGGACTATGGAGAAACCAATGGAGTTGTCCATATTGTGCTTCCGACACCATCTCTGACATCACTGTACTACTTATCAACAAAACAGGCAGATATCATGCTTAATGCCAGCAGTCAAACAGTAAGGGCCTTACTTCATTATGTTAGTAACTGCGATGCAAACTATGGCTCAATACCAAACTGCAGCCAAACATCTACTTTACTTACTAAACAGCATCGCTGACCTACATATTGTTATGTTAAGTTTCAACCTAATTCTCACTAATTCAACAGTGTCACCTGGTGAAACAAGGCACACTGCTTTAACAAAATAAAAACTAATAAAAATAATAATCTTAGTAACTAACAGTAATATAACTTCTACAGCTGGACAATCCAGCATAATTAGGCCAAATGGTGTTGATACAAACTGTTAAAAGTTATCATTTAAAAGGTCAAAAAAACTCTATCCTTCCTGGCACCAGTTGCACATACCCACCAAATTTTTCAATCGGCTCTTTGATAGTCTCGCAGAATTTTTTTTCAACAATTCTTTCGAAGTTTTTAAAGTTAATTTTGAAGTATCATTTCAACTGTCATGCTCTAAGAACTAAAAGAACAATAAATTGTGTTTCTAATATGAAAAAAATTCAACTATACTACTGCTAAAGAGAAAATTTAGTGAAACAATTACCTCTAATATTGTTTCACACTCTTCTTCCGCGAGCAATATCATCGCAGGAGCACAGCTACAGCAGAACAAAAACAACAGTCCACTGACTATATGCTGCACAAGTGAATATCTGTCACTTTTAATATCAGTTATAACAATTAAAAACAAGTGGTTAAAAAAACTTCTAATGAAAGCTGCATTGCAAAGGGGTAAATTTTTCATCGCACAAAATTTAAACTGATAAACCAGTAGGTTCTGCTGCATCTGTACATCATATCCGGCTATACCTCGTACAGCGCAATGTTCAACTGTATTCACCAGGTGGCAATAATATGCATCCCAAACTAATATGTGGTCCCTAGGGCCCACATAACAATGGTAACTTGTTCAGTTCAGCTGTTTTTGCAGGGTTCAAGATCAACAGACAGACTGACCAAGACACACACCTACCATGTTACTCCATTGACAGCATTACGCTGTATCTTAGCTAAGGATGCGACGCAGCCTAATAATAGTCTACATATGATCTCTTTTCGTTAATTATGTTATCAATGCATAAATTGCAGTTCATTCCTACGTATGGTGACGATTGGTGGAGTAACTCTAAAAAAATGTTTGCTTATTTTTGTAGTTTTGTGAAAATGTAATGTCTAAATGCACTGACTAACGTATCAAAAACACATTAATAACAAGTAATATACAAACTCGGGATTTTTCTCCAGGATCTCTTTGGCAGCCTTTATTCTGGCATCCTTGTTACGTTCTCGCCACGCTATATGCATTGCTGTACACACATTCCACATTTCACTACAGTGACCCGATGTTATCATTATGAATTGACACAGACGATAATGATGGCAATGAACAGCGGCAGTGACCGTCCCCAGGAACTTAGTGATGGATAAAGAAAGGATAAGACTAGTGGGCAGCTTCCCTGGTAGGTGATAGTGCTTTGTGTTTCCTCAGCACTTTGACACTGTTTGCTACACAGCAGGAAAGGTATGCGTACCATAAAAATCCTGTGCTACAGATGCTCAAGTTCTGTTCCACAACAGATATAACAAGAGTATGGAACAAGAGCACACAGCGGACTGCAGTGACCAATTATTAACCGCTACAAACAAGTCCAATGCTTGACAGTCAAACTGCCAGTCCTGTGTGATGGTAAAGGTAAAGTTCTCCCATACCCGTAACCGAGTGTTGGGCCTGGAGCTGATCCCGGTGTACAGGCAGTCAGCCTGCAGGTGACTTTAAGCCATCCACCCGGCAGTAGGCTGCCATTACTTTACGCCAGGCCTGCGGTTACCTTCCCAGCCGAAAGCCGGTACCAATTATACTGCTTGATGACAAAGGCACATGCCTGTGAGCAGCTTGCCAAAGGCTGTTACCTGGAAGTGAACTGGCCGAGATTTGAAACCGCGACCTTTTTGGCTGCAAGTGAACGCTCTACCGTTAAGCCAAAAATGACATAGTAGTACACAAATTCCAAGCATCTCATGATCTCCAGTTCTGCAAGGTAATCATCACCATCACTAGATAATATCCTTCATTTGAGGCTGCTCTAAATACTTTAGCAACAATGTTCTGCTGTGACCGTAAACTATGACCTATGACCTTGACCTAGATAGTATCAAGATGAAGCAGTATGCCAAAAACTAGGTCAAAGGTCATTTTGTTCGAAAGTTATTGTCCAAATATACGAACAGACAACTGCACATCCACCAACTGCTCTAACTAGACCAGTAAAGCGGTCAGTAAATAAGATACACATAATTTATATTGCATACTGTCATAAAGCATTGAGCACAATAACTTAACACAAGTTTTCTCACAGCATCAACTACAAGTGAGCACTATAGGCAAGGTGAAGCAGCAAATCTCACCCTCGTAATCAGTTTTGCCGATATCGTATTCGCATGTGAACAACGTCTGATGATCTTGTGCTGATAAGTTCATGTCGTAGTAAGTCAGCGGCTCTGATCCAGTCGCCTTGGTGTAGCGCTGGTACTCAGCTCCACGGAATAGACTCAACGGATTCTGCCAGACCTTGCAATCTTAACAACACCACGTCATTACAGTTAGTGATGAAACGAATCGGAATATAGCAAACATAATTAGAAAGCACACTCTGCTCTGCATTACGGCCAAGGCCACATGAAGGATGATCTGCTACGTCGGTATTTTAGCTTAGTGATTAGAGTTCTGGGCACATAGAAAAAGCGTCTAGCTAGTAGTGAGGTAATAGCATATATACTATCTTTGTAAATATATCCAGCCATTTAGGAAAGCTCAGCCTCTTACCAGCGATAAGTACAGAGCCATAGAAATCGAGATGCATTACTTTGGCTTTGGCTACTGCAGCAGTGCACTGGTGAAAACGAGGGTAGTCGTAAAATATGGACTCCTAATTCACTAAATTTTACTGTAAACTCCCCGAATTTGGTACACATGTGTGGATATAAATTGCCTATTACTGGACAAAATTTAGCTTAGAGAGGCTTAGCACAGGCCAAGATACTGTTAATAGCTTTTGGAGGGTTACTTTTTTTGACTCACCCTGTACTAAAAGCAACAGGGAAGCTGATCGACCTGCACACACATGCACACTACTGAGGTTGCACCGTTTCTTCCATAGCAATGCACATACAAAGCATACCTGGAACGGTGAGTTCTGGAGTGGCTGGCACCAACTCATCAGAGTCTGGAGTGCTGGGCTCAGCTCCACCGAGCAGCGGTGACAGATACGTGATTGTAAACTGCTCGATGAATGACGTGCCGTACTTCTTGAAGTACCACCATTCAAATATCTGCTCAACAACAAGCAACTAGAGTGAGAATCGATCTTGGTATTGATTCCGGACCACCTCCGGTCCACTGCAGACTGACTCGATGCCGGCTTATTTTGTAGATCAGCTCCAGTCCAACAGTACCGATAATTAGTGTCGGCAGTGCGTCTCCATTGATGTTGGTCAATCGTTATCAATGTGATGGCCCAAGCGACATAAAATTACTGAATCGGTCTGGTCCAGTTTTTTTGTGGATCGTTCTAACTCTAAACTTGATATGACAAAATAATAAGATGTATGCATAACTGTTAAATTATCCGAACCATCTTACTGCTCTAACTGTAAACAGTTGATAGTGACAAATCACTAAATGTGTTGGACCAATATGACAATGCTGTACCTAACCAAACGCCTGTAAAAAGCAGAAATATCAGCATCAGCATCACTGGGATAGCAACACAGAATTATACCCATGGTTACAGTTGCCAAGAAAATTGTCATTTGCCAACAAAAGTGACTAAGATTGCATCAGTATATCATTATTCAGTATGCATGCTTCCCATTCATGTTACAGTATATGGTGGATGCTTGAAGACATCATTAACTCAAAACTGCCAGCAGTGTTCCAGATAAGTGGTCAAAGCCAGAAGTGATAAGGCCAAGGCCAAGGACCTCTGACCTTAAATGCCAAGATCAAAGTGAAGTACAGAGTTTACTGTTTTCACACCAAATATATATATATATAGTCTTCAAAACTGTAATTGCAGCGATGCAACATATTAGCATTGTGAACTTCTTACAGTTTCTAAAACGGAAACTGAAACCAGGGACATAGATATACCATAGATATACCATTCAATGGTATATCTAGGTTTATAATAATAATAATATTGTAGTTTATAATGAACCAGATTCTGTGGATTCTGAGGAGTGGAATATGATGAATTTTGCCACAACTTATGGTTTTCAGACTCATCTATAAGCCAGAATTGTACAGAGCGGAAGAAAATGAAGGGCACAACCGGCTAACATAGGTAGTACCATTGGGAAATGGTTTTTTAAAAAGGTTATCAGTGTAAGCAGTGTGACTAAGTTAAACAGTTTTAACAATACCACGTATTGTGATTACACAAAATACGTGCTAATCTGTTCTTCTGGTTTAATAATTCTATTATCAACATAGTCTACCATTTGCTAATTTGCACAAATGTACAGTATCACTGCAGAAATGATCAGCGTAAAGCACTAAAAATAAATATGCATGTCACAAGTTTGGCAAACAACAATATGTAAAGCAACATTACTTACAAGTATGAGTGCTGAGATGAGAGATGAAGTGCCAGTTAGGACTACATAAAACTTAGGAGTCAAAGTATTCAGAAACATAGTAGCTGCAAATACAATCAATTCAACAGTATATTAATTATAAGTTACAACTTATCCAACACAATCAGCAACAATTCCAACCAATTTGTAGATGCTTAATTGTTATACAAAAGAACTCATTTTCACATTTTCACAATATGAGGCAAGAAATACAGCTCACAAAAACAACAAACTGAACTAAAAACTTGATACAGTGGAGCACTACTGAAACTTATACATAATTAAGTATAAACAAGCCTGTATTCCTGTGCTGCCAAGTGATAAATGTGGGCAGATTACTCTGAATTGGCACTGATACATAGATGACAACACTGATATGACAGCTGGGACACATGCCGATCCTCAATTTCCAACAATTTATTTTTTTTCAGTTTCATTGCAGCTGCACAAAGTCTGACAACGACTTTGTATAGCTATCAATCTCTCCAAACATTTTACAGCCTGTAACAGCAGCTGCTGTAGTTTAGTGGTAGCTACATGAAATATTTCGTGTCATTTTTGTGCAACAAATTATTTTCATTTAAGCCAAGTTTTGCATCAAATCGTGGTGATGCGACTAAATGACATCTCAGTAGTGTTAAATGACTATCCATGTTGTGAACATATTATGCAGATCCGTGTGACACTGCATGTCAATGCACTCACACCAGATGCATTGCCATACATTTTGCATTGCACTGCAATGGTATCGTACGGCCTGCATGATCCCACATCGGGTGTGAATAAACGTTTAATTACAAACGTACAGTAGAGTTAAAAGGCTTTGGGTCAGGGTTCGATTCAGACTTAAGTGTTATAATTAGAGTGAGGGATGGGCTGCCAGTAATGGAGTATAAACAACAGGAAAACGAATACGGGTGTCTGTATTGTATACACAGCTATGCAGCACTCACTGAAAACCAGATTGAGCATCTTGGTTGGTTCAGTGTGGGTCAATATCCAGTACACCTTCAGAATACGCAGAAACGGTCGAGTTTGGCAAGACTTTCTTCAGACTTCGGCTGCAGCTGCAGTGTGATACGGAAATCCTTGCACGACGTCGTATCCAGTTGCAAATGTCGTGTGCACACCAGATGTTACCCGAAGAGGCTAACGACATCACGCGAAATCCGTCCGTGGCCAGTCTGCATCGCGTTGTACACGCTTTGCGTCAGACTAAACTCGGTGATTACTTTCGTATGCCTATGATCGACAATACCGCGACGCCGCCGGTGATGCTAATCAGTACGACGAGTCTTCAAACGAACTCTTCGAGCGTTCGAGCCATCTTTACCGATGACGTCACGAGCGGCGACTACGAGCAAGAAAAAGAGCTGCTGGGACTGAGTGAGTGGAGGTGGTACTGCTGCAGCTGCACGCCGTGCACCGTGCACGCGACAACACCAACAAGTCATTCAGTAGAAAAGTGGCGGATGCAGGGAGATTACCAGCGCTGAGTCTTACCATATTACAAACCAATTCACGTAACTGGTGCTAAATTTTTTAGCGCAAGATGTAATATACATCTCGCGCTCATGCTAAGATGTCAGTGTCCGTCTGTCTGTATGTCTGACGGAAGAGAATTGACGCATTATAGCTAATTTACGTTTCAAAGTCTGATCCAAATTTACTGCGCATTGTCGTCGCGGGGAGGGGTCATCTCAACAACAACATCTCGCGCTATGCTAGCCACTGCTAGACCCTCTTGTTAGGGTTAGTAG